>VOFK01000899.1_pt1 | contig 43698 bp, 64 predicted proteins | sample 5384121 | NCBI WGS metagenome assembly VOFK01 (sample SAMN12384730, study PRJNA508395) | human gut metagenome | isolation source: healthy gut J | host: Homo sapiens | reverse complement strand
CATGCTTCGTTTCAATTCGTATTACTCCTGATAAATTATATTTTTTGTAATTTTTTCAAGTTTATTATTTCTAATATACTCTATAAATTTTTAAAACTATATTTTTGTTTTTTTCTTCAATTCTTATATCTGTTTTAATGAATAATGTTACTACTATTTGAATAACAGATAATATAAAAACATATATTGCAATTTTTGTAAATGAGTAAAATTCAATTGATGTTCCTAAAATAATAGGAGACACGATATTTATAATTTTACCTAATATTTTTTTACAGACATATATTTCTTTCTATTGTTATTATTTGTAACATCAATATATATTAATTCATGAGCGCACCAATATAATATTTCTGAAAAAAGCATATATTATTGCAATAAGAATATAATTAGTTGCAATTTTATTAGATAGTAAAACAATAAAGAGTATGAATAATGCTCGGGCTACAATTCCAAATGACATTATATGTTTACTTTTAGTTGGAACTTTCTTTATAATCTTGCCCATTAATACATTTCCTAGACTAAGTAAAGTATATACTAAAAATATAATATATAGAAATTGTAGTTATGTTTTCATTAGTTACTTTTTAAAAAAAAAAATAAGCAACTAAAAATGTTTCTATAAATACTGCTGTTAGTGTATATATTAAATCACTTGAAATTAATAATTTTTGCGTTTTTGCCTATTTTATTATCCATTTTATACTCCCTTAATCTGCTGACCGGTGGATTTTTAATTTTTATTTGAACTTCAATCATTTCAATAAAAATATTTAAGTATTGTTTTTAATACATCAAAATCAATATTTTCATAATCTCTTTCATAATGTGTATTATCATTACCTAATATTCTAACAACTAAAGTAGAAAAAAATTCTCATTACTACTTAAAAATATTATATCACATTTATCCTACTTTTTATTAAATTCATCTTCATATTCTTTAAAAAAATTATAATATACTAAAACATTAGATAATTCTGTCCAGTCTTTAGTAGCTACAGGGACTTGATCTAAATCATAAATTTTAGCATCCATAAGTTTCAACAAAAATGGAGAATGTGTGGAAATTATAAATTGACAATTATAAAATCTAACAGAATCTTCTATAAATTTTTTTAGTTTTAATTGGTTTTCAGCAGATAAACTATTTTCTGGTTCATCTAATATATAAATGCTATCTTCTTCTATTTCCCTTTCCCAAAAACATAAGAGCAGATTCACCATTTGACCACTCTATTATATTATTATTTCCTAATCGCTCTCTAACAAACTTTGACATTGATTTTCTTTTTGCTTCATGACCTTTTTTCAATTCATCATAATTGTCAAATGAATTTCCGACTTTATTAAATTTATAATCCAAATACTCTTTACTCAATTTTTCTTTTTGTCTATTAACATTAGCATTGATTGAGCGTACATCTAAAAGATAATCAAAAACATCATCACTTGTTACCAACTTTATTTCAGTTGGTTCATCAAAAGACATTTTATAATCACAATGTTTAACATACAAATCAAAATATGACCCTTTATCTATTGTTGATTTTCTTGAGGCATTTAATTTTTCTGAAATAATATTTATTAATGTTGTTTTCCCTGAACCATTACCGCCGCAGAAAATTGTAATTGAATCAAAATCAATATACTTAAAATATTTAGTGGAGAATAAATGTAAAGGATAATTATTATTAAATATTCTTCTTACTTCTTCATAACATGCTATGTCATGTTCTTGAAATTCATCCAATAAGGTAAAATTTTTCAAATAAATCATAGAGCTATTCTCCTTTTTTATAAAGATAATTACTAGTTTACAGTATACAATATTTAAATTATTTAATCAATTTTCGAAATATAATTCTTTGAACAGAAGAAAAGTTAAGGTTCCCTTAAAATAAATTACAGACTTAATCCTTCGTAAGTTTTTATTTTAATAAAGTAAAGAATTTCTCTTATTCAATTGCTAAAATATAGAATTAATGACTAACTAAAATATTATAAGTTATAATCCCAATATCAATTAAAAATATACAAGATATATATAACATATTTTTAAAATTTCATTATAACTTAACTCTTGTCCATCACTTACTTTTTGAACTCTTGTTGTATGAGAATATGGTGCAACTGTAATTGCTTCAATATTAAATAAGTTTTGTGATTTTATTAAATATGATAATGCGAATTGGTCATCACATTCATTGTAAGAATCAGTATCTAATATAACATTATCTATATCTACTTCTATGTTCATATACATCCTCCAACATTTTACAATTTCAAACTATAAAAATTATACTATATAGATTTAATTTTTTCTATACATCCATCTTAACATATACAATTTACTATTAAATGTGGATGCGTATCTACTGTTTTTTTGTGTCTAGAATTAACTTTGATTATTAGAAAGCATCGTATTATTGACTAATTTTACAGAATGCACATTATAAGTCATTTGTGTTATGTTTTTCGGGGTTTTTATTACCGCCTAAAGCCCTAACCATAACATTTTGCCCACAACAAATCCCAAGAGTTGGTATATTATTATCATAACAATATTTAGCTACTATCATTTCATAATTATCACAAGCACCGCTACCTTGCAGTAATATTCCATTACATAATTTTATTTGTGAAATTAAATTATCATATTCAATATTATTAAGACTATTTGCCTTTCTTATCAAAAAGAAACGAGACATGAAACAACAGAAAATAGTGTTCCAAATAAAATTATAGCAAATCTTCCTATTCCATCAATTTCAGTAATAATACCATAATCTAAAATTGTATTTTTATTTCTAATACTATTACCTTCATAATTATATTTCTATATAAAGTTACCATAATATATACTTTTTATTATGATTATATATACTATACTCGTCCTCGTCAGCAACGGTATATAACATTATTGAATGGTAATCTTTATTTTTTATTGTAAAGATTTTCTTATATATAGCAAAAAAGACATATTTAGATTAGTATGTCTTTAATGTTTTCTCTCTTATTTTGAAAAATAAATATAATTGTTCAACCATTCTTCAAATTTATTAGTGTCTTGATATTTTTCTAAATCATCATCGGAATTTGCATTTAAATAGGCAACAATATTTCCATGCTCAACTACAAGTACTGATGGAGCGTATTTAACGGTTTGATAAAACTTGGTTGTTTTAAATTCTTCGAAGGAAATTGATAAAAAATCTATTTTATATTTTGTCATAAACTCTTGAAATATGTTTTCGCATGGAATAGCCATATTACAATAATTATTGTAAGTAAATAATATATAGTTTTCATTATTAATATTCGATAGAGCATTTCCTTTAACTTTTATAAAATTACCATTGTTATAATATTTATCATTTAAATAAATCTTACCAGTATTATCGTTTTGTTTAATTCTATTTGAACAAGCTGTCATTAATATAGAAAAAAATGCAAATTATAATAATTAATATTTTTTTAGTCATTATTAGAACTTTCCGTTAAATTTTTTGAAATCAATATCATGATAATTTACTTTCCAAAAATCATAAGTTGTTTTACCATTAATTGTTTTCTTTATTTGTATATTATTTTTTCCATTGTAATACCAATAACCACCAACATTATAAATTTTTTCTTTATCCCAGCCAAGGGACACTAGAAGATTCTTAGTCATCCCGGCGTATCCTCCACCTCCACACATTAAGAAAATGTATTTATCTTTGGGAAAATAATACTCTAGATATTCTAATGATTCTTTATAATTTTCTGTATATGTTCCATCTTCATTTTGAGTAAATAAGGTCTTGCCTGTGTAACTCTTACCTACTTCTTCTGGTAAGCCTTTTACTTCTGTTAATAATGGATAAGGTACTATTTCAAAACCTTTAATCATTCCTGATAAATAAGAATCACCACCAATGGCTGAATAGTTACCTGGATCTATTAACATTCTCATATCACGATATACTGAATCACTTCGATTTAGATAGTTATCTATTGTTTGTTCATTAATGTTTTTATCAATGCCTAATTGTCCCCTCTCTCCTCCAGTTATCTCTGGTTTTGGTAATGGTTTGAGAGTCTTATCATTAGTATTACTAAATATTAAAAAACTTGCTAAAAATCCTATCAACAAGCTTACAATTGATACAATTATTAGTGAAAATAATTTTTTCATAATTTTTCTCCTTTCACATATAACTGTATCGTGATTTAATTTATTATTGTATAACTTTGTGGTTGAAAAAGACTCAACTGTATGTTGAGTTTATTTTGGACAATTATTTTTTAATTTTAATGGTATCTTATATGTTATAACTTTATTATTTTTGTCGGTTGCATTTATTTCTAAATAAAGACTGTTGTTATTATAATATTTACAAGTTTTTATGTAATTATCTATATTTAGTTCTACATCTTTTAAATATTCTTCTAAGGTTATTTCCTTACTATTTGATTTATAACTACTTATTATAATATTAGTATTGTTATTTTTTTTTCATAAAGACTACATTCTATCTTTTTATAAACAGTAGTATCATTACCACCACAATAATTTATATGTGAAATATAGATAGAAGACTTTTTTCTTATCATAAGCAATACTTCCTGATACATTAAATTCATTGCATGTTGTTGATAAAGTTTTAAATTTAAAAGTCTTATTATCATTAATATTTTTTACAATTATTATTGTTCCTATTATTAGGGCAATGATTACTATTAATAGAATTGATCCTATTAATATATTTTTATTTCTATTTTTCTTTTTAGTTATAAGGTTTCCATCTAATATATCTTCTATACTGATATTAAAATCTTTACTCATCTGTCTAATTAAGGTTACATCAGGAAGGTTTATACCATTTTCCCATTTACTTACTGCCTGATATGTTACACCATATTTATCAGCAAGTTTTTGCTGTGTCAAATTATTATCTCTTTTTCTTAGTTTTTTAATAAATTTACCAACTTTTTCAGGATTCAAGATTATCACCACACAATTATATTCAAATACATTAATCTTTATAATTTAATAATTCTAATTTTAATTGATCATATACTTTAGTTTCAAGTTTTGACTTTTTCTTTAATTTTTCAAATTCACTATTTAAAAGTAGAAATTCATCTCTTGCACTCATGGCATGATCTGATATACACATTTTTCCTATAAAGTTTGAAAACATAAATCTATAAATAAATGCACAAAACTTCTTTTTGTTAACACAGTTTTCATATTCTCCCTTAGGAAGTATTTCATATCCTAGTTTTTTAAGAACATCATAACCCTCAATAATGGCATCCATAATTAATAAAGAATATTCTTTATCTTTCTTTAATAATTTTAGATTGCCATTTACTTTGTAACTAGCAAATACTAGCGGAAGAACAGCACACGCATGTGTTTTAAGATAATCATTCATTTTATTTTCTATAGTTACTTTTATTTTTGTTTCTTTGAATATAGAATTTATAAACTCATTATTTATGTCTTTTCCATCTACTCTGCCGATTTCAATCTTATTTAAACAAATTGAATCTATATACCCATCATATTTTTTACCGGCAGCCATAAAGAACGCAAAAAGTACATTTTTATTTTTTATATTCATATATTTTTCAACAGACATATTATTACCTACAAATACTATATTTTTACTCTTATTATTTTCTATTATTGGGATAATACTATCTAGGGAAGAAAATCTTGAAACTACAAATATACAGTCATAAATATCATCTTCTTCTAGTTTTTCTATTACATTAAAATGATCAATAGTTTTTTTACCTAGTTTATGTTTTATAATAAGTCCATTATTTTTTAAGTTTTCGTAAGTTTTATTTCTTGCTAAAATGGTTACATCGTTACCTTTTCTTATAGAGTGAGCTAAATTTGATCCAAGTACACCAGCTCCAATTATCAATAATCTCATTTTCTATTAATTCCTTTCATATCCATTATATTTACTTTATTTTATCATTTCTAAAGTTATATTACAAATGTTATGCATCTGTACTTCTATATGCACTTAAAGTTAAGCTCTATAATTTAATTGAATACACTTTCCTTTTTCTTCTTCATTCAGTGTTAATTTTTTTTAATAACTTAATTCAACTTTTCCATATTGTTGATATGAACAATAGTTTTTCTACTCTTTATCACTACTTTTTTGTTCTGTACTTTTAAAATTTTATCAACATTTTCTATGGTTGTGGGCCTGTGTGCGATTATAATAACTGTAGAATCTTTTAATACCTCACTTATTATATTTTTTATTGTTTGCTCATTTTTAACATCAATGTTTGAGGTTGGTTCATCAAATATATAAATGCTAGTGTCTTTAGCAATAGCCCTTGCAAAAAGCAAGCAATTGTTTTTTCGCCCTTAGAAAAGGAATTTTCATTAACTATTTCATATATTCCATTCCTTAAAATTTGTAACTTTGTTGTAGAGACCAACTAGTTTTAAAATATCTATAATTTTTCTCATCAGAAAAATTATTTTTCATTATTAACTACAATATTTTTCTTAATTGTGTCATTAAAGACATAAGGGCTTTGCTGGATAAATGATATATTCTTTTCTTAGACTTTCTAATGAAATATCATCAATATTTTTTCCGTCAAATGTAATATTGCCGGAGTTAATTTTATAAAAACCCAATATTAAATTAACTATGGTCGTTTTTCCTGCTCCTGTTTCTCCAATAAGAGCTACTCTTTCACCTTCATTTATGGAAAAATTAACATTTTCAAGTATACTCTTTTTTGAATACGAAAAGATACATTTGAAAATTTTATATTACCATATAACTTTTCGGTGTTTTCTCCCTGGTAAATATTTTCTATGTTTTCATCAGTTCCCATTAGTTCATCTATTCTGTGCATTGATATTTTGCCCTTTTGTATATCTTCATAATGATATAACATATTTCCTAGAGGTTCAAAAAAATTTATCAATATAGCTTACAACAAGGTATATTACCCCAATATCAATATTAGCAACTTTTCCCTGTAAGCATAAGTATAGTATTAAAGAAATTATAAAATATCTGGTTATTGACCTTACAGGTGTTAAAATACTTTGAGAATCAAAATATTTGGTTGACACACTTAACTCAGCACTACTATAATCTATAAATTTTTGTCTTCTTTCATTTTGAATATTAAAAATATGTGTGGTTTTTATACTTGAAAATGTTTCACCAAAATAATCATTTAAATTTTCAGTTATTTCAATCTCCCTTTTTTTTATAATAGGCCATTTTTTTTGCCTATTTTAAGTACCGCTATTACTAGAAATATACTAGAAACTATCATTATTATAGCAAAATAGATATTAACAAAACTCATTACTATCAATACCAAAATTAAAAATATGCCAGAACTTAGAAACATTGGTAACGTTCTTCCTATAAATTCACCAATATTTGATATATCTGATGTCATTCTTGTAACCAATGTAGAAATATGCATATTAGAAAATGTATCCATGTTAAAATCCATTATTCTTTTATAAGTAGTTTTTCTTATATCATATATTAAATCTTGAGTATTCTTAGCTAATATGGTAGATTTTAAAAACTCTAAAATTGCACAAATTAGAGTAGTAATTAAATAAACTGATACAAGAGAAAATAATTTTTGTTTTATATCATGAAAGACTACATCACTTTTAACTAACGCTATTGTTTGTTTTATTATATAAGGCAAAAAGGTATTTATTAAAGAAATTATGATTATAAGTAATATGACTAATAAAAATTTGTACTTATATTTAAGAATTATTTTCTTTAAGTTAATCATTTAATTTTTACCTCCTAATTCCTTTAATTTCTTATCCTCTAATATATATTTTTTATCGGCATTTTTTATATCTTCAATCATATTTGAAATTATAATTAAGGTTATATTTCTATTCTTTGTTATATTATCTATTACTTTTTTGCGTGTTTTAATATCCAATCCAGTTAGGCCGTCATCAATTATTAATATTTGGGGTTGACTAATAACATTTCTTGATAAAATAAGTCTTTGTTTTTGACCACCTGATATTTTAATACCGTCCTCGCCAATGTAGGTTTCACACTTTTTAGGAAAACTTTTAATTGTTTCTAATAGACTTGAATATTCTAGAGATTTTTCGATTTCTTTTTCTGTATAATTTTTTCCAAGATCTATATTATATTTTATAACATTGTTGTAAATATAATCTTCTTGCATAACATACGATATACTATCATAAAAAGATGTTCTATTTATTTCATTTATATCTATATTATTAAATGATATTTTGCCATCTTCTACTTTATAAAATTTAGCTAAAATATTAGCAAGGGTTGTCTTACCAGACCCTGTATTTCCTAAAATTCCTATAAAACTACCATATGGAATACTTATATTTATATCTTCTAAAATATTATCTGATTCGTTGTTGTATTTAAAGTTTAAGTTTTTAATGTTTATATCAGGTTTTTTCGGCATATTTTTAGTTCCGTCTGAATCTAATTCTATATTATATAATGAATCTATTCTCTTATTAACTATTTTTAATGTATTTACTTTTTTGACTAAATTACCTGTATATACATAGTCAGAAAGTACTTTTTGTATAATTGAGTTAAATGCAACAAAGTCACCTATAGTTATCACTTTTTGAACTACAAGGTATATACCATAAACACAAGCAATAGAAAAACTAATTCCTCTACATACTGTCGAAATAGCATCTATATGAGCAATCACTTTACTATAATCTATGCTCTTTTCTTTTTAATGATTTGTTTATATTATTAAACTTGTCTACTACTTCTTTTTCACGAACATATGATTTAATTACAGTAAAGCCACAAAAACCGTCATTTATTTGCTTGGACAAATCAGCCTCTAAATCCTGTTTATCTCTCAATAACTTCTGTGATTTAGCGTTCTGTTTAATTATTAGAAATAAAAATATAGGAAATATGGTGAATACAGATATACTTAATGAAAAATTTACATATTTTATCGAAATAATGAATCCTATTATGGTATACGCTAATACTCTTGTAATTTCTATAAATCCATGTCCTACTATCGACCATATTTCATTTATATCATTTATTATATATGAGACAAATGTTCCTTTGTCGATAGTTTCAAAAAATTTAATATTAGCACTTTCAAGTCGTTGGAGTAAACTAAATAGTACTCCCTGTTTAACCTTTCTACCAGTTGAAAATATTATCCTACGATATAAAAATGTCAATACAAATGAGAGTAATAATATTAAACCTAGCAATACAATTTTATTGATTAAATCAGTACTTACCATTCCAGCATTTTCTAGTATTATATCTAATATTTTTCCAAAAATAACTGGTTCAAGTAATGATAAAACAATATCTGTTATGTACATTAATAGAAATGAGAATAGTCCTATTTTATGTTTTTTTGTAATTCTATTTTAATTAGTTTATTCATTTTTTACTCCTTTTACTGCCATCAAATAAGTTCTTATATGTTTTAAAAATAAAAAGGTCAATTCCATTAACTTGATCTTTTTATACATATATATTTAGTCTAAAATGATAAGTCATAGTATCAAATATTATGCTTATTTATTTTCTTTGTAACTAGAAACAAATTCATAAAACTCTTCCCAGTTTTTAACTCTTTTTATATTTATCTTTCTGTTATAAGGGGTATCCATTAAAATGGTTGTTATTCCACTAGTAATTAAGTCACTACATATTCTTACAGAATCATCAATCATGATGTCAATGTCATTTTTTAGGCATTCTAATGATTTGGCATGTATGTCATAAGCATCTGTTAAAATTAAATTATCATAATAGATATTATTTTCATCAAGCCACTTTTTAGTCATATTATATGGCTCACTGTATTCTCCATTATCTCTGCCAGTAATAATATAAATTAAATGTCCATCATTATGAAGTCTATCTATATATTCTTTTGCTTTCTCTTTAACCTTTAATTTCTTAGCAATACCTTCAATATTGTCCTTGTAAAATGAAAGTTCTTCTTCATTACTCCAATCAAACATACCAGTTCGTATGTATTTGGCATTTGGATTTATAATCCCTGTATTTCTTAATTCTTTGTCATGTATTAAATATGTTTCTAATAACATTTCATTAAAGTTTGAAATAACATTATCTATATCAATACCTATTCTCACAACTTACCTCCGCTACTTCTAATCAACTATAGCTAGTATACTATTTTTAATATATTTTAGCAAATATTTCATATTTTCCAATTATACTAAAAAATTAGACTTAGCTTCTTAAATATTATTATTCGAATGAATAAATATATATATATTATCTTATAAGGATAAGTGATTTTATGAATATAATAAATAACAAGACAGTTTCAGTAGCAACTAGTAGCGAATTAAAGGAAGGCTTGGAAAATAATAATGGGTATGAATATATTTATTTAGAAAGTGATATTACTTTAAAAAGTGGTATTACAATAAATTCTAAGAAAAGTAAAGTAATTATTAATGGGACATATCAAAATATCACCATACTTTAACAGGAATGAATAGTTCTAGTGATTCGGACACTATTGTTGCGACTGCTCTTACAAAAGAGATTCAAGTAAAAAATATAAAGATTATAAATCCTAATATAAATGGTATTATATATGTACCTGAGGTGGATAGTTATGATGAGATAGTAACTATTTATGATAATATTACGTTTAATGGAGTCCAATTGTCATTTAATCCCTATGGTGTTGTTAAGATAAGTAATTCAGTGATTACTATTGAAAATACTAATGGTATTGAGTGTCAGGAAGTAAGTGAAGCAGAGCGTGTTATAATAGGCGGAAAAACTAATATATCAAGTGATTCAACTAATTTTTCTCTTTTTGCGTTTAGGAGTGATTCGATAAATCCTTCCCTCGTCTTTTTGTGTAAGAGTGATATTATTGTAGCGACATATATTCCAATCTCATTATATCCACATTTTATACTAATGTAGTCCCCTATTATATTAACTAGTGATGAGATAACTGTTGTAATCCAAATCTTGTTGGTTTGATTATTTACTTTTAAAATATTTTTAGGAACATTGCCTAGCGCTAGTAATGGCAGTTGAATGGCTTTTAATTTTAGGATTATAGATAATATTTCTCGAGCGTTATTTTCTAGATGATAAATATATGTTATCTGGTTAGAAAATGTGAAAATTAAAATAGAAATTATTATAGCACTCACCAATTCTATTAGCATAGCAGAGGTATTAATTTCTTTAGAATCTTTATTTGTCCTAGCTAAAACTATCATATGGGGCACTACTGACGCAGGTTTGGATTGTGTTGATGGCCCAGTTTAGAGTTATAAAAAGAAGAAAAAAAACTATGATTGCTGTTGTGCCGATAGAATTAGACATTGACTTATCTATTGTAACTAATAAAGTATTAGTAAATTCTACTAATATGTAAGGTAAAACAAAAAGAAAATGTCTTTAGAAGTTTTTTATCAAATATTTTTTTCATACTTACTCCACTAATATTTTTTAACTATTTATTAAATTAGCATATAAAATTTTAAAAATCCATCTAGATATATATATAATTAGTTTGGATATTAATAATTTTGATAGTATAAAAAATATTATGCTTTAAAACATAATACCCTTTTTATTAAAACATTTATGGTAGAAAATAAAATATTGCTTGTATTTTTATCACCGGTAATTTCGGTTTTAATTCGTAGATTGGCTGGGGCTGTTATTTCGGCAAAAGCAACTTCAGAAAAGTCCATATCTTCTGTATTTCCTTTATTTAACTCAAATGATAAGTCTGTTAAGTCTTTTCCTGTAGTAGTATTCATAAGAGAAAATTTGCCTCCTGTTTCAGTTGTTACACCAGATATTCTGCCACATACTGTTATTTCAAATAGGCCTGTATTATTTATAGTTATATCTTTATTATTTTTAATTTGTATTATATTAGCAGTTCCTGGTATTATTCTGTAAGTATAAATAGATGCATCTGTTGATTCTGTTGTACTAGCATATCTTATAAAACCTATAGTGCTGTAGGATGTCGGACCCATGTTGCCTTTTGGTCCGGTCGGGCCTATTTCTCCCCTGCTCTCCTTTAGGTCCTGTTGGTCCTATATCACCTTTTTATCACCCTTGGGACCTATATCTCCTTTGGGTCCTTGTATTCCAGATGGTCCAGTTGGGCCAACTTCACCTTGAACTCCGGCAACACCTTGATCTCCCTTTTAGACCTTTTTCGCCTTGTTTTCCTTTTGGAATTATAAAATCAAGAATATGCTTTTCTCCATCAAAATTATCTATGACTTGCGCTTTGTCATTTTCCTCTCCTGTAATAGTATTTCTAATTTCGATTTTTTCAGACGGTCCGGTTGGACCCTTAATACTTTCTGTTTCCATCCATTCTTTTTTATCTTGATTCCAAATATATAAAATATCTCCTATGAGATAACAATCGCCACTATTTCCTTTGGGGTGTTTTTCTAATAATTCCTCATATGTATCGTAACTATCTAATATCTCTATTCCCTTTCCTCTAGGGCCAGTTGGTCCTATCATGGGATACATTCCTGCATTATATAGTTTTTCTCTTATTCTTTTATTTTCAAAAATATTTTTAATCTTATCATCATTCATAAAATCACCTCTTTTTTAGTATTTTATGAAGTTTTTAAATGAATGATTATAGTAATAGACTATATTAGATGAAAAGAGATTCATCTAATAATGGAATTATATCTATAACTGGTTCTTCATATGGATGGGTATCTCTTAGGGCCTTAAGTACTGTTTTGACGTTTTTAATATCGCATACAACTTCTAGTCTATCCTCTTCTACAAACTCTAGATGATTACATTTACCAATGTGTGGATTAGCATTGTTATTTGGGATAAATGTTCCAAGACATTTGGTTGATGATGAACAATAAGTATAATTTCCAATAATTCCTGCTCCAGCATTACAAATAGCGTCTCTTAATTTTTTGAGTACTGTCTCTTGGAACAGTAACAGCTATTTTTACTTTTTGGATATTTATAGATATATTTTCTTGCATAGCTAATTATCCTCCATTATCCATTCTTGAAGACTTTTTATTTCTTTTCTACAATATGTACAATAACCCTTAGTAGCATCAATAGATGCTCCACAACTAGGACATTTGATAAAGTTTATGCCATCTTTAAGTACAAGGTGTTCTTGGTTATTCTTTTTCATAATATAAGTATCATTGATATATTTTGGAAAAATTTTTATTATTTTCAAAATATATTACTCTAATATCAACAGATACTTTTACAAAATAACCATCGTCTTGTTCATAATCATCAAAACTCATGTAATCTAAAAATGTCATAATCTACTACATTGTCCTTAGAAAAATATTTTTTTCTAATATCATAATTCAAGTTATTAAAGAATGTTTTCTTATCTATTTTAGTTCTATTCCAAAAGTCAATTTGTTTTTTATTTATTTTATCTTTATAAGATTTAATCGGAGACAAAATGATGTAAGCATCTGCTATATAGAAAAAATAGTATAAAACAAGTGATAAAATTAGGCCATAAATAAATATTTTTAAAATATCATAGTTATTAAAAGTTCTAGAAGTTAATTTTATAAAAATAAAGGATAATATAAGACTTATTATTATATCTATTATGGCGGTAATTATACGATAGGTCTTATTTTTTCAAAATCCTGTCATAATGGTATTTACTTCCTAAATCTTTATCAACATAGTCTATATTGTAATGTGTTCTACAATATGGGCAACCATCAATAAAATCTTTTATTTTACCATTCATTCCACAGTTTGGACATTTATAATCCCTATCCTCTTGTTCTTTAGAGATATAAGTATATTCTATTCTAGAATCAAATAGTTTTTCGGTATGAACTAAACTTTTTCCGAGATAATAGTCTTTTTGACATCTTATACCACTTACTATATCGTCGTTATGACTATCATCAGTGTTTCTTTCAAGTATTTTATTTCCAACTATATATTTAGTTTTTATATTTATATTTAATTTATTTAACTTATCTTTATGGTACTTTTCAGAAATTAATGGCATTTTAACACATCCTATCTATTATTGTTATTATTATTGTTGTTATTGTTATTGTTTGATGAGCGGCCATCTGAAGGGGATGATGAAGAGCCTGGTACGTAATGAGGAATTAAGCCTAGATATTCATTGTTCATTTCTACACCATCAATACTTGGATCAATACACTTGGCATTAATTACCTTTTTTATTTGAGAATTATCGTCTGGTATAGATAGACATAAACTACTTTTTCCACCTATTACTTCTCCTTGGGGATTTTCTGTTAAGAAGATATATATTTCATCTAACTCTTCTTTAGACAACTCATAGTATTTTGTTAAATCAATACATCTTTTTGTTCTTATTAACTCTTCATAAGTTTCTGGTTCTTGTTTCATCTTTTTAACTCCTTATCTAAATAATAAAATTCTATATTTTGAAATGGTAAATTTATGGCTTGGATATGATAGTAAGCATTATTTTTTTGCTTAGTATAGTGATAGTCTCTTAAGGACTGTGTAGTAAAGAAAATATTATTGGCATTTTCTAGAGAATAAAGGTCTTTATATTCTTTAATAAAATTAGTGATGTCATAACAATAATATCCTTCTTTATCTGATTTGATGTTATCTAGGACACCCTTATAAATTTGAGATGTCGCTAAATGACGCTGTTTCGTTCTATTTTCATCGCCATAGGTTACTAAATTACCACTTAAAAGTATCATATATAGAGAATTGTTTTCAGGGTAATCACACTGTTCAGAAATCAAGTTTTTCTTCATGTAGATTGTAATCTTATCTTTTGGGGTGATGTAAATAAGTTTTCTTGTTTGTTTTAAAATTTGTGAGGAAAGACTATATTCATGATTATTTAACTTTAAAATAAACGAAGTAGGATCATAGATATATTTAAGTTTTTCATCACTCTTAATTATATCTTCTAAATCTGGATAAAGTGAATTTTTCGTTTTAGGAATATATGGAGCACTACTTTCTTTTCGCATATTATTTACATATTCATATACGGTCTCATCATTTCTTTCATCTTTTGGATAGTTTCTATCTTTATACATTTGTTGCTGCAACTTACAAGTGTAACTTTTATTAGTTTGGTAGTTATTTTTAACAAATGGGCACCCCGTTTTGCATAAATAAAGATAACCACATTTGATGCATTCTTCATTAAGGCTTTCTTTGTTGTGATTTAGAAAAATCTTTTTACGTGCTGTATCAAGTATTTCTGAAACAGTATTTTTAAAAATATTACCATAATAGTAATCTTTATTTTTTTGTCCTCTTACACAAGAATATATATCACCATTTTTTTCTAGTAAGAAAAAAATTTTTTCCCCACAGTTATCGCAATTTGAACAATATTCTGGTCCGAATTCATCAAACCAAGGTCCATTAACACCGTAGTCTAAGTCACTTCCATCAAACTCCTCATGCATCTTCTTATAAAACTTTACTTGCTCATCCTCACTAAGATGATGGAGAATACCATTTGAATTATAATCGAAGCCTATCATGAAATTAAAGTCATTCATATCTAAGCAAGTATTTTTATGTAAGAATTTAAGATCCTTTATTATTTCATCTATATGTTTATAATGTTCTTTAAAGATAGTTGAAGATACTTTTTTCTTGTTGGGTATATCTTTTAACAAAGCAATATTTTCTAATATTTTATCAAGAGTTTTTTTATTACCTTTGGTTACTCTATATTCATCATGAAGGGATAGTGGTAAATCAAGACTACCAGATATAGAAACATTGAATTCTTTAATAGTATCCATATGTTTAGAAAGATCATACATATTTGTTTTAATATGCGGTCTTCCTATTTTAAAGCCATTTTCACTTATTATTTTTTTATTGTCATTATAATATGTAGCAATGAACTCAATAAGATCATGAAACTCTGCTTTAGAAAGAGTTGTAACTTCTCCACCATGTAATGAGATATTAAATGGGATAACATTTGACTCTTTAAACTTTTTAATGGCATATTTTAGGGTTTCAAGGGAGTTAAATTCTTGCCAATTATCTTTTGTATTATCTTCTAAATAGCAGTATTTGCAATTCATATTGCAGGCCATAGTCGGAACATATAGTAAGTGTATAAATTTGTTTTCCATTGTTGGTCCCTCCTATTTAATTATAATATAGTCTTATTGAAATTGCAGATGTTCTTCTAAACATTTCCTCTCCAGATATTTCAACGGCTAAATTTTCATTTATTACTTTATATGGTACTGCTTGAGATAAAGTAAATGTTAATTCACCATTAGGGGCCACTATACTTAATGTTAAACTCATTTCCGCCATTTAAGACATTAACACTTTCTATTTTTAAAGTTACATTTTCTACGTTAACTGTTGGATAACTTTTTCCTATTTTAGTTTCTACGCCTTGATATAAATAATCAAAGGTATCGTATTTATATTTGCCAGCATCTATAAGATGTCCATAATTTATTTCACCAAAGTAATTTATGTTAGTGGGACTATCTTTAAAGGCCCTTTCATTAACAGATATATTTTTTTTAGGGATAGTTATGGAATAAAGACTATTGCATTCTCTAAATGCAGATGAGCCAATTTCATTTAGCTTACTGTTAGGAGTTAACTCTACATTAGCAAGAGATGATGCCCCAAAGAAAGCGTGTCCCCCTATTCTTTCTACATTATCAGGTATTCTTATTTCACTTAAAGAAGTACAATACTCAAAAGAGTTTCCTCTTATTTCTGTTAGATTTTCTGATAACTCAACTTTAGATAATGAGCTGGCATGAGAAAATGTTTCTCCTCCCATATATGTTAGTGTATCAGGTAGAGATATTTCAGTTAAGGAAGTACAATTAGAAAATGCTCCTCCACCTAAGTATTCTAATTTATTAGGTAATGTAATGTTTTTTAAATGTTTATCATTTTTAAACGCTTGACCTCTTATTTCAGTAATAGTGTCTGGAAGGCTAACCTTCTTTAAAAAAAATACATATTGGAGAATGTATTACCACGAAGTCCAACAACATTTTCTTTTTCTTATATGTTTCTGGAATGCTAGCAGTAGTAAAATTGGTTAAACCAAAAGTATAAAATCTAACGTTATATCCACCATTAGTTTTTTCATACATTATTCTTGGATCTTTAAAGATAAGTAAAGGTAACAAGAAAGCAGCAAAAATCATTAGAGGTCTTACCTTCTTCAAGTTGTCCTCGACAATACTATTTTTTTTAGCACTCATAACTATATTGGATATTTTCTCTCCTGGTCTTCCTTTAATCTCTTTTTTAAATAAGTCATAAAATCATATTTTTTTGGTATATTTATAATATATGAACAAAATTATTAATCCTACGATATAAGTCTTCATTGGAAAATGAAAAAATATTAAGGAAATATATACAAACACTAAAAACGGTAAAGATGATAGTAAAAATATTTTTTCTTTTTAAAAATATCACTTGTTACTATTTTTTTTATCTGGCTCAATCCCTGCTTTTTTGAGTTCTTTATCAATGAATTTGTTTAATAATTCCTCTTCAGAATTATTATAAATTGGATTAAAATTATTAGGAGTAACAACCACTTTTGTTAATGGTGGTACCGGTAATGGTTCATTTGTAGGACTAGCTATTTCCTTTCCACATTTTGGACAAAACTTATATGGCCCTTTTTAGTTCAGCACCACACTGGCTACACTTTTTGTATGTTGCATCTAATTGTTCAATAGGCGTTTGTTCTGTAATATTATTATTCATAAGTTTTTACTTCTTCCTTTCTACTAAAAAACTTTGGTACTATTATAAAATATTATTATCTCTATTTTATTATAACAAACTTTTATATTTTTTTATAAATTATTTACTATTATTTTTATATTATATATAATTAATGTAGTAGAAAGGATTGAGGAATATGAAATTTCAAGATATGAATATTTTATTTATTGTAATATTTTCGGTAATTATACTAACTTCTATTGGAATATTTATAGTCGTAATTGCTTCTATTTTTAGTCCTAAATTCCAGGGCAAAATGATGGGAAAACAAATTAAGGCTACCAAGTATATGATTGATGAGACCAAGGATGATATCGAAAATATAGCTGCGACAATGGGAAATGTGGGGATTAATTCCAAGAAAAAAATTTATGATGAGAATTATGACAATCTTCGAGATATGGCAACAAAGAAAGCCAATATTCATAAAGAAGAAGTAGAAATTACTACAAAAGCAATAAAAGATGGATTAAGTGATAATAAAATGTATTGTAAACATTGTGGTGATTTAATAGATAGTGATTCAGAATTTTGTAAACACTGTGGAAAAAGGCAATAAAAAAGACATATGATTTTAAAATCATATGTCTTTTTAGTTTTATTCCATAAATGAACTAGGATGATATGATGTTATTCCTAGGCTTTCAGCTTTTCTTAAAGCATCAAGTCTATCATCAACGAAAACTACATCTTTAATATTAATATTATAATGTTTACAGTAAGCTAATATAACATCAGGTTTTAACATGGTGTTAGATATAAAAATAATATTTTCTCTTTTTTTATATTTGGATAGTTCTCATTTAACCACTTATATTTTTGATTTATCTCATTATTAGTTACAATTGTGCCTAGAATAAATGCCTTATTAGGATCTAAGTTGTTAATTAGACGTTGCATTGTTTTTAATAGTCTAGCATGGTAAAATAAGTCTCCAAAAAGAAGATTATCAAGAGATTGACAACCTAAGTCATAACAGCCACCCTCATATAATTTATCATTAAACCTATATTCTGAAAGTGTTCCATCAACATCAAAGAACACATACTTATCTTTTAATTTATTAATCATCTTCTACTCCTTATCTCAATTAATTTAAATATATCTCTTCTATAATACTACCAGAAATATCCTTTAAAGTAATCTTTTCGCTATCCATAATAATATAAGAATGGCGAGTATTATTCTTAGGTAGAGAAAGGGAACCTGGATTAGCAAAAATTAAGTTATTCTTTTTTCTAATAAAACCAGTATGGAAATGACCATAGAACATAATATCAAACTTCTCATCAGGTAGAACATCTTGATTATATTTATCCCCATGAGTAAAAATAAATTCTTTTGTTATTGATATTAAGAAGTAGATGATCATGAAAATTAAAATCAGATATAGTCTCATCTACTAAAAGCATCACAGTTTCCCATTACAACCTTTAATTTTTCCTTTAAACTATTTAAAATATTACAAACATCCATAGGACTATAGTCTTTAGGTAGAGGATTCCTTGGGCCATGATAATATAGGTCTCCAAGAATAATTATTTCGTCAGCTTTCTCTAATTTAAATATTTCAGGAATCATCTTAGCATAATATGATGATCCATGAATATCAGATATAATTAATAATTTCATATAAATTCTCCTTAAGTATATTATACATTAAAAAAAAGAGATTTAAAGTAAAATCCTTCATTTTAATTAATAGCGTTACCGTTTACATATAACTTGTAACCATTAAAATCAATATTAGAATAAGTAGTATCTTCATCTGTTAAGCTAGTAACATAACTATCTACAGTTAATTTTATTTTAGATGACTTATCTAGAGTTAACTTAATACTTTTGGCTGTTTTATCTTTTATTAATTGTTCCTTCGTATGAAGATGAATTTTTAGAGAAAATTCTAAAGTAGAAATAGAGTCAACAACAATATTGCCTTTTACTTTTTGGAAGAGAAAGAATTTAACTGAATATTTACTCTCGCAACTAACTCTTCAATATGAAATGGTTTCGTTATGTAATCATTCGCACCATTTTGTAATCCTTCTAGCTTACCATCTAGCGTAGATTTAGCGATAAGCATTATAACTTTACTTGCAATTTCTTCTTCACGCATCTTCTCCATCGCCAGAGATGTCTATAACATATTTTTCTTTTTCTAAACTTTTTCTTATAACATCCGCTAAATTAAATTCATCTTCAACAATCAAAATACGCATATTCTTCACTAACTTAACTTAATAATACTTTTTATTAAATAAACATTTAATAATTTAATTTTCTTTATGTACTAAATTATACATTCTTAAAAGTAGTTCTTTTATTAGAATCATTATTTTTACCAGTGAGTTCTGTATCAAGGTCAAAAAAATGTTTCTTGTTGTTCTAATTTTTCTTTGGTAAAATCTTTTAATAATTTGTCATGTTCTTTTCTTAATTTATTTATGGCTTCTCTACTTTGACGTAGGACGCCATCTTCCCACCACGCTAACATAGTTTGAGCTACATCTTCTTTTGGCTTAAATGCATCTTCCATCATAGACTTATATCCAGAAATAAAAGATTGGGTGGCTTTTACACTTTTTAGCTTTTGTGCTTTAGAAATAATAATAGCGTACTCTATTCTTAAAGCCTCATTGAACTCTTCTTCTGTAAAATCTTTACCTAAAAGATTAGCTGTATACTTTTCAATTAAAGAACTAAGTTTTCCTAGTTCAACACCTGTTTTATAAAATAGATTTCCATTTAAAATATAGGTTTGAATATCTAGTGGTAAATTAGTGAATGCTAAAGCATCTTTTTAAAACATTACTACTAAATTTATGCTTATTTTGAGAGATAAAATCTTTTTGATCATGCCATTTACCAGTAGAAATTCCCAAATAAAAGCACTCTATAATCGCAATAGCTCGCTCTTCTATACGTGGTTCAGAATGAATGTTTTCATCTAATTGAATAGATAATATTTCTTCACTTGTTTTAGCATTATGAACTTTAGTATTTATTTTAGAGTCCACTATATTATCATCTTTTATAATCTTTTTAATAGCTTTTAATCTTGTATGTCCCGCCACTACGACATAATACTTTTCACCTAAAGAAGGATAAGTACTATAGTCGATATTTTCTTTCCATATTTTATTTATAAAATTTATATGATTAATAAAACTTTCTTTATCTAAAATTACTATATCTATAGGATTTATTAGTCCATTACTTCTAATAGAATCTACAAGTTCTTCTATCTTAGCATTTTTAATTTTTTTTCTTACTTGTGGAAGAGTTATTAATTTATCTACATCTACATTGATATAATTATATTCACCAAAAATCATATTTTCACCCCTAAATTAATACAGCTATATTTTAACAAAATACTTCTAATAAGTCAAAGAATCCAGTTATAGTAAATAGTGTAAAATAGTTTTGAAAAAAGACAAAAAGAGAAATATCTGTTAAAATTACTGTTTCTAATATTCTGGTAGTGTTATTACAAATTTATTTTGAATAAATAATTGGACAAATAATAATAACAAGCATAATAATAGTCCATTAATTTTTCTCTTAGGAGTCGCTTTACCATACAGAAAATAAATGGAAATTTTAGTATCATGTAACATGCTAAAGAAATTCTTTTATTTTCTTTATATAAATCTATTATATTCATTTGATGATTACCGAAGATTGTATAATAAATTCCTTATCTGTATTGTAACAAGAAGTATATATTATAGCTTCAAATTTATTTTCTCCCAAAGCGCATCATCTTCTTTGGGGAGCTGCTAAATCAAACATATGAAATGATTGACTAGATTTTTCATTTTCATATCTTTTGAAATTGAATTTATCTAGTATGTTACTCAGACAAAGCGTACATGCTAGATAAATTGCCTGAAAATTATAATCTTCCTAAGTCTTTACTATATGTATCAAAAGTTAGTTTGCTATTAAAAGAATTCTTTAGATTTTTAGTAGATAAATGTCTATCGTATATTATGCTGATGACTAGTAACTATTATTTTAATCTATGCTATAGAAATGAAAACTATTGATACTCCATTCATTTTTTTGTATTTGACTATATTGTGATTCTCTATTGTCTATTAATTCAGTGTCATAATAACTGCAACCAGTCAGTCCAAAGATAACAATCACACATATAAAAATAATTAAAATTACATTTTTCATATCTAACCTTCCATCATTATTTTTATTTATAATATAACATAAAAAGAAGCAAATTTTATAAAAAATCTGCTCTTTTATTAATTATTCTCAAGTATTATTTGACCATCTATGATTGGAATATTTGGGAAACTTGCATCCATTAACGTAAAGTTTCTAATAGGTGCTTCTGGATTTGTTATTTCAACTGTTACTGATTCCTCAGTCATTGTGATTGATTTAACTGTATCATCAAATGTATGTCCGCCATCGCCAGATATGTTGCTTATAATATATTTTATTACTTCCTGAGGCGGCAAACGGAACGTTATTAAATACGGCATTTCCATCATCATTAGTTGAAATTTCTGGTCCATTTATTGTTCCCGTACTATCAGTTCTTACAAATTTTGCACCAATAATTTGTACCCAGTGTCTGGATCTCCTGTATCTGTTACATGAAGTGTTAAGGTTCCTTTAGCACTTATTGTAAAAAGCGTATGTATCTGTTTCATCTATAATGGTAATACTGCTTGGACTAAGTGTTGAAGGATCATAACCTCCAGCTACAGCAGTCGCGTTATACGTTCCTGTAACAAGTTCAATACTTCCTTTACCATTTGTTATTGGAATTGTATGTCTTGCCATAATATCATCTTACCTCCTTCTATTTTGATATTTGGATAATTCTTATCCATTAGCATAATTGTAACAAGATGTTTTCTTTCTTTATTATTATCAATATTTACACAATATATTTTATCTTTTCGTGCAATTAGTGGTACTATTATAATTATATTCGAATATATAATTAAGTTATATAGCTCATTATCACATATTGAATTTTTATTTTTCCTAAGTTATTTGTTATTCCCTTAAAAAACAATCTTATTACAGTTGTCTTTTAACATAATTTTTAAACTATTTTGACTCACATTCTTATCACTGTAAAGGTTAATATAAATATAATCTTTTTTCATAATTCACCTCATTACAATATATTTTATGAATTAATTTACTTTTTTATAAAGACATTATTCCTCTATACTCCAAATTGTCATAGTAGAATAGTCTTCATCTTCCAGTAAATCTTTAGTAGGACTAATTAATAGACCCTTATCAGTAGAAAATGTAATATTACTTACTCCAACAATTCCATTGTTAGTACTTGATTCATACACTAATTTTTTATTTGTTGTTAATTTAAAGGATTCATTATCAAACTTTTTAAATAGCAATGAGTCTATTAATACTTTTCCACTGCTATCTATCATAGGGTTTGTAAAATTTATATATAATTTCCAATTTGTACTGTTTACTCTGCTATCAATCACTGTTATTACTGTTTTATTTTTTTTTATGTAAAACAATAGGATTACTGGATAGTGGTGTCATACTAAAGGGAATATTTTCTGTTACTTTTTAAAAGAGTTAATTCTCCCATGAACGGAACAGTTACTTTTCTTTCGGTATAACAACTATTTAAACAAGATGTTACTTTAACCCTTGTATTATCAGGAACAATAGCATCAATATTTACTTCAAATAAACCATCTTTATCTGCTGTTGCAGTAAAAGCTTTATTACTATATTCTATTTTAACATTTGCATATGGTATTGTATGACCTGAGATGGAATTTATAGAATCTGTAATTGGATGAATGTTTATTTTTAGCATTCCTATTGTTAATATCTTTATACCTTGAAGTGTAAAACTATTTATATCTGTTGAAGAAATTAATTCGCTATCTGTAAAATTATGGGATGTAATAGTAGTACTATCTTTATTAAATATTCCAGTTATTTCTGCTGGTGTATCTTCCTTGTACCAATAAAAAGCTGGTGTATCATCCAGTGTACAAGCATTTAAATAATCTAAAGCATATATCCACATATTTATTCTACTAAATTTGAAGGAAAACTCAACAGGATTATTAGTATATACCACATTAGCATTTTTGGTATAAATATTTATGGATTTTGGATTATCTAATATAAATTTTTGATTAGAACCTTTAAAATAAATGTTATAATTATCGGTTGGAGTATTCATATATGTATTAATTACTGATAAACTTGCACCTTCTAAAACTTTTAAGTCTCCGAATACATTCCACATTGGAACTCTTTGATGACTTTTTTCGATAAATGTAAAATTGGCCATTTCTTCTATTAAAACGTTTCTAGCACCGTGTGTAGTCGTTATTGCAAAACCGTTTCCGGTAGTTAAAAGAAATTCTGATCCATGTCCAACTGTTAAGTCAAGTCTATTTGTTCCATTCATAAGTTCCTTATTAGTAGTAATATTTACATTACTATTCGGAACTATTTTTATATACGATGGTATGACATCATTAAAAAAGAATACTGGGTTTGTATTAGAATTACTTGTAATTGTAGTATTTCCTCCAATTAAAATTCTATTAGAATCACAAACTTTTTTTACGGTAACACCATTCGTATCACTACCAGATATAAGTGAATCAATTATTTTGGTTATACCATAATAATTACAAGAAAGTTCTACACCACTAAAATTAATATTATTATATTCAACACTCAAATTGGAATAATTAGGATGTGATGGAACATAAACTATACCATATGTATGTGAACTAATTATGTTCATATTTTTTAAAGTAATTTTTCTATTTGAAGTACTAGCTTCTATTACATCAGATGATTCATTTAAATTATTTGTATATGTATATTTAACATTATTATATGTTCCATCTATTATTAAATTCGTTTTATTAGCATTTATGGTAAAAGCCACTTGTAAGAGTAATATCATTGCCTAAATAAATATAATTGTAGTCATTTTCTTCACTTAATGCTTTTTTGAACTCTTCGCTATTATTCACTACAACAGTATTATCATCTATTATTTGCATATTATCACTTTCCTTTATATAATTTATTCTTTAAGTGAAATTTAGATTAATTAATTTATAACAATTACGTTGAAAAAAAATAATTGATACTATTACTAATGTATTTTGATAACGCTAAGCATAGCATTTGTACTTCCATTAAATTTTATATTCACTGTTTTTGATGCCTTAGCGTTTAAAGTTACAAGGTCATCACTTTGTAAAGATATAATAGTTGAACCACTTATACTATTTATCATCTGGGCTTGAAACTCACTTGTTGTATTTGTTGCTGGTTGAAGTAAACCATTTGCTCTAACTGACATAGTTATAGAACATTCTTCATTGGGTGCTCCACACAATAGATAAGATACAAGATAAACCCCAGTTTCTCTTATCTTAATTGAATTATCATCAGGATACTCTGTAAATAGTGCAGTACCTTTTTTTTCAGGTAGAGGAATTACTGTATCAGTACCTTGTGATACACTTAACTGTGTATCTGTCATTGAATATCTTATTCCATATGAAGATATAAATCCTGTGCCCGGAGGTCCTTGTGGGCCTATTGGTCCAATATCGCCTGTATCACCTTTTTCTCCCTTTGGTATAAGAAATGCTAAATGATGAACCCAATTTTCAAAAGTATCCATAACTTGTGCTGGTTCCCCCGGTTCGAGTGTTTCTGTTTCATCTATCGCAATATGTTCAGTTCTACCTATTTCTCCTGGGAGACCTCTTGGTCCAATATCGCCTGTATCACCTTTTTCTCCCTTAGGAATTTTAAAATCTAATATTACATCTGTAGTTGTCCCTACATTCTGTACTTGTGCTTCTTTGTCAGATTCGAGTGTTTCAGTTTTTCCAACCTTTATAGTTGCTGGTCCTTGCTCTCCCTGTGGGACCAGCAGGTCCCCTTTCACCAGTTTCACCTTTTTCCCCTTTTATACCTTGTTCTCCTTGAGGGCCAATGTCACCCTTTTCTCCTTTATTTCCTTTAGGAATACTAAACTTTAGAATCAAATCTTCGGCAGTTCCAATGTTTTCAACACTAGCATTACTATCCGGCATAACGGTTTCTGTTAATCCCACAGAAATACTTGCAGGTCCTTGAGGTCCACGTGCTCCTGTTTTTCCTGGTTCGCCTTGTTCTCCTTTTGGCCCCTGAATGTAGCAATATTTGATTTTTGAATTCTTTTCATCTAGCTTTCTTTTTATGTTTTCATAATTGTCATTACAATTACACCCACTCATTTATTTACCTCCTAATTAATATTCTTTATAATATAATTTATGATAAATGAGTGCTTTTTGATAATAGATTTAAGATTATTACAAAAAAGCATCAATAACAATAGTATTTATTGATGCTTTATTGTAAAATATAACATTTCTCTAATTATCCTATTTTTGCTACAGTTAGTGTAGCATTTGTAGTTTCGTCGAATGACATTGTTATGTTATCTGTTGCTCTAACATTTAAGGTAATAATACTATTAGCGGGTAATGCTGCTATTATGGTGTTACTAATATTTGATTTATATGTTGCTTCGAAATTAGCATTTATATCACTGCCTGGCACTATTTTATTTTCATTCATAACAGATAAGGTTAAAGTGCAATCCCTGTCAGTAATGCCACTAAGAAAATATGAAATGATATAAAATCCGCTTTCATTAATTTTTATGGCATTATCAACTTGATAGTCAGTATTTTTATTTGGCCCCACTTCATTGAATGAAATGATAGTATCAGCTAGTTTTGCGAGTTCAATTTGCTGATTGGATGTTAAGAATCTCATCCCATATGCAGGAGGAATTGTTATTAAGCTACTTTCTCCTTTTTCACCCTTATCACCTTTTAGGCCTTTTGGAATCTTAAAATTAAGAATGAGATCATTTTCAGTTCCAACATTTTCAACTGCAGCTTCTTGATTTGATTCTACAGTTTGTGTTTCTCCAATCTTGATAGTTGTTGGACCACTCCTACCCCGCGGTCCCTGTGGGCCTTGAATGTAACAGTACTTTGCTTTTGAATGAATATTATTCATTTCTTTACAGCATGGGTTGAAAGAGCAATCATTTGCCTTATTGTCCATATTTTTCTCCTTTCGTGTTATCTTATGTATTTAAAAGAAAAAATGAAACGGCAAACATTTAGTTAAAATACAATTGATCTTTACTATAATTAAGATTTTTATGTATACAAAGTTAAATCTTCCCATAATAAAATGGGAAGATTTACTAATTTTTGTTATATTCCTCTACCTAAATATTCAATATTAATTGTAACTAAAGAATTAACAAAGTAAGATTTTGAATTAATATCTTTTATATCTGGGCTATTCAAATAGAATTCTTTTTTACCTAGATTTATAATCTCAAACGTATTGTCTGTGTTATTTATAGACAATATTCCTTCGGCTACTATTTGAGAAGCATATTTATTTTGTCTCCACTCACTAGAGCCTATATATATTTCATCTGTATCTACTAATCTAAGTCCAAATGATATAAAATCATTTTTAGAATCAAAATTAGGGTTTGTAGGATAAATTGAAGCTGACAAAATAATTGAAATTTTGTAGTAACCTATATTGTTAAATTTTAAGGTGCTCTCATTTTTATTTAATGTAATAATATTGTCTGTATCTATTTCCACTCTGTTTATCGGAATTCTTTTACCTGATGATATGTTTACTCCTTCTGTTATAGTGCCATCATTATATGTAACTAAATATGCCCTTTTTATAGATAATGGTCCACTAGGTCCTATAGGTCCTTGTGGACCCCTTTGGTCCTTCCTTTCCCCTTGGACCTTGTGGGCCTTGAATATAACAAAAATTACATTTTTTTATATGCTCTGTAGACATTCAGTTAACCACTCCCATTATATAATATTACTTAAAGGAAAAAAAATACCTTAAAAATTAATTTTATATTATTTTACTTTATAATATGTTAAAAATTCATATCATACTCTAAATAACTAAAAACAGAAGTATAATCATTTTTGATATTTTTCTATTACATTGTACACGTCCCAATGCTGTATTCAATAAATAAAATTTATTTTGGAACTAATTATCAGATAGAATGACTTTTGTCAGACATTTTAATTTTTATAAAAATGTTATATAAATAAGGTGTCATATTACTAGTTGCCTACGAATTCATTGATATTTTTATTAATCTTTTCTATTAATTTTCCGATATGAAATCCATCTGTAAAACCATGATGAGACATGATCATTAGATTAACAAAGCACTTATTATCTGTTAGTTCAAATTTATCCCAAATAAGCTGAGGAATAGTAATATTTTTATCAAATGGTGGAACTAAACTTGAAAAGTGATACCAAGGTGAACATGATACCCAAAAGTTCTCCTCCTTCTTTTCTGATAGATTTATTAGTGGTTAAAAATTCTTTTTCTGTTTTTTTGAATTCATTAATAAAATCTTTATAGTTATCTTTTATAAGACAAGTAAAATAACCAATATTTCCATCTTTAAACATTTGGGTAAAACCAATATTTAATTTATCATATTTATATATTTTGCCATTTTCATAACGATATTTGAATTCTTCTATCTCATTCATAGCAGAACCAAAAACATACGCAATGGTTGCATAATGGTATTTATGTATTTTGCAATAATCATAAATATGCGTTATATCTATTTTTGTCGTGACAAATACAAAGGGATTACTTCTCGTATGATAATAATCAAATAAATCTTGTCTATAATAATTTTTTATTTCTTCTTTCATAATTACTCCAATATTTTATTTCTAGTAAAGCATATCCTCTTTTTTCACTTCTATTACTGGTCGTACTCCACAACTATTGTTAGGTGTCGATGGATAGGTACTAATATTTAATTGATAAGGAGCATGTATTACAAATACTTGTGGACTAGTCTGATATGGTGTATTTAACCAAAGACAGTTTGGAAAATATTGTCCGCTTGTCCCACCAAAATCTTCCCAAAATATGTCTTTTGGTAGTTTTAGATATTCTGAGTAAGTTAAAAGCCTAGCCGCCGTTGTATATTTATATTTGGGTAAAGTATGTGTTCCGGAGTATTCTACTGTTGTACCATCCTCATAATTATATATTTGAGCAGGATTATTATATAATGTAGCTTTAGGCCAAGCTGTTTTGGTTGGTAAAACAGAAGCAGCTGTTACTGGACCGTTATAATTAACACCACTTGAATCATATGGTGGCTAACTCCGACACTTCTCTTACCATCTGAACTAGTAGTTGTATAAAAAAAGTAGAATCGCAGTAGTACTATTTAAATCGGTTACATAATAAAATCTTTCCGTTGCAGGATCATATGTACCATCACCATTAACATCACAGTCAAAGGCATCCCCGCTTGTTAGCGTTCCACTACTTCCTATTTGACCATAGTTAATAGATGTACCTCCAGCTAGGCAATATCCTGTTATACTAGAACTGGTACAAGTTTCTGAATGAAGCGTTGTTGCTCTTTTTTTTACATAGTCTAACATAAGGCGAAATACTGGCTGTAGAAAGTGTAAAGTTTAGCTCACTAGATAAATAAGCATATCCTATGCCTATAGATAATATTAATACTATAATAAGTAATGTGCAACAAAAATTCTTTTTTCTTTTTCATAGAAGACATCTCCTTTTACACTAATAATCCATATCATTTTTTTAAAAACTTCAATAACTGGTCTTGCTCCACATGGAGCAGATCCTGCAAGATTATAAAGTGTTGAAAAGTGTTTATAAGAAAATGTACTTGATAATAAAATGGCAGTTGTACTATCAAGGTCTGTTAAATAATAAAATCTGTTAGTAGTGCCTGTGCCTTTAACATCACAATCAAAGGCATCCTCCCGGTGAAAGTGTTCCACTAGTACCAAAGTTACCATAGGTTATTGTTGTTGTCCTCTTTGAACCACCATTATAATATCCCGCGTCATAACAACCAATACTTGTTCTAGAACATGTGGCTGTTTCAAGAGCTGTTGCTCGCTTACATACAATACTCGCTTTTAGTTCTGGCATGAGCAGTACTATCAGCCTGTAAATATTTTAAATTTATCGCAATAGATATGCTGCTAGTAGTTGCCTGAAGATCTGCTGCCGTAATATCTTTTTTGAAATATATTTTAATTTTAATTCTTTGTTTAGTGTCTTTCTTGAGATAATCTTTTGTATTCATTGAAGCACCATCTATGTATTTAACACTATACTCCAAGTACTTCTTTTGAGATGTTGTTAAATTATTTGATATAGTTGATAACATGGCATCTATTGTTCCACTATTAACTACATCAGTACTGATTTCATAAAATTGTCCAGGCGTTGTCAATTTTAAACTAAAAGTTATTTTGGTTTGTGTGGAATCTATAGTTGGTCTACTTGATCGATCAGCTGTGTAATTATTTAAAACTCTGACATCCTCAAAATGAACATCCCATGAATTTTTAGAAAGAGTTGATTGTCCTGTTATATTTAGAGAGGTAGTTAAGGCAGCATAACCTATACTTACTCCAGCAAAAATAAAAAAAGCAAAATAAAAATACTACACGCCTAGATTTTCTTTTTTTGATTTTTTCTCATAGTTTTACCCTCCAAATATTTTATCCACAAAATTTTGGTTTCTACTTCTTTTCTACCTTATATTTATTATAAAACTACCCCCCCATGTCAATTTTTTATCCACAATTTATATAATTTGTGCGACTAAATTTATTTACTTAACACTTAGAATTATTTGTACATAGTCCATCTTTTAAATTATTATTCTAATACAAAAAAAGAAGCATTGTTTTGCTTCTTAATAAATATTTGCGCCAACTATCATTATAGTATACAAATCCCATTAGTAGACTATTAAACCCTTTGAAACTTCTATTACTGGTTTGACTGCACATGATGTTGATGCACTATAAGGCCTAGTTGCGATTGCTGTATATGCCGGATTATAAACTGCCATAACCTGTGAGCCTCCTCCTGATGCTGATGGAGTATTTAGCCAGACACAGTCTGGATCCATATAACCAAATTTTTCCCAAAATATATCTGTATTTGTGATCTTATTATATTCAGTCAGTGTAAGAAGTCGAGCCGCTGTAGTGTATGTATACTTTGGAAGTGTATAAGAAGATGGCTTGGATGAACCGCTATAAACTTTAACTGTAGTTCCACCTTCATCATTATAGATTTGGCTAGTTTTTTGAACTAAACTGATATTTGACCATGTCGATGTTGATGGCAATGCACCAACAGCAGTTATTGGACCACTGTAGGAATTTGAAGATCGAGCATTATAAGGGTATCTATTAGTATAAGTATAATATATTAAAATTGCAGTTGAGGAATTTAAATCCGATACATAATAAAATCTTTCTGTAGCAGCATCATATGTACCATCACCATTTACATCACAGTCAAAGGCATCACCACTAGCTAATTTTCCGCTAGTTCCGATTTGGCCAAAAGTTATTGAATCTTTTCTATTTCCAGCCTTACAATAGCCCTCAGTACTAGAACTAGTACAAGTAATTGAGTGAAGTGTTTTTGCTCTTTGACATTTTCTAGTTACGGGATAAATATTTACAGTGGTTATTTCTCCATTAAGTGTACTAGATAAATAGGCATAGCCAATAGTTATACACAATATTAATATTATTATAATAGATAAATAGTGTTTCTGTTTTTTTCTCATTAGATGCCCTCCTTTATTAATATATCATATCTGTTTTTAGTACCTCTATTACAGGTCTTATTCCACAAAATGTATCTGCTCCGTTACTTGGTATGGGAGCTATTACGCCGCTAGTTGGCTTATCAATCGCAAATACTGCATTACTCTGTCCTGTAGATGATACTGGCGTATTTAGCCATATACAATCAGCATATTGTCCATCAAAGTTTTCCCATAAGAAACTATTATCAGTTATCTTGTAATATTCTTGATACGTAAGTAAACGTGCCGCTGTTGTGTACGTGAACCTTGGTAAATTATGTGTTGTGATAGTGTTGATTGAATATGCTGCTGTAGTTCCTCCTTCTTCGTTATATATTTGTGATGTTTTCTTAATCAAACCAACTCTTGGCCAGGCTGTTGTTGTTGGTAATTGAGTTATTGCGGTAAGTGGTCCATTATAATTGCTTCCTGAATAGGCATAATAAGTTCTATTGGTTAAAGAAACACCAGATGAATTTGAATTACCATAAAATATTAAAACTGCAGTATTGGAGTCTCCATCTAGATCAGTAACGTAATAAAATCTTTCTGTGGCTGCATCATATGTTCCATCACCGTTAACATCACAATCAAAAGCATCTCCACTAGCTAATTTCCCACTTGTTCCTATTTGACCATAGTTTACTGTGGTTGTGCTAGTACCTACAGTACCTGTATGGAGAGTTGTTGCTCTTTTACATAATTTAGGACGTGCTATGCCATTTCCTTTATCCTGAACATAATCAAGTCTAAATGTTAGATTAGAAATTGTTTGTTGTGTTGTTGGAGCTAATGTTTTATCATCACTATAAACTATTGATATTCTAATTCTTTCACTTGTGCCAGCTTTTAATAAATCATTTTCTTTTATTGAGTATTAAAACCATAAGTTACAGTGTAACTTAAATACTTTTTTTGTTCTGTTGTTAAATTTGATTTAACTAATCCTGAAAGTCTAGCATCTATTGTTCCATCATTTACTACATCTACATAATATTCAACTTCTGTTCCTGCACTTAATCCAATCTTTGATATAGTTAATTTTGTACCATTGTCGGTTATTGATGGTTGGGCGTAATTTCCACTTGTATTTGTACCTACTAAACAATTTGCAAAATGTACATCATCCCATTTAGCTGATGTTATTTGTGTTGTACCATTAATACTAATGGTAGAAGTCAAAGCAGCATAGCCTACACCTATGCTTGCAAAAAGAATTAAGATAATAACAAAATAGAAATGATTTCTTCTTATTCTTCTTCTCACATTTTTCCCTCCCACTATTAAACTCATTATTATGGTACCCTATTATCTACGATATTATTATTATACTTTTTTTTTTACAATTTTTTTCAATATATTTATATAATATAATTATTTTTATTAATATAAATTTTTAAAGCAACATAGTTTTTACATATGCTGCTTTTTTAGTTAAAAAATTAATAACTTATTCTTGACTTTGGAACTTCTATAACTGGCATAACTGATGCTGTTAAAGAGGTTACATCATCATCCCTAATTTGATTATATCCTAAGGCCGGTGCGAATAAATATAGAGCATTACTTTGTGTCTTTGGTGTTTCTAACCAAATAACGCCAGTAATTGGGCAGTTACCTTCATTTGCACATGATTCAACTTCACTTAATGAAGGTAATCTTGCTGCATAGCCAGAATAATTAAAGTCTTTAATAATAAAATCACTATCTTGGGATTTAATATCCCTTATGGCTTTAGTCAAGCTAACATTTGGCCACTCAGAAATTGTTGGTAAATATTTACTTGCTATGGTAGGACCATTTAATGTATTTGTTTTACTGTAAGCCACGTAATCGGGCGATGTAACATTATTATAAATTAAAACTGCTGAAGTAGAATCGGAATCTAAATCTTTAAGATAATAAAATATTTCTGTTGATTCGTTATATGTTCCATCACCATTTACATCACAATATAACTTGTCACCTAACATTAAATCTTCACTAGTCGCGGTGTTATCCCTTATACAAAGAATGCTTGGTTTGGCTCTTTCCTTAGCAGTTGAATCTGCTTGGACATATACAAATGTTGCGGTTAAATTAAGTGTTTCTGCTGATGATGGCAGATCTGCTGATGTTAGGTCTTCCTTAAATCTTACCTTTACTCTTATTGTTTCGCTTGTCCCTTTTTTTAAATAATCTTTTGTTGAGATAGTTGCTCCATCGCCATAAGTTACTGTATAGGTTAAATACTTCTGTTGATCTGCTGTTAAGGAAGTAGCTGAAAATCCTGATAACATAGCATCTATTGTACCTTTGTTTACAGCATCAACTGTAAATTCATAAGCATCACCTGGTTTACTTAAAGTGATATTAAATGATACTTTTGTTTTAGTAGAATCAATTGTAGGTGCTGTTGTTACTACACTAGCACCATTATCTACTATTACTAAATTTTCAAAATGAATATCCCAACTATTTTTAGAAAGTGTACCTTTACCAGTAATACTAAGAGTAGTTGATAATGCAGCGTAACCGACTGTTACACTAGCAAAAACGAAGAAAACAAAATATAATAATGGCTTATTAACTTTTCTTCTGATTTTCTTCATTTTATCACCTCTCTTAGTACCTAGCTTAAACTTTTATAATGTTTCTATTTGACTTTCATCAATTACTTTAGTTTTCTTCTTTATTGGAGATACCCTAAAAGATTTCATGTTGCTTAATTTTATAATTGTTGTTCTTTCTATATCTGCTAGAAGACTTTCATCAATATCAGCATGTTTTTCATATTCAGCTATTATTAATTCCAATGGTGATTCTACTTCATCATTCTTCTTTAATATGTAAATACATGCTTCAGTATTATCTAGTAATACAAATGAACAAGAATCTTCTCCTTCAATCATATAATAAATAGGTTTTCTTAACTCTAATTGAGCATCCATCAAATCTTCTAAATTAGTTACTCTAATAATATTTTTTCCACTTAGTTTAGGAAAGTTATAACTTTGTACTAGAATAGCATCATAATTTTTTAATATCTTTCTTAGAGTACTTTTATAAATAGATTCCTCACTTCTTGTATTTCTAATAAATACAATTAAGAATATTAAAGTTACTAAACTTATTGCTCCAAAGACTATGGCATATGTCATTAAATTTTTAGAAAACATGTAATATGTTAATCCTAATGCTCCCTATTAATACTAATACTATTAATATTATCTTTACTTCTCTTTTCATCCTTTTTTCTCCTTACTCATAAATTCTGATAAATATACACTTGGATAAGCTATATATGGCACATCAAATTTTACTATTCCTTTGACATCTTTTATAGTTAAATCCATATAATCTGGTGTATTATTAGCATCACCTTTTGTACGATAATAAACTTTATTATCTTTTTCTTCAATCTGTATTAATCTATGTACGTATACTTTATTTCCTGATTTGAAGGCTATTACCTGTCCTACTTTTAATTCTTTAGCGCTTTTTATTTTATGTATTATCACGGCATCCCCTTTTTTATTTTAGGATACATGGAACCTGATCCTACTCTATTAGGTAATATGGGAAGAATCCTGAAACTAAACATACTAGTACTACAATGAATGCTACTACTGGTATATCAGCTATTTTAAATGTTTCTTTTCGATATTCTCTTTCTATTCCATTATAATATTCATTTAAGGCTCGTGATGTATATATGTATAGTATGAATGGTAATCCTATTCCAATCATGGAATTTAGATAGTCGCCTAAATCTGGTATTATTGGCATTATGTATACGTAGATGTCCATTATTAAGCGATAAGCTAGTCCCGGTTTAAATCCTACTTTATAAGATAAATAACTTAAGACTAGGTTTTTTTAGAGATAATCGGTAATATAAGTGCTGTTGTTATTTTAAATGTTCCTGTTAAATCACTTGGATCTATTCCTTTGACATTTAGAGCTAATTCAAACAAAATAACTACCACTGTTGTTAAGACGGTCATAATTTTATTATTTTTGTTACCTCTTATTAAGACATATCTAAATAATTCAGTACAAATAATTATGACTATGGGAGCAAAAGTGTTATCAATAATTGATGTAGCATTTAATGAGTAAGCATTCTTTAAGAAACCTACTACTAATCCTGCTGCATATGATATTGCAAAGAATACGACTATAATTGTTAGTGTCATTTTAGTAACGTATTTTTTGATTCTATTTTCTTTATCTTTTTGAAAGCCTAATATTAATATGGCGATTCCAGTTAATAAAATTATCAAAGCTGCGGTTAATGATTCTGAATATTTTAAATAACTTTTTAGAATTATGAATCTATAGATAAATACATATACTAGTAACACCGATAATAATAACCCACTTTTTATATTCTTTTTTTGCATATTATCTACTCCTATGATACTTGCTTTATCTCTTATATATATTAACTAAAAAATTAATATATATAACAAATAATAAGTCTACTACTCGGATATACCGAGTAGTATTTCTTATTTAAATTATGCTTGAACGAAGTTCATTGCGTATGTTAATGATAATGCTTGATCTGCTGTTGGTAATTGAGCTGCTGTAATATCTTTTTTGTATTCAACTCTTACTTTAACTGATCTTGATTTTCCGGCAGTGATTGTATCTCCTGCTGCTGGTGCTTTTGATGTATCAGTCCATACTGCTGTATAGTTTGTATATACTGCTTGAGTTGTGCTTAATCCTCCTTTTGTTGGAGCAGCACTTAATTTAGCTCCTAATGTACCAGCATTTTTAACTGCTACTGTGAATTCATAGAATTGTCCTGGAGTATTTAATGTTACTGCATATGATACTTTTTGTTTTTCCAGTATCTACTGCTGCAGGTGTTGTTGCTGTTGCACTTCCACTAGTTACTGTTAATGTATCAAAATATACACTCCAAGTTTGTTTTTTGATTGTTGATGTACCATTAATATTTAATGTTGTTGATAATGCAGCATAACCGATACTAATACTGATTACTAACAATAATAGTAATGGGACAGCAAAACTACTTTTCTTTTTACTCTTATTCATAATTAATTCCTTCCTATTTTTACGCCTGTACTATTGGCAAAGAAAAATTTTAGTGTTAATGTTGTATCTGCTGTTGGTAATTGAGAAGATGTTATGTCCTTCCTATATTGTACTCTTAACTTTATTTTCTTACTGGCTCCAGCTGCTAAGGTTGTATTGGCAGCAATTGCTGTTCCATCTGACCATGTTGCTGTATAAGTCATAACAGCGCTTTGAGTATTTCCTGATAATGTTGGGGCTGCTGATGTTTTGGCAGCGATTGTTCCAGCATTTACTATGTTTACAGTAAATTCATAGAAATCCCCAGGCTTTGGAAGTGTTACAGTATATGTTATTTCAGCATGATTATTAGTTGTAATCGCTGCTGGTGTTGCAGCTGTTACGCTTCCACTGGTTACTGATAAGTCTTGAAAATGAATATTCCAAGTGTTTTTAGTAATTGTTGATGTACCTGTAATGTTTAGTGTCGCTGTGATAGCAGCATAACCTACAGATAATATTACAACTACTAAAAGCAAAGATAGGTAAAATATATAGCTTTTTCCTTTTTAATTCCTCTCATATTTTTTTACCTCCTCTGTTTTCTTATTAAGCTTGTACGTATGGTATTGAACAAGTTAATGATAATGCTGTATCAGCTGATGGTAATTGAGCTGCTGTAATATCTTTCTTATATTCGATTCTTACTTTTACAGTTTTTTTATCTCCAGCTGCTAATGCTGTATTTGCAGTAATAGGTGATCCATCAGACCAAGTAACTGTATAATTAAAGATTGTAGGTTGTGTATTTCCCCCCAATGTTGGTATTGCTGATGTTTTAGCAGCGATTGTACCACCATTTACTACATCTACTGTAAATTCATATACTGATCCTGGTTGATTTAGAGCAACATTATAAGTTACTTCTGTTGTTTTTCCTTCAGTAATCGTTGGTGCTTTTGTTACTGTTGCACCAGTAGTAGTTGTTGCTTTTTACGTTTGCAAAGTGTACATCCCAAGTTTGTGTTTTAATTGTTGATGTACCATTGATATTTAATGTTGTTGATAATGCAGCATAACCGATGCTAATAGTTACTATTAATAATAAGGCTATTACTACGAAACTTGAATTTTTCTTCTTTTTCATTTCTAACTCCTATTTATTATTTCTCTATTTTATTATGCTTGAATGAAGTTCATTGAAGCTGTTAATGTTAATACTTGATCAGTTGTTGGTAATTGAGCAGCAGTAACATCTTTATTGTATTCAACTCTTACTTTTGCAGTTTTATTTTGACCTGCTGTGATTACATCTCCAGTTTTTGGTGCTACACCAGTATCACTCCATACTACTGAGTATTTTGTATATACAGCTTGAGCAGCACTTACTCCTTCAACTGTAGCATCTGCTGATAATTTAGCATCTAAGCTTCCTGCATTTACTACGTCTACTGTAAATTCGTAGAAAGTTCCAGGTGTTGGTAATGTAACTTCATAAGTTACTTCTGTAGTTCGTCCTGCTGTGATTTGCTGCTGCTTTAGTAGCTGTTACTCCACCAGCTGTTTCGATAACATTTGCAAAATGTACATCCCATGATGATTTTCCGATTGTTGTTGATCCATTAATATTTAATGTAGTTGATAGTGCAGCATAACCAATACTAATTCCAAGTACTAATACTAGAACTAAAATTGCAATAAAACTGCCACGTCCTTTTTTTTCATTGTTCATATATAATCCTCCATTTTAATTTATAAATCCTTATTGAACGAGTTAACTACTCAATATTGAGTAGTTAATTACTTTTTTAGGCTTGAACAAAGTTCATAGAAAATGTTAATGCTAATGTTTCACCTGTTGCAGGTAATTGATCAGAACTTACATTTTTATCATACTCTATTCTAACAACTGCTGTTTTTTTATCTCCAGCTGCGATTTCGTCTCCTGTTGCAGGATCAGCATTTGAATCTTTCCATTTAACTGTATAATTCAAATATACGTCTTGTGCAGCAGATACTCCACCTAATGTTGGTGCTGTAGAGATTTTTTGCTGGTAATGTACCAGTATTTTTTCTACATCAACTTCGAACTCATAGTAATCTCCTGGTTTAGCAAGAGTTACATCATAAGTTACTTCAGTTGCATTACCAGATGTAATAGTAGCTGCCTTAGTAGCTGTTACTCCACCAGCAGTTTCAATTATATTAGCAAAATGTACATCCCAAGATGCCTTTCCAATTGTTGAAGAACCATTAATATTTAATGTTGCTGATAAAGCAGCATAACCAATACTAATTCCAATTACTAATACCAATAATGCTATTACAATATAGTTAGTACGACTGTTTTCCTTCTTCATCTTTTTCTCACCTCCATATAAAATTTTATATTATCTTCTGTTTTGCTAGTTGCAATGTCCATATGGACTCATAATAATTAGGTCAGATAAATATGCTAATGAGATATACTACATTATAATCCCTACCCTATTATCACATTTAATGATAATACAAAATTTTACTTTTTTCAACTGGTAAATAAAATTTTTTAATAAAAATTAAATTTATATCTAAACTATTTTTTTTAATAGTTTGTTATTAATATTTCCATATATTGTTATAAATATACTTAAGTATTATTTTATAATTCGTTCATATTGCTTATTTTAATAAAATATAATTTTATCGGTAGGTGAATTTTTATGAAAAAGAAAATATTTTTTGGTATTTTGGGTATAACTATATTATTAGCATCTTTTGTAGCTTTATCACATTTTACTAAAAAGATGATGTTTCTAAAACTAATAAGTTAAATGTTTTTGTCCTTAGTAAGAGTAGTTCTAGAGTTGTGGTACAGGATAGTAATAATTTGATTTATACTTTCAATAATAATGATTTGGATTTTGATGTTGGTAGTCAAATAGTTATTTCATATACTGGTGTCTTAAGTAATACTAGTTCTTTACAAAAGGCTTCTATTGTTAGTTTTTCTACTGTTCCAGTTTCTGAGGATTATGAATCTATTCCTGAGTATTCTTCTGATAATGGTATTTTTAGTCAGTTTTATAAACTTGCTAAACAAAAGATTGATACTTTATCTTTAGATGATAAGATTGCTCAACTATTACTTGTAAGATATCCAGGAGATAATTATATTGATGAGTTATCTAAGTATAATTTTGGGGGATTTGTTTTTTATGAGAATGATTTTAAGGATAAGAGTGAAAATGATGTTAAAACTATGATTGGTAATTTGCAGAAAAGAGCTCGTATTCCCTATTTAACGGCGGTTGATGAGGAAGGTGGAAAGGTTGTTAGGGCTAGTAGTAATCCTAAATTAATTAGTTCTAAGTTTAAGTCTTCTAAAGAACTATATAATAGTGGTGGTCTTTCAGCTATTAAGGAGGATACTATAAATAAGAGTGATTTTTTTTTAAATAATCTGGGTATTAATCTTAATTTGGCCCCTGTTGTTGATGTGACTACTAATTCTTCTGATTATATGTATGACAGATCCCTAGGAGAAAATACGGCTGCTACTGCTGAATATGCTAAGACTGTAATAGAAGCTAGTAAAAAGACTCCTGTTTCTTATACTTTGAAGCACTTCCCTGGATATGGTAATAATACTGATACTCATTATAATAGTTCTGTTGATAATAGAACTTATGAGAGTATAGTTAGAAATGATTTACCTCCTTTTGAGGCTGGTATTGATGCTTTAGCAGAAAATATTTTGGTTAGTCATAATATAGTTAAGAGTATGGATGCTAATAACCCTGCTTCTCTTTCACCAAGTGTACATAATTTATTACGAGGTAGTTTGGATTATTCTGGTATAATTACAACGGATGACTTAGATATGGGTGCTGTTAGTTCAATTCCTAATAAAACTGTTAAGGCTATTCTTGCTGGTAATGATTTAATTATGGTTACTAATTACAAGGAGAGTTTTGACGAAATAAAAAAAGCTGTTAATGATGGTACTATTAGTGAGGAACAAATTAATAAACTTTCATTAAGAATATTAGCTTGGAAATATTATAAGGGTCTGATGTTCGATATACAAAAAAATAACATAGCTTTGCGCTATGTTTTTTTATTTTAGTAAACTATATACCAGTAAAAAGTGATAGTATGATCCTAATAAGCAAAATATATGAAATATTGAATGCATGTATTTTTTTGTTGAACCTATATAATATAGAAAAGAACCTACTGTATAAAATAATCCCCCACCAAAAAGGTATCTTAATTCTTCTATATTTAAAGTTCTTAATAATTTATTAAATACGAATAGTACTGACCATCCCATTATTAAATGTAATATTAGAGATATATTTTCATATTTATCTACATTTATTATATTTATGATTATTCCAATAATTGTTATTAACCATATAATATAAAAGTATACTATACCTATTTTATCGGATAAAGCGATAAGACAAACTGGTGTAAATGTTCCTGCTTCTAAAATAAAAACATTACAATGATCTATTACTCTCATGATTCTTTTTAGTTTACATCTCTTGGGTAATCCATGGTATATAGCAGATGCGGTATATAATAAGAATAAGGATATGCAAAAGATAAGTCCTGAAATTAAAGATATTTTTTCTTTTGTCAAATTAGTTACTATAAATGTTCCTATTAGCGATAATACTGCTCCTACTCCATGTGTCATACTATTTATTACTTCTTCTCCTTTAGAATAAACTGGTAAAGATATTTTCATATTTTCTCCTTGACAGTAACAAATATATGATAATGTTTTGAATAATAGAACAAAAAAAGTATCCATAATGGATACCTTTTGCTTATATTTTATTTACATAGAGCGACCATTTTGATGAGTCTTACTTCTTTGTGCTGCCCTAACTCGATTTTGTACAAGATATAATTTATTAGCTAAATCTTCTACTTCACTTTTATATGATTGTTGATTACTTTCCATTGCATTAACAAAATCTAAAGTATTACCTAATTGTTCAAATTTAGTTCTTGTAACTTCATCTAACTGTGATATATTTTCCATATCTTTACCTAAATTATCATATAAAAAGCATTTAAAACGTTTAATAGATTATCTTCCTTAATAATTTCACCTTTAATACGATCTGGAAAGTCATTTTGAAATCTATTATATTCTGATACACCCGTCAAATTAGTTTCACCCTCTAAAATTGGGGAATTTAATTGACCAATTCTCCATTTATAGTTTGATCACTTTCTTTAATTGGTTGAGTAAAGTGTACATATGCGTAATCTGAATTCATTATTTTACCTCCTTATATTTACATATTAACCTGTTTTCTGTTAAATGTCTTCTTTTTTTGCCTTTATAATTAAAAACTAGTTATAAATTTCTTATATAACTAGTTTTCTGTTTTTATTATAAACAAGAATTTAATCTAAATTGTCTGTTTTCTTTTTCTAATACTTCTAAATAATTTGCAGATAGCATATGGCATGGTCTTTCGCCATTTAAAACATTGTCATATAATGGTGCTAGTTTTTTTCTTCATCAAGACCTTGTTCATAAATATCAAATTTTTCATCATTCATAACTTTTGTGATTTTATTATATAATTGTGCTAACTCTTCTTTACTCTTTGGTTTTGGAGTTGTTGTTTCAATATAATATATTTTTTCAACTTCTTGATCTATTTCACCATCATCTTTTTTATAGATTGACTTATAAATATCTAGATAACTACCAAGTAATAACTGAATTAAGGCTTTTTGATTCACTATCACAATTCTTACTATTTCTAGTAACATCACTAGACATTCTAGCAAGCGCTAATGTACAATATGTCTTTGAAATTTGTGACATTCTTAAATCAGCTTGTTTAAATACAACATTAAATAGTTTTTGAACTAAATATTTTATGTCTTCATCAGCATCTACTATAGCTCTTTCTTCATATACATCTATAAAATCATATAATTCAGTTATAGTACCATTATTCCAATTTACAAATTTTTTTAATCCTTCTAACATTTCCTTTTCCCCCTTAAATGTGTGCTAATTATAACACTTTTTTGATATTTTGTCAAATTTTACATTCAGGGGGATAGTGTTTCCAAAGTGTGGAGATTTGAAAACAAAACCCCTATAGAATAAAAAAACGGTTAAAAACCTAAAAAATGCTTTATAATTGAGTTGTCAAAAAACAATAGAAAGCGAGGTTTTAACCGTATGAAAATTATACCACTAATTAACGAAATTACTAATAATTTTAATCAAATTTTTAAAAATAATTTAAATCCATTTAACTTAGAAAGTAAAATAAGGGATGTTGGAGATTTATTTACTATTAAATTGTATGAATCTTTTCTTAATTATTTAGATGAACAATTTAAAAAAAGCAAACAAAGAAAACTAATATATAATATTAGGGAAACAAGAAAACGTACTTTAATAACTTCTATTGGGATTATTTCAATAAATTCAACTGCTTATATTAATAAGAAAACTAAAAAGAAAGATTTGTTTTTATTAAGAGAAATACTTAATATCTTTAAACCTTATCAAAGACTCACAAATGAAGCTGAATATCAATTAATTAAATATGCAATGGATGAAAATATGAGTCAATCTTCTCGTCACGCTTTAAGAAACACTCAAGTTTCAAGAAGTACTGTTTCTAAAAATATTAAAGTTCTTGATGGTTCTATTAATGAATCTATCGTCAGATCAACCGTTCAACCTGATACTTTATATATTGAAATGGATGAAATACATGCTAACATTCAACATGGTGGCAATAAAAATATGCCCTTGTGCAATTGTTCATGAAGGATATGAAGAAGATTTGTAAAAAAGAAAAAAGCTTAAAAAATATTCGTTATTTTTTGCTTCTTCCAAACTAACATACGAAGAATTATGGGAAGTAATATTTGATTATGTAAATAAAAAAATATGATATTGATAAATTTAAAGTTATATTTGTATCTGGGGATGGTGCTCCTGGTATTAAAAACTACACTCAATTGTTTTCCTAATGCAAGGTTTGTTCTTG
>VOFK01003506.1_pt1 | contig 43735 bp, 56 predicted proteins | sample 5384121 | NCBI WGS metagenome assembly VOFK01 (sample SAMN12384730, study PRJNA508395) | human gut metagenome | isolation source: healthy gut J | host: Homo sapiens | reverse complement strand
TTTACTAATACAATATAGGGATAAATATTTATCCCCACAAATAAATAAGCAAAAAAAGCGACAACTCTTTTTTTTCGAACCACCGTTCCATAACCTATGATGTACAAAAGGAACTGATTTCCCTCCTGTTTTCTAACAATCATCATCCGCACACGGGTTCTTGCGTGTATGAGCAGAGCTCCAATTTAATTGGAAAGAAAATAATTATCTAAAGAATATATTTGTAGTTAAAAAAGTTTCCCACACAAAGAAACTTTATCTATTTTTGTGGTATGAATACGAATTTGCAAAAAATAGAGAACTTTTGGCCCAATGCCGAAAAACAAAGGATTGACACAAGAAGAAGTCGGGGTGATGATTGGCGTCCAAAAGCAATGGTTTCCAAAGTGGAAAACGGTCTGTGTGTTAATTTTGGCACTGTCAACCGCATAGCGGAGGCGTTGGGTGTCGAACCGATAGTGGCGCTCAAGTCCAAAAAAAGAAAGCGGACAAGAACCTAATCGATTATGTGATGACGGTCATTGTCGAATTTGCGCGCCGTCACGATTTGACAATCCGGGAGGCAAGCAATTATATCAGACGTTTCAAAGGCATTGATTTTCTCACCGAATTTTACGATGTGGAACACACACTTTCTTTTAACGACTGTGTGGATGACCTGACCATCGTCTGCCAAAACAATGGAGGAACATTGCGATGATACTTTACCACGGTTCAAATACGGCAATCGACGGCATCGACCTCAACAGATGCCGCCCCTATAAGGATTTCGGCAGAGGATTTTACCTGACCGACATTAGGGGAACAGGCCCAAAGGATGGCCGCAAGAACAGCGCGGATGTTCAGCGGAAACCCCACTCTGACTATGTTTGAGTTTGACCTCGAAGAAGCGCAGTCGAGCGAATTGAAAGTCAAGGTTTTCAAGGAGCCAGACTGGGAATGGGCACGTTTTGTCATGTCGAACCGCGATATAAACACTACTCAGCCTTGCCACGATTACGATATCGTAATTGGCCCTGTTGCCGATGATACCATTGCGCGCTTGCTACGTTTATACACCGAGAATTTTATTAACGAAGAACAACTATTGCACGAACTGACATTTTCGAAAGTGACTTCACAATATTTCTTTCACTCAGAGGCAGCGATTAAAATGCTGAAACGACTATGAACACGAATACCGCAAAATTCCTCTTTGAAGGAATATCCGCCGATGTAGTCCGTTACTTGGTGGAACGTAATGATATGGATTTGCAGGAAGCCATCTCCACATTCCACAATTCGGAGACATTCGTCAAACTGGAAGACTTCTCCACCGGCCTGTATATCGAAAGCCCGGCATACGTCTATGACCTGCTGATGTCGGAACTGAAAAAACGGAAAGCTGGTGCAATAACAATAGGGCATTATTTATCTTCTGGTCATTTTATTCTTCAATCCATCCTACAATTTCCTGTGAAAGCGGACTGGTAGTAGAGCCGATTGAGGCAACCCATCTACCATTTTCATCAATCAGAAACTTATGAAAGTTCCACCCTATCTTAGCATCCGAAACCCCGTTTTCACTTTTATGCGTAAGCCATTGATAGAGGGGAGCTATATCTTTCCCCTTTACAGATATTTTAGCCATCATAGGAAAAGTCACTCCATAATTCAACGTACAAAACTCCTTGATTTCTTCATTCGTTCCGGGTTCCTGATGCAGGAAATTATTGGCAGGAAATCCGATAACGACAAAATCATCTTTTCCATATTTCTCATACAACTCCTCCAACTTGGCGTATTGGGGAGTGAAACCGCATTTAGATGCCACATTGACTACCAATACTTTCTTACCCTTGAACGTGGAAAGTGGCAAGTCCTTCCCCGTCAATAGTCTTGACCGTAAAGTCATAAAAACTTTTTTTGCTGTGCACCAGCTACCGATGTAATCATGGTTACAATTATGCTTAATATAAATGTTTTCATTTGAAATGCTATTTTATAATAGAACAATTCATGAAATTGAAAAGTTTTCTCTGAAAGAAAAGATTGGCGGATACCTATCGGACAGCTTCCTCCATGTTACCAAAAAGAAAGAACCTTTGTTTTTTGGAGAAGCAGGGAAAAGAAAGTATCTTTGTATGCTATACATATCTCTTTTACCAGAGTTTATTCATAAAAAAACAATATAACTAATGGAATATGCACCTTCAAACAGGAAACGATTGCCATACGGTATGATGAACTTTGCAGACATCCGTTTCGACAATTATTATTATGTGGACAAAACCGCCTTCATCCCACTGATAGAACAGTCGGACCGGTTTTTCTTCTTCATCCGTCCCCGGCGATTTGGCAAAAGTCTGACCTTGAGCATGCTGCAACATTATTATGATGTACGCACCCGCGATAAGTTTGACGCCCTGTTCGGAGACCTCTACATAGGAAAGCACCCCACGCCGGACCGCAACACCTATCTGGTGCTGAAACTCAATTTTTCCGGTATCAGCGGGGAATTGCACAACTACCGTCAAGGGCTGGACGCACATTGCCAGACCATGTTCGACTATTTCTGCGATATCTATGCCGACTATCTCCCACAAGGTATCAAGAAGAAGCTGGATGAAAAATCAGGAGCGGTAGAACAATTGGAATATCTGTTTACGGAGTGCAACAAGACTGAGCAGAAAATTTATCTTTTTATCGATGAGTATGACCACTTTACCAATGCCATTCTCTCCGATGCCGAAAGCCTGCACCGATACACTGAAGAGACACACAAAGAGGGTTACCTGCGCGCATTCTTCAACAAAGTGAAAGCCGGAACTGATTCCTGCATCAAGCGTTGCTTCATTACCGGAGTAAGCCCCCGTGTAACCATGGATGATCTCACCAGCGGATTCAATATAGGTACCAATTACTCCCTCTCACCGGAGTTCAACGAAATGACAGGGTTCACGGAAAAGGAGGTGCGTGAGATGCTGACGTATTATTCCACAAACAGTCCGTTCAACCATACCGTCGGCCAACTGATAGATATCATGAAGCCGTGGTATGACAACTACTGCTTCGCACCAGAATGCTACGGAGAAACTACCCTGTACAATTCCAACATGGTTCTCTATTTTGTCAAGAACTATATTCTGCGTGGCAAAGCACCACAGAAAATGATAGAAAGCAACATACGCATAGACTACGAAAAACTCCGGATGCTGATTCGCAAGGACAAGGAGTTTGCTCATGATGCCTCCATCATACAAACCCTGGTAAGTCAAGGATATATCACCGGAGAACTGAAGGATAGCTTTTCGGCTGCGAATATTGTCGATCCGGACAAATTCGTGAGTCTGCTCTATTATTTCGGTATGCTTACCATCAGCGGAATGCACGAAGGGAAAAACAAACTCACCATTCCCAATCAGGTAGTGGAAGAGCAACTATACACCTATTTGCTGAATACATACAATGAGGCCGACCTTAGTTTCAGCAGTTACGAGAAAGACGAATTAGCCAGTAAACTTGCTTATCGGGGAGACTGGCAGGCCTACTTCGGTTACATAGCCGACTGTCTGAAACGCTACGCCTCACAACGCGACAAACAGAAAGGAGAGTTTTTCGTACATGGATTCACACTGGCCATGACAGCGCAAAACCGCTTCTACCGTCCTATTTCCGAAGCGGATACACAAGAAGGATACGCTGATCTTTTCCTGTGTCCTTTGCTGGAAATCTATCCGGATATGAAGCACAGTTATATCATAGAGTTGAAATATGCCAAATACAAAGACTCTGAGAGCCGTGTGGAAGAACTGAGGCTGGAAGGGATCGCTCAGGCAAATCGTTATGCTGATTCCTACCGGGTGAAGAATGCTGTGGGCACCACACAGCTACACAAAATAGTAGTGGTCTATAAAGGAATGGAAATGAGAGTGTGTGAAGAGATAGTACCTTTGCATGAAACGCACAACTAAAGATATCTTTAAAGGAAAAAGAAGCTACAACGACTTATGAGCAAACAAGGAACCATCATTGTGATAGATGATAACAAAGGAGTGCTGTCGGCAGTAAAGCTATTGCTGAAAAATCATTTCGAACATATCGTCACACTGCCCTCACCCATCACACTGCCCGCTGCGTTACGTGAAGAAAAAATGCGCAAGTGGTGCTGCTGGATATGAATTTCAGCAGCGGACTGAATACCGGAATGAAGGTCTGTACTGGTTACACGAGATAAAGAAAATACACCCCTCCCTGCCCGTAGTACTTTTCACAGCCTATGCTGACATAGACCTGGCAGTGCGCGGCATCAAGGAAGGAGCGACAGACTTCATCGTCAAACCCTGGGACAATGCCCGGCTGATAGAAACCTTGCTGTCTGCCTGCCGCAATTCCTCCAAGAACAAGAAGAGAGCGGAAATCCCTAAAACCGTATCTTCTATGTATTGGGGAGAAAGCAATGCCATGAAGCAACTGCGGACGCTGATAGAGAAAGTGGCGCAAACGGATGCCAATATTCTGATTACAGGAGAGAACGGCACAGGAAAAGAAATGCTGGCGCGGGAAATACACGCCTTGTCCAACCGATACCGGCGGGATATGATAACAGTGGACATGGGTGCCATCACCGAATCCCTGTTCGAAAGCGAACTGTTCGGCCATAAAAAAGGCTCGTTTACCGATGCCCATACCGACCGTGCAGGTAAATTTGAAGCCGCCCATGAAGGGACTTTGTTTCTGGACGAAATAGGCAACCTGCCCTATCACCTGCAATCCAAACTACTCACCGCCATTCAGAGCCGGAGCGTGGTGCGAGTAGGAAGCAACGAACCGATACCTGTCAACATACGTTTGATTTGCGCCACCAATTGTAATTTGAAGAGATGGTGGCCAAAGGCAAATTCCGCGAAGATTTGCTTTTACCGCATCAATACCATCCACATCGAGATTCCCCTCTGCGGGAACGCAAAGAAGATATTATCCCTTTGGCCGAACGCTTTATAGACCGGTTCTGCAAACAATATGACAAAAAGGAAATATCCTTCTTTCTACCGGTGCGCAAGAAAAGTTACGGACATATCCGTGGTATGGAAACATACGCGAACTGGAACATGCCGTAGAGAAAGCGGTCATTATCAATGAAGATGGTATATTGAGTGAGGAACATTTTCATTTTCCCCGAAAAATAGCGGCTCCTGCGACAGAAACAAGTGTCTCAACTCTGGAGGAGATGGAATTGCAAATGATTCAGAAAGCGATAGAGAAATGCAACGGAAACCTCTCGGCTGTAGCGGCACAGGTGGGAATTACCCGGCAGACGCTTTATAATAAGATGAAAAAATTCGATTATGACCTATTATCTCATCTCATTCTTCACGATGGTTCAGGATGACAAAACAAATAACAATAATCTATTTTTAAACAGGAACTAAAGGAACATTCAAACGAAATAATAAATAATTAAGCTGTGAAACAATTCTTCTTCCGCCTATTTACCGTACTGGTTCTAGCCATTGCCTGCACCTTCTAATCCAGCAGCGCAACTGGTTGTGGCTATGCGTAATCGTACCTTCATTCCTCGTTTCCATAGGCTGGTTTTACCGCCTGTACACTTTTAATACCCGGAAGATAGCCTTTCTGCTCGACGCCATCGAAAACGACGACCCCGCTGTTCGTTTTTACGAACATGCCTCCCCCTGGCGATTCTTCCATGGTCAATGTCATGCTGAACCGTATCGCACGTATTTTGTACAATGTAAAACAGGAAACGGCACAACGCGAGAAGTATTATGAGCTCATCATGGACTTTGTAGAAACCGGCATAGTGGTACTGAACAGCAAAGGCTCCGTTTATCAAAAAGAACAAAGAGGCCATGAATCTGTTGGGGCTGGATGTTCTGACTCATGTCAAACAACTCTCCCGCATCTCGGACGAACTGATGACTGCTTTGGAAAAAGCAGTTCCGGGTGACAAGCTGCAAATTCAGTTCAATACGGAACGGGGAACGGTGCATCTTGCCTTACGGGTGTCCGGCATCCGTATCAAAGACGAGGAACTCCGCATTATTGCCTTGAGTGATATCAATCGGGAATTGATGAACGGGAAATAGATTCATGGATACGCCTTACCCGCGTGCTGACACACGAAATTATGAATTCCCTGACCCCGGTGACTTCCCTCAGCGAAACACTGCTGGCTCTTCCCGGAGCAGAAAATGAAGAAATGAAACAAGGGCTGGAAACGATTCACTCTACAGGTAAAGGATTGATAAATTTTGTCATGTCTTATCGCAAACTGACACGACTGCCATCACCTGAACCATCGCTGTTCTATGTCCGTCCTTTCCTGGAACGGATGATCCGACTGGCACAGCACCAGCATCCATGCCCCAACATCACCCTTTCCATCCTCGAAGCCCGGGAAGACCTGATAGTCTTTGCCGACGAGAACCTGATAGCCCAAGTGGTTACGAATCTGCTGAAAAATGCGATTCAAGCCATAGGTAATGCTCCCGACGGAAAGATCACCTTGAAAGCTTATTGTGATCCGCAAGAAAGTATCCGTATAGAGATAGCCAACAACGGTCCCGCCATTCCTCCCGATGCAGCCGGACAAATTTTTGTACCTTTCTTCACGACCAAAGAGGAAGGAAGCGGCATCGGACTGAGCCTGAGCAAAAATCAATCATGAGACTGAGCGGTGGCACACTGGCCCTGCTGCCTTACAAGGAAAAGGGACAGGCCACTGTTTTTGTGCTGGTTTTTAATTAAAAATAAAAATGTACTAATGTGTCAGCCAATTACCATCCGGTACACAGAGCGCAGCCATTAGCAAATTAGCAAATTATTTAAAATGAAACATTCTCCTGAATTTTATTAGTTTATAAAGCCTCTGCCGGTTCGGGAAAAACATTCACACTGGCCGGGGAATATATAAAGTTGCTGATACAGAACCCACGGGCATACCGTAATATACTGGCTGTGACTTTTTACCAACAAGGCCACTACCGAAATGAAAGAGCGGATTCTGAGTCAGCTATACGGAATATGGATAAAGGATAAGGATTCTGATCCCTATTTACAGAAAATCACAGAAGAACTGGAAATGCCCCAAGAAGACATAAGGACAGCCGCCGGTACGGCACTGCACTACATGATACACGATTACAGCCGCTTCCGGGTGGAAACCATTGACTCATTCTTCCAGTCGGTGATGCGCAATTTGGCACGGGAGCTGGAATTGGGTGCCAATCTGAATATCGAACTGAACAATATGGAAGTTCTGAGTGATGCCGTGGACTCTATGATAGAAAAGCTGGACCGACAATCTCCCGTACTCTATTGGCTGTTGGAATACATAGAAGAAAGAATAGCCGATGACAAGAGGTGGAATGTTTCCGGTGAGATAAAGAATTTCGGACGAAATATCTTCGATGAAGGATATATAGAAAAAGGAAACGGACTACGGGAAAAATTACGGGACAAAGACTGTATCAAGAATTACCGCGAAACGCTGCAAGCCATTTTGGAAGAGGTGCAGGAACAAATGAAAGGATTTGCCGACCAATTCTTCGGAATATTGGATACAAACGGGGTGAAAGTAGAAGATTTGAAAAACGGCTCCCGAGGTATAGCCAGCTATTTTAATAAATTACAATCGGGTAAACTGGATGACAGTGTCCGCAATGTAACAGTGGAAAAATGTCTGGACTGCCCCGACGAATGGGTGAAAAAAACCTCCCCCATACGCAACGCTATCCAAGGTCTGGCAGAAAAAGAACTGATTCCTCTGCTGAATGAATCGGAAAAATACAGAAGCCGGAACAATATGCTGGCCAATTCCTGCCAACTCTCCCTGCGCCACGTAAACAATATCCGTCTGCTGGCCAATATAGACGAAGAGGTACGCGAATTGAACCATGAAAACAACCGCTTCCTGCTGTCGGATACCAACGCGTTGCTTCATAACCTGGTAAAAGAAGGAGATTCCTCGTTTGTATTCGAAAAGATAGGAACAACCATACGCAACGTAATGATCGATGAATTTCAGGACACTTCGCGTATGCAATGGGACAATTTCCGTCTGTTGCTGCTCGAAGGTTTGTCTCAGGGAGCAGACAGCTTGATTGTAGGAGACGTGAAACAATCCATCTACCGCTGGAGAAACGGTGACTGGGGCATACTGAACGGATTGAAAACAAACATCGAAGCCTTTCCCGTCAAAGTAAAGACACTGACCACCAATCGCCGGAGTGCCGCAAACATCATTCACTTCAACAACGAAGTGTTTACAGTCGCCTGCGAGGTGTTGAACAACATTTACAAGGAAGAACAAAAAAAGGAATGCAAGGAACTGAAGGAAGCCTACAACGACGTGTGTCAGGAAACATACAAAGATCCCGGAAAAGGGTATGTCAAAGTGGAATTTCTATCGGATACGGAAGACATGACCTATATGGAAAACACCCTGCACCACCTAGGAGAAGAAGTGGAGCTGCTTGTGGCGCAGGGCGTGCAACTGAAAGATATTGCCATCCTGGTGCGCAAGAACAGAAGCATTCCTTTAATAGCCGATTACTTCGACAAGAACACCTCTTACAAAATCGTATCCGATGAGGCATTCCGACTGGATGCCTCACTGGCGGTATGTATGATAATGGATGGCCTGCGCTACTTGTCACAACCCGAAAACCGGATTGCCAAGGCACAACTGGCTACTGCCTATCAGAATGAAGTATTACATAAAGGAATAGACCTCAACACTCTATTGCTGAACGAGATAGATGATTATCTGCCATTCGATTTCATAAAAAGAAGCGGAGCAACTTCGCCTCATGCCACTGTATGAGCTGATGGAAAAACTTTTCAATCTGTTCCAGATGTCCTGCATCGAACAACAGGATGCCTATCTGTGCGCCTTCTTTGATGCCGTGACGGAATATCTGCAAAAGCAATTCTTCCGAATTATCCGCTTTTATCACCTACTGGGAAGAAAAAACTTAGGCAGCAAGACCATCCCTTCCGGCGAGGTGGAAGGAATTCGCATTCTCTCCATCCACAAGTCCAAAGGATTGGAATACCATACCGTACTGCTACCCTTCTGCGACTGGAAAATGGAGAATGAGACTTACAATCATCTGGTATGGTGTGCTCCCCGGCAAGCTCCGTTTAGCGATCTTGACATTGTTCCCATTAACTATTCCACAGCCATGCAGCAATCCATTTATCGGGAAGAGTTCCTGAATGAACGCTTGCAATTATGGGTGGATAATCTGAACCTGCTTTATGTGGCATTTACCCGTGCCAAAAAGAACTTGATTATATATGGAAAGGCGGAACAGAAAGGAACGGTATCCGAATTGTTGGGAAGTGCCTTATCCGACATGACCGGAAAGAGCTATGCCACCGGAGAAGAAATATACGAACTGGGAACGCTCTATCTCTCATCTCACGAAGAGGAAAAACAAGTGTCCGGCAACAAGCTGCTGACTGTAGCCCGACGTTTGCCTATCCATCTGGAAACGCTGGAAACCAACATCGAATTCAAACAGTCCAACCGTTCTGCCGAATTTATCCGGGGAGAAGAGGAAGCGGAAGACAAATACATCCGGCAAGGACAGTTGTTGCATAATCTGTTCTCCGTAATCCGTACCACGGACGATGTGCCTCCCGCCATAGAACGCCTGCGTTTCGAAGGAATCATAGAGTCGGTACAACAGGAGGAACAGATACGAAAACTCACCGAATGGGCTTTGAGGCATCCGCTGGTCAAAGAATGGTATTCGGGCCGCTGGGAACTATACAATGAGTGTGCCATTATTTATCGGGAAAAAGGTGCTGCAAACCCGCCGTCCGGACCGCGTGATGATGAAAGACGGAGAGGTGATTGTGGTGGACTTTAAATTCGGTAAAAAGCGGAAAGCTTACAACAAGCAGGTGAAAGAATATATGGATTTATTATCGGATATGGGATATGAGCATATCCGTGGCTATTTATGGTATGTATTTAACAACGAACTGGAGGAAATAGAATAATGGAAAGCTTTTTGAAACTGGTAGCAGCCGATTTATATAAACATACGGAAGGAAACCTTTTTTACATACAGCCGTGGTTTTTCCTAACAAACGTGCCGGACTTTTCTTTAATGAGTATCTCGCCCAAGAGTCGGAGTCACCTATTTGGTCGCCCGCATACGTCAGCATCAGCGAATTGTTCCGTAGCCTTTCTCCGTGGGAAGTGGGTGATCCGGTAAAACTGGTATGCGAACTTTATAAGATATTCCGACGGGAAACTCAAAGTACGGAAACACTGGATGATTTCTATTTTTGGGGAGAAATGCTGATCAGTGATTTTGACGATGCCGACAAAAAATAAAAGTGGATACCGACAAACTGTTTTCCAATTTACAGGATCTGCGCAACATAATGGACGACTACACCTTCATTGACGATGAGCAGGAAGAAGCTATCCGGCAGTTCTTCCAGAACTTCTCCATCGAACGGAGAACAGCGCTGAAAGAACGGTTTATCTCTTTATGGGACGTATTGGGAAACATCTACAAAGGGTTCCGTGAATCCTTAGCTTCTCAAAACATTGCCTACGAAGGAATGATGTACCGCCACGTCATAGAGCACCTGGATGTGGACAAACTTCCATACGAGAAATATGTTTTTGTAGGATTTAATGTACTGAACAAAGTAGAACATACGTTGTTCACCCAATTGAAAGATGCCGGAAAGCTGTTTTTTTTTATTGGGATTACGACGAATTTTATATGAAGGGAAACAGACAAGCCGTCACCCATGAAGCCGGAGAGTTTATCCGCCGGAACTTACGCGACTTTCCTTCTCCTTTGTCCGGTGAGTTATTCAAAAATCTCTCGAAACCTAAAGAGGTACACTACATCGCATCTTCTACTGAAAATGCACAAGCCCGTTACCTGCCTCAATGGATACGAAACAATCTGACTACACCGGAAAAGGAAACCGCAGTCGTATTGTGTAACGAAGCATTGCTTCAGCCGGTCCTCCATTCATTGCCGGCAGAAGTAAAACATGTCAATATCACCATGGGATTTCCGTTATCGCAAACTCCTGTATATAGTTTCCTCATCGCCTTACTGGAGTTGCATACCCACGGATTTAATTTCAAAAGCGGCCGCTACACGTTTCAATCGGTTGTTACACTGTTAAAACACCCCTATACCCGGCAACTCACCGGTCAAGCCGAATTGTTGGAAAAAGAACTGACCCGGAACAACCGTTTCTATCCGTTACCCGGCGAATTGGGTAAAGATGAATTCCTTACCCGGCTTTTCACTCCGCTTTCCGGAAACCTGAATCTGTGCATACGCCTGTCCGAAACTTTGCAGCAAGTGGCAGGCATTTACCAGGCAAACACTTCCGGTACCGAAGACACAGATGCATTCAACCAACTTTACCGGGAGTCGCTTTTCAAAGCCTATACCACCATCAACCGGTTCCGCACACTGATAGAAGAAGATGAATTAACCGTACAGAGCGAAACATTCCGGCGATTGCTGGTCAAGGTCTTGTCAGCGACCAATATTCCATTCCATGGCGAACCGGCCATTGGTATGCAGGTCATGGGGGTATTGGAAACACGTAACCTGGTTTCCGCCACTTGGTATTACTATCGGTCAACGAAGGGCAGCTTCCCAAATCGGGAGGAGACTCTTCCTTTATTCCTTACAACCTGCGCAAAAGCTTTCGGAATGACTACTATAGAGCATAAGATTGCCGTATATGCATACTATTTCTATCGTCTGCTGCAACGGGCAGAAAGGATTACCTTGATGTACAATACCAGTTCAGACGGACTGAACCGCGGCGAATGGAGCCGTTTCATGCTGCAATTCCTGATTGAATGGCCTCACCCCATCACACGTCAGTTTCTGGAGGCCGGACAGTCCCCCCCAAGGCACCTCGCCTATCACTGTAGAAAAAGACCCCGGATGTCATGCGCCGGATGCAAAGCCTGTTTGATGTCCGTGCCAATCCCAAAGCAAAATTTTCTCCATCAGCCTTGAATTATTACCTGGATTGTCCTTTAAAATTTTATTATAGGTATGTAGCCGGCCTCTCCCCGCCCCCGATGAAGTGAGTGCGGAAATAGATTCTGCCACATTCGGGAGTATTTTCCATTATGCAGCCGAACATATTTATAAAGACCTGACCACTCATGGCAAAGTCATTAATAAGGAAGCATTGGAAACGTTGCTACGCAATGAAGTGAAGCTGCAAGATTATGTGGATACAGCATTCAAGAAATTATTCTTTAATGTTCCGCAAAACGAAAACCGGAATATAACGGCATACAACTTATCAACTCTGCCGTTAGTTATTGCAAGATATTTAAAACAACTTTTACAAAATGATTTACGTTACGCTCCCTTCACTTTTATTGCATCGGAAATGGAAGTGGATGAACCCATCGACATACAAACACCCAAAGGAGTCATAAAATCACGTATCGGGGGAATTATTGACCGTATGGACAGCAAGGATGGCACACTCCGTATTGTGGACTACAAGACAGGCGGTGATGCAGACACCCCACCCCATGTGGAATCTCTGTTTATTCCGGACAAGAAACGTTCCAACTATGTATTCCAGACGTTCCTGTATGCCGCCATCATGTGCCGCAAGCAACCAACGATGAAAGATAGCTCCGGCCCTTCTCTATATTCATCGGGCCGCTACAGAAACCTATTCTCCCGTTATACAAATGGGCGAGCCACGAAAGCCCAAAGAGGCTGTGGAAGATTTCAGTAAATATGAAAAAGAATACCGTGAACGACTTCAAGGATTATTAGAAGAAATATTTAATCCGGAAAAATCATTTGCCCAAACAGAAATCATAGAAAAATGTACCTATTGTGATTTCAAGGCACTATGTAAAAGATAGACTATAGTGGTTGAGTGGTTAATACCTGCGGCATGACAGCGCAGTCCACTAATCACTAACCACTGATCTGCCACACTATTCCAACGCTCTCTGTCTGCAAAAAGCATCCACAGAATTTATCTTCCACATTCTCTATCGGTGCTTTGAAAATACCATAGACGGAAGACCCCGAGCCACTCATGGCGGCATACACTGCCCCCAAATCATACAATTCATCTTTTATAGCAGCAATCTCAGGGAACTTTTTGAAGACACTATCTTCAAAATCATTCTTCATACTGTGTTTCCATGTTTCCATAGGTTGCTTTACAATTTCTTTCAAAGAAACAGCCGGACGCACAGGCTTTATTTCGGCAAACGCATCCCGGGTGGACACAAAGATATCAGGTTTAATCAAAATTATGTGGTATCCCTTTAATGACAATTCCACAGGCTCGAACAGATTCCCTATTCCGGTAGCGAAAACAGGTTTGTTCCGAATGAAAAAAGCACAGTCTGCCCCTAGTTTTACCGCATATTCCTCCATCCGTTCCGTACTGAGTCCCAATGAAAATTTATCATTCAGAAGCTTTATCATACAAGCGGCATCTGATGATCCGCCACCTAGTCCGGCACCCGCCGGTATATGCTTGTACATGTGTATATCTACCGGCAACAGTCCGGGATAGTCTTTTTTAATAACTTGTAGGCTTTTACTACCAGATTATCTTCGGGTTCACCCTCCAAAGGAGATCCGCTTATGTAAAGTGTATTCTTTGTCATTGTTTTCCCGCCGCGTCACTTCCAGAGCGTCTTGCAGGTTTATCGGATAAAATATGGTTTCCAGATTGTGGTATCCATCCGGGCGCTTTTCTACAATATTAAGTCCCAAATTAATCTTTGCATTAGGAAATGTAATCATATTCTGTTCTTTAAATAGTTATTTTTTAGTGTGTTTCGTTAGATTGTTGCCCGTTCTACAAAGATGCACGCCATCTTTTATCCGGACAGAGCGCCAAATATAGAACAAACTTTTCATTTTACCATATAAAAACCATTTACTGTCCAGATTGTTCATTTCTCCGTAGATTCAGGTTCATATTTCTTTTATTATTTTTGGGAATGGACGAGTGTCCAACTCAGCAAAAAGTTCTATCTTTGCCCTACTTTAAAACAGACGACAATGGCAGAAACGAGAAAAAAATGACACGTACTCCCAAAACTTCGAAAGCAAAGCCTGTTGACGAATACGGACATTTACAGCCCCAGGCACCTGAGCTGGAGGAAGCTGTATTGGGAGCCTTAATGATAGAAAAAGATGCTTACTCATTAGTAAGAGATTCTTCGTCCCGAATCTTTTTATGAACGCCGTCACCAACTTATTTATTCGGCTATTACCTCTTTGGCTTTACGCCAGCAACCAGTCGATATCTTGACTGTGGCCGAACAATTACGCAGCACCGGTGAACTGGAAGATGCAGGCGGTCCTTTTTACATAACACAGCTAAGCGGCAAGGTAGCCTCTTCCGCACACATAGAATATCACGCACGTATCATCGCGCAGAAGTTTCTTGCACGCGAACTGATTACCTTTACCAGCAACATCCAGACAAAAGCTTTCGACGAGACCCAAGACGTGGACGACCTGATGCAGGAGGCGGAAGGAAAACTGTTCGAAATCTCGCAACAGAACATGAAGAAGGATTATACGCAAATCAACCCTGTCATTCAGGAAGCGTATGAGATGCTTCAAAAAGCGGCGGCACGAACGGACGGGCTGAGTGGTCTGGAAAGCGGTTTCCATGCATTGGACAAAATGACCTCGGGCTGGCAAAATTCCGACCTGGTGATTATTGCCGCCCGCCCCGCTATGGGTAAAACGGCTTTTGTGCTTTCCATGGCAAAGAACATGGCGGTAAATGCGAAAATCCCTGTGGCTTTGTTCTCTCTTGAAATGTCCAACGTACAGTTAGTCAACCGTATGATTGTCAACGTGTGCGAAATTCCGGGTGAGAAAATCAAAGAGTGGTCAGTTGGCTCCGTATGAATGGGGGACAATTGGATTATAAAATAAAAAAGAATTATACGATGCTCCGATGTATGTGGATGACACACCATCCTTGTCCGTCTTTGAATTACGCACCAAAGCACGACGGCTTGTACGCGAGCATGGAGTAAAAATCATTATCATTGACTACCTTCAGTTAATGAATGCCAGCGGAATGTCATTCGGTAGCCGTCAGGAAGAGGTCAGTACGATTTCACGTTCACTGAAGGGGTTAGCCAAAGAACTGAACATCCCCATCATCGCACTGAGCCAGCTGAACCGTGGTGTGGAAAGTCGTGAGGGTATTGACGGAAAACGTCCCCAGCTCAGTGACCTCCGTGAATCCGGAGCTATTGAGCAGGATGCCGATATGGTATGCTTTATCCACCGCCCGGAATACTATAAAATCTACTCGGATGAAAAAAGGGAACGACTTGCACGGTATGGCAGAAATCATTATCGCCAAGCACCGTAACGGTGCCGTAGGTGATGTACTGCTGCGTTTCCGTGGCGAATTCGCCCGCTTCCAGAATCCGGACGATGATGTCATCGTGCCTATGCCGGGTGAGGCACCGGGTATTATCCGTTCCAAAATGAACGGTGGCGGCAACAGTGTACCTCCCCCCATCTCCTGATGCTGCACCTGCCGATAATAATCCGTTCGGAGCACCCATTCCCGAAGGACCTTTACCGTTCTGACATTTATTTATCCCTCACAGAATTAACACGGATTATTTCCCTCAAAGAAAAAAATCTGTGTTAATCTGAGTAATCTGTGATGGATAAATAACAGGATAAAAAGAAATAATTACTAAATTTGCAGGTCATTTTGAAATACATAAAAAATATCATATATGAATATCTCTTATAATTGGCTGAAAGAATACGTCAACTTCGAATTTGACACCGGATGAAGTGGCCGAGGCGCTGACTTCCATCGGTTTGGAAACCGGAGGCGTAGAAGAAGTCCAAACAATTAAAGGTGGTCTGGAAGGTATTGTCATCGGCGAAGTGCTGACTTGCGAACCTCATCCCAATTCAGACCACATGCATGTTACTACTGTGAATTTGGGACAAGGCGAACCGGTACAGATTGTCTGTGGAGCCGCTAACGTAGCTGCCGGACAGAAAGTGGTGGTTGCCACATTGGGCACCAAGCTATACGATGGCGAAGAATGTTTTACCATCAAGAAATCAAAAAGCTCCGCGGAATTGAATCTATGGGTATGATCTGTGCCGAAGACGAAATCGGTATCGGAAACAGCCACGAAGGTATCATCGTACTGCCGGCGGATGCTGTTCCGGTACTCCCGCTAAAGATTATTTCAATATCAAAAGCGAATACGTACTGGAAGTGGATATCACCCGAACCGTGCGGACGCCTGCTCACATTACGGCGTGGCCCGAGATCTGTATGCCTACCTGATTCAAAACGGCAAACAAGCCACTTTAAAACGTCCGTCTGTAGAAGCGTTTAAAGTGGATAACCATGATATGGACATCGCCATTGAAGTAGAGAATACGGAAGCATGTCCGCGTTATGCCGGAGTTTCCATAAAAGGGGTAACTGTAAAAGAGAGTCCCGAATGGCTGCAAAACAAATTACGCCTGATTGGAGTACGTCCTATCAATAATATCGTGGATATCACCAACTACATCCTTCACGCATACGGCCAGCCCCTGCACTGTTTTGATGCAGATAAGATTAAAGGTGGTAAGATTGTAGTGAAGACTGTTGCCGAAGGTACTACATTCGTTACTTTGGACGAAGTGGAACGCAAATTATCCGACAAGGACCTGATGATATGCAACACAGAAGAACCGATGTGCATTGCCGGTGTATTCGGTGGTCTGGATTCGGGAACAACCGAGCAGACAGTAGATGTATTTTTGGAAAGCGCTTATTTCAACCCGACTTGGGTACGTAAAACAGCCCGTCGCCATGGATTGAGCACAGACTCTTCTTTCCGTTTCGAACGTGGTATTGACCCCAACGGAACTATTTATGCATTGAAAGAAGCGGCTTTACTGGTTCAAGAACTGGCAGGAGGTACTATTTCTTCTGAAATTAAAGACAACTACCCTGCCCCGATAGCCGATTTTACAGTAGAGCTGAATTATGAGAAAAGTCCACTCACTGATAGGAAAAACCATACCGGTGGAAACCATAAAGAGCATTGTCACCAGTCTTGAAATGAAGATTGTAAACGAAACACCCGAAGGCTTGACTTTACAAGTTCCCCCCTATCGTGTGGATGTGCAACGTGATTGCGATGTAGTAGAAGACATTCTCCGTATCTACGGATATAATAATGTGGAGATTCCTACTACCTTGAAATCCAGCCTGACCACCAAAGGTGAAGTGGATTACTCCCAGAAATTACAAAAATCTGATTTCTCAGAGCAACTGGTAGGTTGTGGTTTCAATGAAATACTGAACAATTCACTGACCGCCGCTTCCTATTACGAAGGGTCGGAAACATACAAGAACGAAAAATTTGGTTTACTTGATGAACCCATTGAGTAACGATTTGAACGTGATGCGTCAAACTTTGTTATTCGGTGGTTTGGAAAGTATCCAGCACAATGCCAATCGTAAGAACGCCGATTTGAAATTCTTTGAATTCGGTAACTGCTATTTTTATAATGCAGAAAAGAAAAACCCGGAAAAAAGTGCTTGCGGCTTATGCTGAAGAATATCATTTAGGCTTGTGGGTAACCGGCAAACGCGTCAGCAATTCATGGGCCCATCCCGATGAAAACAGCAGTGTTTACGAATTAAAAGCATACGTGCTGAACATCTTTACCCGTTTGGGATTGAATTTCGGCAACGTGGTATTCGGCAACCTGACCAACGATATCTATTCAACAGCCATCAGCGTACACACACGTGGCGGCAAGTTATTGGCCACCTTCGGCATCATCAGCAAGAAGATTCAAAAAAGCATTCGATATAGACAATGAGGTATATTATGCAGAAATCAACTGGAAAGAACTGATGAAAGCCATCAAGTCGGCTAAAGTCAACTTTAAAAGAACTTTCCAAGTTCCCGGCTGTGAACCGTGACTTGGCTTTGTTGATTGACAAGAACATACAGTTTGCAGAAATCGAAAAAAAATAGCCTATGAGACTGAAAAAGAAACTGCTGAAAGAAGTAGAATTGTTTGATGTTTATGAAGGCAAGAATCTGGAACCGGGTAAAAAAAGTTATGCAGTGAGCTTCTTGTTACAGGATGAAAGCGCAACACTGAACGACAAACAGATTGACAAGATCATGTCCAAACTGATTGCTAACCTGGAAAACAAACTAGGTGCAAAAACTAAGATAATAATAAAAAATAACCATTATAAAACTACAATCCAATGGGAAGAGCATTTGAATATAGAAAAAGCTACAAAGCTGAAAAGATGGGGCCACATGGCCAAAACATTTACAAGACTGGGTAAACAAATCGCTATAGCTGTAAAAGCAGGTGGTCCGGAACCCGAAAATAACCCGACCCTACGTGGTGTGATCGCTACTTGTAAGCGTGAAAACATGCCGAAGGATAACATTGAACGCGCCATTAAGAATGCAATGGGTAAAGATACCAGTGACTACAAAGGTATGACTTACGAAGGATATGGTCCTCACGGAGTAGCTGTATTTGTTGATACATTGACAGACAACACTACCCGTACCGTAGCAGATGTGCGTTCAGTATTTAACAAATTCGGTGGAAACTTGGGTACTACCGGTTCCTTAGCTTTCTTGTTCGACCATAAATGTGTATTTACTTTCAAGAAGAAAGAAGGAATGGATATGGAAGAACTGATCCTGGATTTGATTGACTATAATGTAGAGGATGAGTTCGACGAAGATGAAGAAGAAGGAACTATCACCATCTATGGTGATCCGAAGAGCTACGCAGCAATTCAGAAACACTTGGAAGAATGTGGTTTCGAAGAAGTGGGTGGTGATTTCACATATATTCCCAATGACTTAAAAGATGTGACTCCTGAACAACGTGAAACTCTAGACAAGATGGTAGAGCGTCTGGAAGAATTTGATGATGTTCAGACCGTTTATACAAACATGAAACCTGCTGATAATGATGACAGTCAAGAATAACACTGATAATCAACTAGTTATAAAATATATAATTTAAATTTTAACTTAGATTAACGCAAAAGGGAAGTGATTAGCTTCCCTTTTGTTGTATATGTTGCACCATCAGCTATAGATTTACGCTTTAAATGTGTCTTAATGGGCTATAGTCTAGCAAAATGTATCTGTAATGAAATATTAAGGTTTTAGATATTCAAATTCTACAGTTCGTGGAAAGTAGGGTAGGCTGGGGTTTAAAGCACTATCAGCTTAAAATATTACCCCATTCCCCTTCATTCATTACTTATTCATAAATTCATCTAGTTCCTGCTTCTTTCGTTCCATATAATTAGTATATAGTTCTGTTGGTTCATCTGTAACCAAAGTGGCTTCATCACCGCCAAAACATATAGCTTCAAATTCATTCCTAGATAAGAATACAGCCTTTATATCTTCCTTATCAACCTCTATAGAATATACAGCAGTATCTTCCTGCTCATTTCTAAATGCAAAGAACTCTGCTACATCTCTACTGGTAGTCCAAGAAATACCGAAACAGCTATCTCCATCTTCATCTTCATACTCTTCTATACTGCAACCTCTATACAAAGTAACCTTATCGGGCAAACTATTATAATAGACTAGTTCTTCTTCATTCATCACTAATTCCTTCTTACACCTCATAAAGTATTGTATAGCCCTAAAATCCCCTGTACCTCTGCCCTCAGTCCAAGCTATAGCCAGTCCTTTATTAAAGGCTTCATCAGATAGTTTGCCCTTCTCAGCAAGGTCTGCAAATAGTTCCCATCTGAGATTAGTATCTGTATAAGTCCATAATAAATTAGTAATATCTTCACCTGTTGCTATCCCTCTTTGGAAAGCATCTTCAATAGCTTTAGCTTTCTTAGCTTCCCATTCTTGCATCTGCTTTAAAGCATCTTCTAATTCTTTTCCTTCTAATATTCTCATACTTATTAGTATTTAATGTTGTTTACTGTTCATTCTCTATATACTCTTTTACTCTAGCTATTAATCTTTCCTTATCATCAATCTGCTCACCTCTAAGCATATCAAAGGTTATATAAGTCCTTAACAAAGTATTCCCATCATCTAACTTACCTCCTAGTAATACGCCATTAGTAGTAGTGAAGAATATATTATCATCATACTTATCATTAGTCACATCTATATATCTACCTACCCCGTTATTCTTAAAGAACTCTATAATAGTCTGCATCTTTGGTTTATGAATGTCCTGTAGTTCTCGTTCTCTGTACCTATCAAACAGATGCGGAATATAGATATTATAAGATGCTTCCTTCAAATCCCAGCTAGATTGCGGACATCTCATTACTGCATATATACCTTCTGGTCTATGATAGTACATAAACAATAAAAACATTAGCCCACCTCTTTTGTAATCAGACCTACCTTTACTGTTTATCTGTAAAATATATTTATTTCCTCTCTTACTAGTTAGTTCTATTGGTTTAAAGAATACAGGAACATTATCCTTGGCTTCTTTAAGCATATATCTCCGATACTTGCTATCATTCATAAATCTAGGCAGAACATTTGGAAAATAATTCCCCCAGTCCTTCTTAAACTCAGATATTATTTCTTCATAAGTCATACTATCTACTATCATACACCATAAGTATTTAAAGCCAGCTACCATTACCGATAACTGGCTATTGATTTAAAAATCTATTTTAACTTGTTTCCCTTCAAAAGTCTGTAATAGCTTATCTCCAATCAGCTTTACTAATGAATTAACAGAACCTCTTTTGTATGCAGCAGGTTTTTCCATATAATCATTAACCAAACTGGCTACAGCTACTAGACCAGCAGCTTCAAACATAGATACCTGTTTAGGCTCTATAGGTTCATTCCACTGTTCAGCAGTTTCAGCTATTGCAGTAACATTAATAACTACATCCTCACCTTCATTAATAATTCCTTTATCAGCATATCTAAGGGGTAATTCAAACCCTAATTCCAATAAATTCCAAAGCTGGATTAATTCTTTTGTTTGTGTATCCATACTCATCCGTTTAAACCATTAATAAAATTACTTCTTTCTTCTTCACTCATTGCAGCCAGCATAGCCTTTAGTTCTTCCTTGTGCCCATTAGCCATCTCTGCCAACTTAGCCTGCTTCAACTCTCTTAGGTTAGAGATATACATCTCATAGCTCTTAATACGGTCATCGCACATCTTAATGTACTCATCGACACTAGCAGTACTTGAACTGCTTGCCGAATGTTCCACACTGTACCTTGCGGTCGGTTAAGTCAATAGATTGACCTTTGATAAAAATTTGATTTTGCATCTTACTTTATTACCTAGTCCTATAGCTAGGGGTCTTAGTTTTAAGATGCCGCAAAGTTATAGCTCATTAAACAGACTACCATAGAATTAATTGTTACTTTCTAAAGGTGGAAAGCTAACAGTTTCACCTTCTTTTAGCATTTCATATTCTACTTCTAGCCAGTTATTAGTATTCCACTGCTTCCACTTTATAAAGGTTACAGGTAATAACTGACCTTGCAAGTTCACCCAGCTTAGATTCTCCTTGAATTTGTCAGCCACCATTAATAACTGTCTAAATCGACTTCGTTTCACTAAATAAGGTGTTAATTTAAATAGATGCAGAATCTTTAGAATCATATCCTGTTCATTGGTGCTAACCAGACTATCCTTCTTCCTCTTTACAGGAAAGTAGTAATGCAGGAAGTTAGCCAGTTCTACAGCGAACATACTTTGTATGTAGGTGTTATTAGCTACTTCTGGTAACTTACATATACTATCTACCTTATATTCCCCATTCTTGCTAGCACCAATAGCATTAGTAACATCCTTAATAATACTACTGCTGTTTAATGTGAAGGATGAACCGTCTTTGTATTTTAATGTAATGCCTTCCAAACTATCAGCATTTAATTCTTCTAATGTAGGTCTTAGCTTTACAAAGTAATGCTGTTCCATTACATATATTATATAGCAACACAATTCATACAGTTCTTCTTTGTCCCCATCAAATTCTATCTGCTCATTAAAGGTATCAAAGTCTACTGTAGGCACATAGTTTCCTGCCAACCAAACAGTAGCAAATTTATCTGGCTTCACAGAATAACACCTGTCACCTTCAACTATAGCATAATACTGAATTTCCTTATAATAGTAATCTATATATTCCATACTGCAAAGCTAATAAAATAGCCTGCAATCCAATAAAGGACTACAGGCTAAATTTATTTATTGTCTTACCCTATAATGATAATCTACTCCGAATAGAGCACCAGCAAAGGTACAAGTTTCACCAAAAGCTACCAGTACACTACTATGGATAATTCCTAATGGTGCTACTGTAAATCCTGCAATCAGTAGCCCACAGCCCACCAATATCAATAAGGCTGCTACCACCAACTGTACATTTAATTTCATCTTCTTTGTCATAGTCTTAATAAATTTAAAGTACTTACTGTATATCTGGCATCTCGGCTAATATACCAGTTGTGTATTGAATTGAATTATTATAATAAATCAACAAATACGCCATCATTGAACCACCTCTATTATATAATTGTCCTGTGAATGTTTGAGAAGTTGTTTCATCTGCAATATAGAGAGAATTACTTAATAATGTACTTGCAATAACATTAACCCCATTTCTATCCTTACTTAATACTGCTCTAACATTTGTAATCGTGCCACCTCTATAAGTCGCGCCAACTGCACTAAATTTAATTTCATAACTTACATACTGGTTAGTACTGTTAGTAAATTTGGCAGTACATATAGTATTAACAATCTTGCTTCCTGCTGGTACATCATTCTTAACCTGTATAGTATATACTGGTTCTGGCAGTGCTAAAAACCTGTCATTGGCATTAGCTACATAAGCATTAGTAGGCGTATTGGTTGCATTGGTATAAAACTCATATACTGTCACTGTTTTACCTTTAAACTTCTGCATCTGTGTAGTCCACCAGTACAGCTTATCACTATACCATACTGTATTTGTACCATCTGTCACTAATGCACCTCTTTTTAAGCCTATCTTATTCCCACTATTATCATAAACTGTATACAGATTATCTTTACTGAGATAAGTTGCAGAATCCCCACCATCCATATTTTCAATACCCATCAATACTTTCTCATAGCTTGCGTGATTGGATGAAGTAACACCACCAACATTAACACTGTCACCATTTTATAGCTTGCTCCAACAGGCATCGCTGCCGAATGGTCATAGTTTCTAAAATCTCCCAACCTATAAGGACTGTTAGCACCGCCTATAGGTTTATTATACTTATATCCCAGATTACTATTATTCTTTATCTGTGTCACCAATGAATCTGGTGTATTGGCTGACAGTATGCTTATACCATAATTCCTGTTCTTCAATTCCGCTAGTGTCATTGTACCTACATTACTTGATATAGGTTTCCATTTAGACCACTCATTTATAAGTGAGGAACTGCATAGAGCACCAACATTCCTGCTGCTGCTCCCTATTGCATTTCCTACCAGACTTGTTGTTATTCCTGTACTTGATAATGCCATTTCTCCAACTGTTTAACTCTGTTATTCAATTCTATTATCTGTGCTTGTAATACTGCTACATACTGTGCATAATTGACAGATAGATATTTATCTTCTGTATTATCTTCTATAACTAGTTCTGGATATAATTCTCTTACTTCTTGTGCTATGAATCCTATACTATCCTTACCATCCTTCTTATATGTAACAGGTTTAATGTAACCCCTATTCTCTAATGGCTGAATGCTGGTTTTAAGCCTAATATCAGAATAAGCAGTCACTTCACCTGTAGCTGTAAGTGTACCGACTTTAATGTTAGTTGGTAATTTCAAATAAGCATTACCACCACCGTTTACACTAACTGCCGAACTGGTATTAGTAGCTGTAGCATCTTGGATATAAATACTTCTAGTAGTACCCCAATTTGCCGTAGTAATGTTAGCAGTACCATTAAATGAAGTACCATTAATAGTTCTGGCTGTTTGTAGCTTTGTAGCACTACCAGCGTTACCACTGATACTAGCACTACTAGTAATGAATCCACTATTATTAGTCAAATGGCTGGTATGTGTTGGAATATTAACCGTTTGATTGGAACTGCCGTTAAATGACTTTGTACTAAAACCACCTGCTGAAAATGACAATGTACTATTAACTTTATCGGCACTACTGACACGACTTGAAGTAGGTCTACTAACATTAGTATTATAATTGTTAGCTACAGTGCTTGAATAAGAAGTATTAGTAAACTGACCTGCCGATACACTACCACCACTATTAGTTACTGTATATTCAAGACTTATATTAGTCCAATCGCTAGGTTGCCTTACTTGTACCTCCCAACTGTTGTTATTATATCGTACTATCCTAATCATATCCCAAGTACAATAAGGAGGAAGGTATAGATAACTTTGATTTAACATTGAGTTTGCAGTACCGCCATAGGCATACATTATCGCTTCAAATGGTATATCTATTACGTGCCCTTGATTGTGATTACCTGTTATATAGTAGATTGTACCTTTGACTTTACAGCTTTGATATTGCCCTCCACCTGTATTAACATAGGTTACTATCTTCTTCCAGTTCTTGTCTGTACTACCTCCCCATCTGTCAACCCTATATTTAGTTGAAGCAGTCCAGCCCATACTGAATGCTGCTTGGTGGTAGCCATCCACTGTATCGGCATTTGAGGCATAAGGAACAGTAATATTATTAGTAGTACCGTTTTTAGTCCAAGTAAGGTAATTGCCATTAGTTCCTAATGCAGATACATAACTGCTATTATGATTATGGCTACTAGCTGCTTTACCATTTAAGGCATCTTGTAAACCACTAACATTACTAATTGAATGACTATGCAAACTGGCTGCTGCACCTACACTAGCTGCTGTTATATTGAAACTCTTTGCAGCACTACCATCATAAGCACCCTGTGAAGTACCATTCAAGCTAATAGTAAGTGCATTAGGATTTTTTAAAGCAGAAGGTACTGTAGGATATGCTGGTAAGCTGATAGTATTTCCACTAACATTATAACTTGTTGAACCAACCTTAACAGTACTAGCATAATTATGTGTATGCGTACTGGGTGTAAATGTTGAAGGTTTACTACCAATTTCAGACCAGCTATAAGAAGGTTTAGTATCAGTTATCCAGTTTGGCTTATCTGTTAAATCATTCCAGCTACTTACACCACCGCCAACATTATCAATCAATTCCCTTAGAATCCTACCTTGATTGGCTGAAAGTGCTGCATCTGTAGCCGTACTGGTTAAAGCATCTACTATAGTAATACTACCACTTCCACCAGAAGCACCTGCACCATAGGCTGAAACTTCCTTCTCACCGATAACATTTACTTTAACCTTCAAATCTCCATTGGAATCAAAGTAAAAAGCCTTATTCCAGTTAGTTGCTACACCATCCCAATTAGTAACCTTAGCAGATGTTATTCCATCCAATACAGACTTATTAGAATGTGTATGCTTCTTATTATTAGCATCATTCCAGTTGGTTATATTAGCTTCTGTTATCTTATCCAATGCGGACTTATTAGTATGTATGTGATTATTCTTAGCCAGTTCATTCCATTTGGCTATATTGGTATCTGTAAGGTCTGCTGGTTTACCTTCTATATTAGTCCAAGTAACCTTGGTATTATCTAGAGTATCATTCACCCATTTCTTTAAGACTGCATCATACTTTAGTATCTGTCCATTAGTCAAACTGGATAATGATACGTCTGTCAGTTTAGCCAGTGCAGTAACACCACCAGCTGTATTATCTATCAGTTCCTTTAATATCCTACCTTGGTTGGCAGACAAGGCACAATCTGTAGCCACTGAATCCAGACCATCAATAATAGTCACCCCACCTGTTGTAGTACTGCCACTGCCATCAGACGAACCATAAGCTGTAACCTCACCCTCACTAATAACGCTGCCAGTAAATAATACTTTAGACAAATCCACCGTATATGAACCATCACCATTATTAACAGCAGGTAGAAAGTTCCCACTTAAAGAAGAACTTCCCCCACCAACATTAGTAACAGCTACATTACTGGCATTAACTACACCGTTACGAAATGTCTTATTTATGTTTGTTCTTGTAAATTGCATATTACTTCTTCTCTATTAACCGTATTTCCTGCTTACCTAATCTATAATCTGTAATAATGCTGTCTACTATGAATTTCTTATTAGGAAGGTGGTTATCAGTCATAGTAGCATATACTTTAAACTTGTTCTGTAAGTTCAGATTCAGAATAGCAGAAGGTGTACTATACTGCGTTACTAGTCTATATATAAGATGCTCTTCCAGTCTATACATCTGCTTAGTAGCCTTATTATATACGTTATCCAGATAAGTAAAGCTAGTACCATTAGCACTATAGCAAACTGCACTATAGTTACATTCCTTATTATCCCAAGTACATATAGCAAATTCTTCTGAATCCATCTCATTTACAAAGTCCTCGTTTATAATGTTGCTGTATTCAGTATCAGAATCCTTATCTGCTTCCTTCTGAAAGTTCTGAACTTTAGCCTGTATATCAAAATTAGACAACCAGACTGCATCACATCTATAACTATTATCCACCTTGTGCGGATGGTATAATGTAAATGTAGGCTTGCCAATAATCACTTCATTTGTACTAGGCATCGGAATAGCATAGCCTTCACCTTCTAACCCCATATCCCAAGTAATATTGTTCTTTACTGGGAAACTTCTGTTAATACAATGGTCTGTCTGTCCTTGATTGTCAAAATAAAGCTTAAAAGTAGAATCTGTAGTAGTCCATTGTATACCATTCCAGTACATATTACCGTACTTTAATTTACAGTCTATATATAGATTGTCTGGGTTGAAGTCATCATTCTTATTGCTATACCCCTGCATTATATACATCTCACCTTCCCTATCCATAAATAGGAAATTACCCTTAATAATCAGATAGGTAGAACCACCAATAAATGACACATTGGAATCATTCACAGCCAATTCAAACATTGGTCTTAACTGACCGTCATAAGTGTTATGAATATGCAATAACACATAATCGGTAAAGTTAATATCATTGTACTTCTTATTGAAGTTATCAGTCTTTTCAAAGAAAGCCTTACATATAGTTGCGCCTACCAAGTTTTGGCTTGTACCATAATTAAACACCATTGGTTCTAATACCATATTTAATGTATTCTTATCATAGTAATAGCAAGTATAGTTCTTATGCTTTAAATACTTAAAGAAACATTTGTGCATACCACCTTTACCATCTTCATTTACTTCCTGCACATAAGACCAGCTACCACCATAGTTAGTTAAATACTTCTCATCCCAGATACTAGGTATAATGCTGTCAAAGCTGTATAGACTGTCTTTAACAGTAACCTTATTATATACATTATCTAAGGATAACTGACCACCATTTTCAACATAATCACTGGCTTCTATTTCCTTAGATTGCTGCAAAGTAACCTTAGTAGGTGTTTCTGTTCCTAAAGTAAATCTATAGTAAGTATTGATTCCATTTTTAATAGCATCATAATCCAAGAAGTAAACCTTATCACCATCAGCTACAGCAGTTACATTAAGGTATTTACAAACTTCTTCCAGAACTTCCTGCATAGTCATAGGTTCATCATCTTCATCAAAGAAGTTCTGTTCACTGATATACATCTTACTAGGTAAACAAAAGTCAGATGTAGCATTTAATTGTGTATTATCTGAAATATAGAAAGAACTATAAGCATTACATTTACTAAGCAGATGGTTTATAATCTGGGTAAATGAAACTATATTCTTCTTACCGCCTATAGTGGTGTACTTATAATACTGTAATGTGCTGAGTGCATCTATGGCTTCTACCTCTATTTCTTCTAATTCATTCTCATAGCCTTGACTGTATAGATTGGGTGTTACATACCCAACCCATACAATACCACTAGCACTACTAAGAACTACCTTATTCTGTTGTGCTGTACTACTATACAAATCAAACTTATAATCGTCTGTAATCATTCCTATAGTAGCACTGCTATACTTACAAGGTTTATATAGATGTGAATCAGAAGTTTCTAACTCGGTTATGAATGGTGTAGCAGATAAAGTAATGTTCTGCACTTCTCCAGAACCTATTTCCAATGTGTATAGCTTCTCATTTATATCATAGAATTGTGCTGTATATTTCATCTTACTTTAGCTGTTTTATTATTGTAATTGGCTAGAACTCCTACAAGTTCCTTGCCTTTAATCTTAAATTCTACTTGACCACCGCCAGCAGAACCTATAACCCCATTACCATTAAGCAGGTTAAACAGATTCCTTTGCTGTCTGTTATTAAGAATCATTTCACCAGCATTTACCCTAGCTAAGTTCATATCTCCTATAGTACTATTGCCAGCAAATATACCACCAGTACTAAAGGAAGGAATACTAGCTAAAGCTGCTACTACAGCCGCTGCTGCTGCACCTGCCAACAGCCAACCTACAAACGGTGTTTGGGCTGCACTGGCTACACCACTGGCAATAGCTTCACCTTTCTTGGCTGTAGTTAATGCTACAATTTGTGGGATAGCTGCTGCTACAGCACTAATCAAATTAGCACCCCAACTTAACCAAGCTGCCGCACCTTCATTGGTCATATTGGTTACAGAACCCATAATAGAAGCTATAGCACCTAAACTTTGTGCATACTCATTATTCAGTTTGATATTCTTATTAGTAATAGGGCTACTAAACTTAGGAAGTGAAGTAGGTATTTCTGGCTTCACCATACCAGCCAAACCAGCAGGTTTGCCATCTAACTTACCAATAGGTGCATTAGGATATTTGTACTGGAACTCTATTACCCTCTTTTGTTCTGTAAGTGCCTCTAATTCAGCATTGATTCTTATCCTGTCTTCATTACTAATAGCTAGGTTTAATTCCTTTCTTAAAGATGCTATCTGTGCATCCAGTTCTGCTAATGAACCAGCAGGAATAACAGGCTTTACAGGTAACTTTACTTCTGTCTTATTGGTGGTAGTTCCTGTGAATACTTTAAATCCTTCCAATGATTCTACTGACTTAAAACCTTCCATCTTAGCCATACTGTTATTATATTCATTGGCAGTTTCATTATATTCTCTGGCTGTACTCTTTAATGCTGAATTTAACTGGTAATACTGCTGAATCTTTGCAGCTATATCCTTTAATTCATCATCACTATACTTTTCCAGCATAGTATGAATAATAAGATTCTGCTTCTGTGATTCAGCTAAAGCATCCTTCTGTTCCTGTGACCAGTCCTTTCTTTTAGCATTAGCTTGATAGTTAGCTGTACCATTCTTAGCCCTAGATTTAACCTCATCCCTCTTAGCAGGGTCTAACAAATCCGCTTCAAATGCTTTAAGCATATCTTCCATAGTTACAGTAATATTAGCATTCGTTCTAGCTTCAACAGCTTTAGATGCTGAATTAATAAGTTCTTCCTGTAACCTAATGTTAGCTGCTTGTTGTTCCTGTAGTGTTATTCTCCATTTATCAAAGGCAGCATTCCTTTGGTCAGCAGGTGCAAACTTATTCTTAGCTATATATTGTGCATCCGCTATTTCCGACTGGCTCTTAGCACTGAATACACCATAACTAATTTGTGTGTTTCCTAACTGGTCTAATGCAGCATAAGCTTCCTTAGCCTTATCTATCATATCTCCCAGACCAGTAAGAAAGTTGGATAGATTTCCACTACCCAAGCTATAAAAGAACTCATCCACAGAAGTTTTTAAAGCAGCCATATTACTGGCTGTCATATCGCCTAAAGTCTGACTGGAATTAAGAACCTTATTAAATGCTTCTCCAGCAGTCATAGCTATACCTAGCACACCAGCAAATCTTCCTATAGTGGCTGTGATATTCCTGCCTACCTGCTGAAACTGTTGTACTTGTTGTGTGGAACGTCTTATATTATTATCGAATTGACTACTATTAAGAAGTAGTCTGGTTACTAAATCAGCCATATTTAATTGTGTATTGTATATTGTTTAGCTTTCTCTTTCAATCTCTTAATATCTTCATTACTAATAGATGTTTCTTCTGTAGTATCATTATCCCAAGTAAACTGCATTATATCAGTAGGCTTTAACTTCTTAGTGCTGTTACATTGTGCAATTACATAAGCTATCATTCTAGCCTGTTCCCAGCTATTCCTGTCCTTCTTATGTAAATTGTTTATCAATGGTTCTAACTCATACATCTGCATCTTGTCTAGTACATATTCTGGGTCTAGTCCACCTTCTATTACTAAAGTTGAATATATCTCCTTAGTGGTTAGGACTTTTTTTTAGCATCTGCATTATTAGTAATAAATAGCTGTTGTTTCTCCAGTTCCTTCTTTAAGAAGTTCTGGAACTCCAGCATAATACTCATATCTTCATCTATGGATTCTATCAGTTCTTCAAAGGTTAGTGAACTGTCTGGATTATTAGCCAGTAAGACACAGTAGAAGAATAGATATTCATCTGTGATAGTCTTTAACTCAAATGCCTTACCTGTAATCTGTTCATAGATAAATAAGGCTCTAAGAGTATATTTCAGTTTGTAGTTTTGTCCTTTAATAGTCATATTAATAAGTATTAAAAAAAGAAGCCTTTACACCTCCATAACCTAGAGATATAAAGGCTCTATATTAAGCAGTAGCAGCCTTTGTAAGTGCTCCCACGCCTTCAAATGAAGCTGTAAAGGTTGCATTATCACCATTAGGTGCATTAGCTTCAAGTGCTGTAATAATAACATTACCCGAATATGTTCCAGTAGTGGCTGGCAACCATCCCCCTTCTGGCACTTCATCTTTCTTTGTTGAATATTCTTTCTCTAAACAGAATACAGCCTTAATAGGTGTTCTGGCTGTCAGCTTATCGAATAACTGGTCAAAAGTCATACCTTCACCATCATTAGAATAAAGGTTCTCGGTACTACAGTTCCAGCTAATCTTTCTGGCTGCTTTAGCTACCCATTTACCACCGCTATCCTTAGAAGTGGTTTCTACTGTTTCTACATTTATACTTAGTTTGTGGCTAGTGGCAAATGCTATAGACTTATCGTCAATAAATAGCATTAAGTCACCACCGTTAATTACTTGTCCTGCCATTTGTCTTTATGTTGAATGTAAGGTTCTGAATGAATGTATCTTCTATATAATCCTCATCTGCATTTGTCATTCTAATATCGTGTATGTTAATACCAGAATAGTTACCCCTCTTACCTTGTAAGGCATTTTTAACCAAGTCAGCAATTTCTATAGATTCATTGTACTTATCAGAAGCTATAACCACTTCCACATAAGTATCTTCACTATATATAAATCTATCCTTACTATCAGATGGTTCTATACTTGTTCTTCTATAAACAATGAATGGAAATGTAGTACCTGTATCAGCTATTAAAGGGTAAATTTTATGTCCTACACTATCTATAACCTTTGCATCATTACTAAGAATATTATAGATAGCTTTACCTACTTGTAAACTCATCGTCTGTTCCTATTAGCTATTCTCTGAATTGACTGGCTTATAAGGTTATCCATATTATCAAAGATTTCCCTTTCCTTATTGGCTTTAGCTGTTCTAAAGAAATGTGCTGCATTAATACTACCTCTATTGGCTGATACTCTCTGCCTTCTAATGGGATTCCTTCCCCTCAACAGATGCAGTATTGCTATCCAGTGGTTCTTCTAACTCTAGTGCCCAGTTCAAAAGAACTTCAATCTAAAGTCACCCATAATATGTACTTTTAGCTTCTTCTCCGTTTCTATCAGCATTAGCTTTGATTCCACTTATTAAGGTCTTACCATTCCACCAGTTTCTACTGGAAGCTGCCCTGCCTAAAGTCTGCCTTAGCTGCCTTTTAGTTTCACCGACTAAGATACCAGCACCCTTTCTTAAAGCACTTCTATAGACCTGCCTTTGCTGCCTACTAGTCAAATCTGCAAACATAGAAGTAATCTGTCTGGCATCTACTTCTATATTATTCATTTATCAATTCAGTTACTATAGTTATTGATTGCTTATATAATTCTCGGTTAATACTAAGAATCCTGTACTTATTGCCATTCCAAATAATTCGCATTTGCTCATTAACTTTGTGATATAGCCTTATAGTAAAGGTAACTGTATAGCAGTGGATTATTTCATTATTCTGGTTCTGTCTGTTTCCAGAATTATAAGTAACCTGCGCTCTGGTACTTATAGCATCCTTCCAGTCTATACCATTAGCCCCATATACATCTTTTAGTGTTATAGGTTCTTGTATGGTAATTGGATAATTTAATAGTCCTGCCCTCATTTTATTTCATAGTGTTTATAAAGTCCTATAAGATATTCATAACTATAAGGCAGTTTAACTACCGTACCAAATGCTACAGGCTCTCTATTAGCATATAAGTTACCTATCATTAGTAACATAGCGTGAATTATAGCAGGTGGTAAAGTACCACCTACTTCTAATTCATCTAAAGCTATGTCTAAATGTTTAGATACTGAATCCTCTGCTACAGCTATTAAGTCCAGAATGTACATATCATCTGCCCTAAAATCCTCATCTACTAGCAGGTGTTTCTTTGCTTGTTCTAAAGTTATATACATAGCTTACTACTTATTAAATAGACTATAATTAGGCTTTAAGAACCTTCTTAACAAATGCTTCTGCTCTTCTAGGCTTGGCATCAAAGTAAGCATTGATAACAAGTCTTACTTTACCGTTAGCAGCTTGTGTATATGGGTCTACTGTTAAATCAATTCCACCCCATTGACCAATAACCAAATCAGCGAAATTACCGAAGATTACGCCCTTACCAGCTACAGCAGAAGTACAAAGAACTGGATAACCGTTTACCTCATTACCTTCCATCAGATACTTACGTATCAGTACCCTTGTCAGTAGTCTTTAAATCAGCCTTAGCAGAAGGTGAAACAATAAACTTAATATCACCTCTCACATTCTTAGCTTCCAAATCAGCTTCCATCTTAACAATATCCTTGTAAGTGATAGCATTGCTATCTGCTACTACAGCATTAAGCATACCAGCAGGTTTCTTTGCATCACCAGCTTCACTACCCAAAATAGTAGCTTCAAGTTTATTAGCAATAGCTGAAACAATATCTCTCTTTAGCATTTCCTCAGCAGAATTAGAGTCTTGAATTAAGAATTGCTTAGATACGTCGATATAAGCAGTAAGTCTTTTAGGTTCTAGGTTTACTTCTGAGAATGTACCACCGCCATTAGAAGCAGCATCAACTTCACCAGCCCAACCTACATTTGAACCAGAATAAACAGGAATAGAAACATTACCTACAAGTCCAGTCATATAAGAAGCACCTGCTTGTGCTAATACTAGACTTGCTCTCAATGGTTCAAGAATACCCAACTTATCTTCTGCTACATTCTCCTGTCCTGCTGTAGCTACAGTAGCTTTAATATCACCTCTTTCCTCGATAGGAAGTACAATCTGTCCGCTATAAGACTGACCAGCCTTGCGCATTTCTGCGATACCAGCAGTTACTACTTCCTGTGCTCTCTCGTCTAATTGTCTGTTATTGGCTACATCATTGATAGCCTTTAAAAGTGAAAACTTTTCCTTCATAGTATTAGTTGTATGTGTTGTTTGTTTAAGGTTATCTTCTTCAATCTTCCTAATCTGAATATCTATATCTGCCACTTCTTTAGTAAGTGCATCAAATTCTACCTGCTCACCTGCATTTAGCTTTCTTACTTCCTTCTCAGCACCAGATATAATTTCCTCTGCTCTCTTTTTAAGCAGTTCCTTTTTGTCTAGTAGTTCCAGTGTGTTCATTTAAGCCACCTTGTTTCTAAGTCCAGCGAAGTAATCTTTTAAATCCTCGCTCTCTAAATCCTGCATCTTTCTTAATGCTACAGATGTATCTGGATATGCTTCCTTATATACTGGTGATACATCGAATAATTCTTTGAAGCTATTGATAGTTCTTAAATAACTACCATCTTCCTTCTTAGTCCAAGTATCTTTACCGATAGTAAAGGCAAATGAAGAAGTACTAATATCACCCCTTCTAAGACCTTCTAACAGTTCATCACCTAAAGCAGTGTTAGGTGCTTCAAACCTGTATTTAAGTCCAGTATCATCTATAATTAATTCTAGGCTTCCAGTACCATATTTAGACCTGGCTAATATACCTCTATCCTCATTGTGATTCAGTAAGCATAGTATATCAGACTTTTCTAAAATACCTTCTAAGGCTGTAGGTTCTATTACTTCAGTAAAGCCACCTAAATCCCTAGACTGCTTACCGAATACTAAAGCATACCCTTCTACAGTCCTAGAATCCATCTTTACAATTTCATTACAGTTTCTTAGTTCTCTCATAGTATTGTTATTATTCCAATAGAATCCAACCAGTATTATCTATCTGATTCTGTAATGCTGCTACCTGTTCCTTTAATAGCTTGTTCTGTTCCTCTAAGGATTCAATATACTTTCTTAATGCAGAATCGTCATAGTTACTAAGTCCAGCCAGTTTCTGTTTCTCTGGTGTTGTATAATCTTCTGTAGATAACTGCTTACCATTTACCTTGTCAACTTTGGTATTAACAACATCTTTAATACCTTGTAATTCATTCTGTAAATCGGTTTGCTTAGTAATATCACCTTCTATAGTACCCCATACAGCATTAACTGTACTACCAATCTTGGCACTGATTCTATCCAGTTCTAATACTCCTTCTTTAGTTGCTCTCTGTAGTTCCATTACTTCAAATAATAATTAGTCTGCCCCTTTACTACCTCATCATAATAAGCATCATTAAACATAGCATTAGGACTTTTAAAGCTGTAGCTGTAATAGATTAGTCCAGATTGTAGCTTATCTAGGTCAGATGAATTAATAACCGCCTTATCTATTCTATCTTCTTCTACTATACCAGTCAAATCACCACCTTTAAAACTACATTCTATAAACTCTGCTGGGTTTGTGGTGTAAAGTCTAAGTATAAATTCAGAAGTGTTTCTTACCCTAAATGGAATACCGTCCTTATCTTCCAACTTAATATTGAATACTAAGTCAGTTCCCTTGTAAATTGTCTGTATCATTGATTATATTGTTATTAGATGGAATGTTATTAGCAGCATTTTTTAATCTCCATCAGATTCACTTGTACGAAATGGGGAATCTCCACCATCTACAGCAGGTAAATCCAACTGCTTTCTAATCTCATTGGCACTAACCACACCGATATTAAACAGTGTATTGTAATAGTTTGCTAAAGACTGCTTGTCTGCTCTTAGTAATACAGAAGTATCAAATCTTACATCTATTCTACTTCTTTCAGAAGGCTTATACAGCTTCCTTTCAAACTCTAATTCTATCTTCTCTAGTAATGGTGATAATGTATCAGTAAGAAAAGCCAGCTGGGTAGCCTCAACAGTACTATAACTGCTCTTGGATAAGTCAAATGCTTTAACTGGTGATACTCCGAAGAACCTACAAATATCAATTACATTAAACTGTCTGGTTTCTAATAGTTGTGCATCAGCAGGATTCACTGTAATAGGCTGGAAGTCCATATTACCTTCTAATACAGCCACTCCATTAGGTGTACCAGTAGTAGGACTAAAAGCAGTCTGCCAGCTAGTTTTTAAATCTACCTTCTGCTTACCAGTTAAAGTAGATTGTACTTTAAGAATACCAGCCAGATTAGCACCACCTTTAAAGAATCCTTGTGCGTGTGATTCAGAATCTGTAGCCAGTCCTAAAGTCTGTCTGGCGTGTTGTAAAGTACTGATTCCAGTAATACCATCATAACTAAAGTTCAGTATATGAATCATATTGCAAGGCTCTACAAGTCCTTTAATACCTACAACACTATATCTAATTCCGTCCTTCTGTTCAGTAATAGTAACATAATCTGGCTGTAAATAATGAAGTGCTACTGCATCTCCTTTAGCATCTCTTTTTCTATGTAAGCATATCCATTACCTTTAAGTAGTGTACTTACTATCAAAAAGTCTTTATAAAAAGTAAACCTACTCATCTTATTGTTCGGCTCTTTGTTCAGTAAGTAGTAAGTAGGATGCTTAATAAACTTTTTCTTTATAACCAGAATCAGTAATATAATATGGCTCTAATGGAAGCTGTGCCACTGCATCACTAATAACATCTACACATCTGTAGACTGTAGATAACAGCATAGCCTTATTAGTGGTATAGCCGCCATTCATATTATACATTAACGAATCACAAAATAACCCTCTGGTTTCCTGTTCTGGTTCTTTCTTTTTAAACCAATTAGTAAAAAGTCCCATTAAATAGTTAGTATTTCATTTGTGTAATGTGGTGTTCTCAGATACATACCTAAAGCCTGTATCATTGCTATAGTTCCATCTATCTTCTTCTTATCTACTGCCTTATTCGGTTTAACATTACCATTATAATCAGACTTCAAAAGTAACATTTCTAAAGCAGTACCTATTTATTTCATTGTTATCAATAACTGCCTTACCAGATAGTATTAGCCTTTCCAGTTCTCTAGTAGGCATATTAAAGTTACCTAGTGTTTGTGGATATTCTTCTAATGGTAGTCCCTGCTCTGTAGAATCTATAGCCCATTGTGTAGCATTATAGTCTTGTCATATCCTACAGACTGGATATTAACTACATCAGCATATCTAAGCATATCAGCAGTTATATAGTCATAATCGGTAACATTGCCACTGGTAACAGTAAGATACCCCTGCTGCTTCCAATACTTATATAGTTCCTTATCTGCCTTATCCTTTAATGCCGATTCTGGAAGATAGTAATGTGTTTTGAAGTAGTAAGTACCATCCTGTACTACTAAGTAAGCTACAGCAGTCAAATCCGAAGTAGCAGCTAAATCCACACCTACATAGCAATCCATACCAGCAAACTTATTAAGGTTTACTTCCTGACTGCACTTAATAATATAGTCCTCTGGTAGCCATACATTAGAACTGTCACACCATAAATTCAAAGTCTTAGTTTTAACTCCGACTTCATCAGCAGGGTTATTTATTGCCTGTTGTACCTGTCCTCTAATGTATTTGGAAGTTACTGTAATATCCAAGTTTGGTGCACATTTAACCCAGTTCTTTTCATCTCTCCAATCATCATCAGCATCTAAAGAATAGATAGCTATAAACATTTCATCATCTACCTTTAAGCCATTAAGCACCTCTATAGCTACGGTTCTTAATTGATAACAGGGTAAAGTTTTGTCAAATCCAGCAGTAGTAATAGTACAAAGATGCGGGTTCATTCTCATCCCCATACTGGACTTAATAACATCACGTACTTTACTATTCTTAGCGGCGTGATATTCATCCAATAAACCAAAACTGGCATTAAATCCATCCAGCTTACTATCATCAGCAGCCAATACTTTCAACTTGGAATTAGTAAGGTTAAACAGAATATCAGCTCTATAGGCTGTAAGATACTTACCTTTAGAATCCAATCCCTTACTAAACTTGCTACACATATCAAAGGCTATCTTAGCTTGTTCTTTACTATTAGCAGCCAGTAATACTTCTGCACCATCTTCACCATCAGCTATTAAATAATACAAGCATAAAGCAGCAGCCAAAGCTGTCTTACCCTGCTTTTCTACTTACTTCTATATAGCTGCTAGTATATCTTCTGGTAGTAGTTTCCCTTCCAGTAGAATCCAACTATATTAGCTATTATAAACTGCTGCCATCCTTCTAAGGTGAATGGTTTACCAGAATGTCTACCTGTATAATGCTTCAATGTGCTAATGAACAGAATGGCTCTATCTACCTTGTCCTCTTTAAATTCCAAATCATCCCTTTGCAGGTCATTCTGGAATCTCTTACAAGCTAGTTTAATAGTTTCACCAGCTATTATTTCACCATTAAGAACCCTACTACAATATTCATAGTAAAGTTTGGTATTCATTACCTAGTTTCCTTTCCTTCCTTTATAAACTGCTCAAATGGGTTATATCCGTCCTGTTCTACTTTAGGCAATTTAGTTCTAGCCTTCGCTGTTAGTCCGAACTCCAGCATAACTTTCATAGCTTGCGTTTGAGCATCTTTAGCAATCTTAATAGCTGGGTGCGGTGCAATGTTACCTCTATCACTGGTAACAGTCAAACCTTCATCTTCTAGTTGTTTGGATGCTTTAATGAACATACTGTAGTTTCTAGCCAGCATTGTTAAAGCTGCAGTATCCACATTCTCTAACATACCAGTATTATCTAGCTGTTCCAGTACATTCTGCATATATACCTTAGCATCCTTTTCAATGTCCTTTGGAATAGTGTAATTTATCATATTATAGCCTATTTAATTTTTATAATTTATAAAGCTATGTAATGGCTTTAATAGGCTTATAATCACTACAATACAATTATTAAAGAATGTGAATAATTTATTTGGAAGTCTGTTAAGGTATTAGTAAATTTGTAATACAATTAAAAAGGCTAAAACTATGGAAAGAAGAAGTAATTACCCAATAGAAATTAAAGCTAAAATAGACCTAAATACAGACCTGCTACTAACGGAACTACAGCAATTACTAGGCAAAAAGACAGGTCTAAACTACTAAGATTGATAATAGCAGATTTCTTTAATAGAAATATTGATATTATAGATGAACATACTAACAGCAAATCAGATAAAGCACCACTGATAGAAGCCATACTAAAGGACTTCTTCAATTATAATAGGGAAACCATTAACCAGTACATTAAATTCAAGAATGGAAAGACCACCTAAATCAGTCCTTCTACAGTATATATATGATTACGGACTAGACAAAGCAGCATCATTATTTCACATTGATACAGAAACAGCAGATAAGATAATTAACTGGAAGCCACAATATGACCAGTACAGCTACAATACAGTAATAGATAAGCCACTTCATAGAAATGCTTCTAAGATAGCTAATATAATAGCTAAGCATTATCCCGAATTAGTAAAGCAATACACCACATACTATAAAGATACTATCTATATGTCCCAGACTGTAGAAGACTTCCTACAGAAAGCAGTAATAAGATGTATGGAAGTAGGTCTGGAAGAAGTAACAGAAGAATCTGTATTAGCATTACTAAGAGCGCAATTCAATACTATAAGATGCTATGCTAAGAAGTCCAGCTATACAATGAATAGTAAATTAACACCATTGGAAGTACAGAATGAAGAAGGTGAATACATAATACCATCAGAACTATATGCCATACCTAAAGAAACCGAATAAGCAGCCTTCCAGAACATTTAACAGGGAAGAAAGACAGAAGATATACCAATCTACCAAATGGAAGGAATTAAGACTAGCTAAGCTAATGCAGCAGCCATTATGTGAACTCTGTTTAGCCAAAGGCATTATTAAGCCAGCAGAAGATATTCACCACATAGATTCCTTTATGAATTATACTGGCACTAAAAAGACTAGCCAAAAGCATTTGACTTTAATAACCTTATGTCTATCTGTAAAGAGTGCCACGCAAAAGAACATCACTATGAACATTAAATTAAGCATACCAGTATTACAAGCATTAACCAATAATGAAGCATTTACTTACTTCTGCACATTAGTAGCCATTAGTAAGAATCCAGATAGTACTATTAAAGATATAGTAAGAATAACTGGTGTTAGTGAAACTACCATCTTTAACCATCTAAAGAAGTTTGAAGAAGTAGCCAACCTAACAATAGATAGAACTGGATGCAGTAATAAGTATAGCTATACAGAACCTACCAAGTTCTTTGTAACCATAGATAGCAGCCTGTTAGATACAGATGTAGATAGAAATGTTATCGGCTTCTTAATCCGATTCAAATGCTGGTCTAGAATAGCATCCAATATTGTAGACCTATCTCTAAATAGAATAGTTCACGAAATAGGGGTACAACATAATACAGTATATTCAGCTTTAGAAGCTGGTCTAGTGGAAAGGAGTGATAAGAAACTTTACTTTAAGTTCATTCATCCATCACTTTGCATACTGTAATACAAGAATATAGCTGTTATAGCACCCTCAATATAAATTTTAAAATTTGTTACAATTAATTTGTATATGTCAAAATATTTCACTATCTTTGTATTACAATAAATGAAGGAAACTATCATACTGAAACATAGATTTTAATTCGATTTTCTAAGTGGACTGGCTAGCTGATTAGCCAGTTCTTCCACTTAATTCACTTCTAAGAATCACAAAGTTATTACCATAAGTACCTTTTGAGCATATTTTAGGTACTGATTGTTAATTATTCATCATAATTTTTGAGTTTGGGCTAGTTAAGCGTAGAATAGTAAGCGTAGTGATACGCTTATTATTTTATTTCAAGTGTAACCAAAATTTGCAAATTATACCTTTAAGACTACTAAAAAAGTTACATACCCAAACTTAAATTATTTGCTACAGATATACATCTATTCAGATTTCTACTTACCCAGATAGCGTAACCAAATTATTCAAACTTTTTAGAGATACTAAACTAGTGACAAATTTTGGTAGCGAAACCTCAATCTTCTATAGAAAGAATACCCAAAAATGTCACAACCCATAATTCAAACTCCAGATGCTTCTAAACTCCAGATTCTTTATAAACTAATCTAAACTAATTATTATGAAAACATTATCAATCAATTCAAGCAATGGCTACTTAAAACCTATCAGATTTTACCTTATAACTGCATCTTTAATAAAGTTGTTACTGGTTGTGGTGGAACTACTATAGTTCTTTTTCAATAATGAAAACTATGTAATAGCAGTACCCACTACCGAACTTATTACTAATAAGACTGGTCTTAGTGAAGCTGGTGTAGCTACTATTACTAACTATGATGGTAAAGAACAAACTGTATTCGGATTATTCGGTGTGTTCTCTTATTCAGTAAAGAAGGAATTAAAGAAATATGCAGAAGGTAAAGGAACTAAGAAGATTATGTGTACTTATGATAAGATAGGTAAATTAGCTGAATACTTAGAACCAACTGATTACAGGTTACTGGTAGATGAATATCACATCTTACTAAAGGCTTATAGCTACAGAAGTAAGGCTATAGATGGTGTATTAAGTACCTTTAGAAGCTACAAATCATTCTGCTTTATGTCAGCTACTCCTATTCAAGCTGATTTTAAACCTAGCTGTTTAGCAGATGTAGAAGAAGAATAGAAGCTGTTTGGGATGAAACTGATACAATGATAGTTAAACTGGACTTAACTAATAAGCCATATATTAAGGCTGCTAACTATATCAATGCTTATAAGAAAGATGGGTTTATAGAAATAAATGGTAATAGAAGATGAAGCCTTCTTCTTTATAAATTCGGTTACAGATATAGCATCCATCTTACAATACTGTGACCTTAGTAATGAAGAAGTAAAGATAGTATGTGCAGATAATGAAAGTAATAGAGCCAAATTAGCAGGATATACCATTACTAATAGTAGAAGTGAGAATAAACCGTTTACCTTCATTACTAGTAAATCCTTTGAAGGTGCAGATTACTTTAGTGATTCGGCTTTATGCTTTGTAGTTAGTAATAGTACTAATACTAATACCCTGCTGGATATTTCTACTGATATATACCAGATAGCAGGTAGAATTAGAACTGAGTCAAATCCCTTTAGAAACTTACTGGTACATATCTTTAATACTACAGGAAACAGAAATATAGAACTGGATATTACTTATGAAGATATGGTAAAGCGTACTAATGATAATATAGAAGGTGCTAATGAAATTATTAGTGCTATCAATAACAGCAGCGACAAAGCTAAAGAAATGGCTAAGAAGATGCTTAATAGTCAGTATGTAATGCAGGATAAGGAAGGTAATTACTTTGTAAATGATATGTTAGTAAAGCTAGACCTATTTACATTCAGATTAGAACAGTCTATTTATAAGGATGGTATAGCACTTAGAAGTGCATATAATCAGAATGATATGCTTACTACTGATATTACTGTAGAAAAGATTACCGATTCAATGAAGAAGGCTGGTAAGAAGATGTCCTTTAAAGATGCTTTCCTTAGATATGCAGAACTTACTAGTAAGATGGTGATTACTACTGAAACTGAAACTCTGGCTAAAATACAGCCTTTAATAGTAAATGCTTATCATAGATTAGGTGTAGATAAGGTTAGAAGCCTTAGATACTCAAAATCAGCAGTAGAAGATGCTTTAATTAACTGGGAATCCGATAAGAACAAAGATACCAAAGTAGCACAAATACTAGGTAAGAGAATTAAAACAGGATTCTATAGTAGTGCTGATATTAAAGGCTGGATAAGTGAAGCCTATACTGCTGTAGGTATTATAGATAAAGTCAAAGCTACCGATTTAACTAATTGGTTTGATTGTGAAGCATCTACTAAGAGAATTGATAGCAAAGTAACAAAAGGATTCATAGTTTACAGACCTAAGATAGTGTTTAGATGAATTATTAAAATTATTGTAATTTAGTTTTGATATGTAAAATATTATTACTACATTTGCAATATGATAAAGAGTTATATGGGAATGGCTTTATCATTCTGGTTAGTGAGTGATTTAGTTCTATTTTACTACTAATCAAAGTAATAATACTACAGATACTTCTAATACAAAGATTCTATCAATTTATTTACACACCAAATTCTGTATTTAGATTTACTATCTTATAGATTATCCGAACATAAAGATTATTGAGATTCGTTATTCATTCAGTAAGGTAGTCTGTGAAGATAGCCTTACTTTACTTTGATTATTAACTACTTAAACTATATATACTATGTTTACAACCTATGTATTACTAACATTCTTAACAGTTCTAATGTATTTCCTTATTAGGACTGTAGTAAATGAGATTAAACAACATATCACAGAAGAAACAGATAGGGTTATTAAGGCTATTAAAGATAAGAACTATGTGGGTAGATGAAGAAGCAGTTATATCAGAATCAGATGAAGCATTAAATATACTAAGTGAATGAAACGTATGTCAGAACAAACTATTAACGCAATTATTAACTACTTAGTCCAGCAACCTTATAAAGATGTAGCTGGGCTGTTACAGATGGTACAGCAGGATTTACAAACTAAAGAAGAACCTGCTAAGGAAGAATAACCCATTAGCCTGCAAATGGTATATGGTTAATGTGAATGGCTAATGATTTATGTATAATGGAATACAGGCTAGTACAAGCTACTAGCTTAAATGGACAAATTCGATGAATTAGAACTAAATGGAAGGAAAACTACTAGAATCATTTTTAATACAAGTGGGTGCTACTAATCTGCATCCTACAGAAGATAAGTTTGCACCAGTGGACTACTATTTTACTTATAAGGATAAGAAGGTAGTAGCCGAAATAAAGGTAAGAGATATTAAGTATGAAGGCTATGATACTCACTTAATGGAAGTATCTAAATATAAGTCCTTAGTGAAGGATAAGAAAGATAGCCAGTCAGATACAGCATACTACATTAACTTCTTTACAGATGGAACTAAAGTTAATGCCTATTGGTATAGTACTAATACTGTTAGGAACTTTGGTACTATAGATTATAAATACTGTCCGACTACTACAGCAGCCGATAACGGCAGCTACTATAAGAAGCTTATTATGATTCCTTCTAATAAGGCTCAAAGATTTACCTTAGTAAATGGT
>VOFK01003299.1_pt1 | contig 43747 bp, 43 predicted proteins | sample 5384121 | NCBI WGS metagenome assembly VOFK01 (sample SAMN12384730, study PRJNA508395) | human gut metagenome | isolation source: healthy gut J | host: Homo sapiens | reverse complement strand
AATATTTGATCTTTTTCCACTCTTTTAAAAACCTATTTTGCGTTTCAAATAAATCATATCTTTTAGTAAAATCCCATTGTCAATAATGGGATGATCGTAGTTCTCCGTGAAAAAACCTTTTATACAATGAGAATATTCAAAGCCGCAACTTTTATAAAATGCAAGAACACCGGGAACGTCTCCTGTTCCCACTATCATCTGAGTATATTCTTTTGAATAATGGTTTATCAGGTAGTTTATTAGTTTTTTTCCATATCCTTGTCGCTGGGCAATAGGGGTAACCGCTATATTCTTCAATTCACAAATTTCCGGACCTTCTTTTGTTACAACGCCCACGGCTTTTATCCCATTATCTTCCAATACAAACAAGTCACCACGCTCCAGATACCGGTCTATCATTGTTTCCTGTTCATCCCCAAGCAATAATAAGTCCAGATATTGCTTTTTATTTCTAGATATTTTAATGATGTGATAATCCATAATATTATATTTATAACATTCTTGTCTTTATAGATAGTGCAAAACAGCACTATTTTAACGATTCCCGGCATATCGGTAAACAGCAGCCGAAATATCAGAGATTATTTTAGCATTCGTTTCCATATTTTCTTTTGAGTCTTTAACAAATACAGCTACTACGTATCGGCTTCCATCAGGTAGAATTACAAAGCCAATGTCATTGATGCCAATGTATTCTCCCCGGTCATTCTTATCGGAAGTTCCTGTCTTATGTCCTATCTTGACTTCACTTTCGGGAAGGGGAGCAGGCAGTCTGTCTTTGCCTGTCCCACACTCTATCATAATATGCTTTAGAAAATCTGTATATTCATTTCTCATGAAATCTTGAGTCATAAAAAGTTCCAATAGATTGGCTGCTTCCATTGGTGTTGTCCAGTTTTTGTAACAATCATCCATGCCTTGATGCATCTCATCTTCGGTAGCAGTTATGGAAACATCGTTTATTCCCAATGAATGAATGTATTCATCCACCACGTTTACACCACCTATATAATCGAATAAGATATCACAGGCTACATTGTCACTTGACTGCATTGTATAAACTAAAAGTTCACTAATCGGAAGTTCTAAATTGCCTTGGGGATATTTATCACGCAAAGGGCTGTATGTATCCGGTTTGAAATATTTTTTATCAAGATATAGGGAAGTGGAAAGTGGAATATGCCGTTTTTGCAGGTAATCACATACAGCCAATGCCTGATGAAACTTATAAACGCTCATCATGGGATATTTTTCGGCATTATTTATGGCCAGCGTATCTTCTCCATCCAATATCAAAGCCACTCCTATAGTTGCTTTCTTATCTTTAATAATATGTCGAATTTCTGTTTTTAATGTTTTCAATGAATCTTGGGATTTATTCTGAACACATCCGCCAGACAACACACACCATATACATATAATAATATATGGACATCCGTTTTTTACTAAAGACTGCAAGATTAACCTTGGGCTCCGTTTTTGTTATACGCATTTTCCTGATTTTAATTGTACGAAGATACCGGATTATCAGTCATTCTCCAAATTTTTCCTTATTTAAAGATTAGCCTTTTATCTTCTTCCGCAAATAACACAGCAGTATTTACCAGTGCCAGATGAGAATAAGCTTGTGGGAAATTACCCAATTGTTCTTTTGTTTCGAAATCAATATCTTCACTGAACAGACCCAAATGGTTTGAATATTGCAAAATTTCATCGAACAGACAGCGTGCTTCGTCTTTTTCCCCGATGACATAAAGTGCACGAATCAGCCAAAAAGTACAGATGGTAAAGGCCGAAGAAGGACAGCCAAAATCATCATGAGTATTATAGCGGTACATCAACCCTTTGTGTAACAAGGATTTCTTGACGGCTTTCACTGTTTTATGATAACGAATATCATCAGCATCTATAAATCCATAAGGTTCCATTAACAGTAAAGAAGAGTCCAAATCCAGATTGCCGTATGCTTGTGAAAAACTTTGTATTTCTTCCTTCCATCCGTTTCTCATAACATCCGCTTTAATTGCATCAGCTTCTTCTTCCCAACGTCGGCTATTCTCATATTTATTCAGAATACGGGCTATGCGGGCTCCTCTGTCCAAAGCAACCCAACACATCACTTTGGACGAAACGAAATGCTGTCCTTCGCCCCGTATCTCCCAAATTCCTTTATCAGGCTTTCTCCAATCTTCCATCACAGTCGTCATAATACTTTTCACCATTTCCCACATATCTTCTATTTCATCCAATGTACCTGGCATCAACCGGTAATATTGGTAAATCAAGTCCATCAGATAGCCGAATGAATCATTCTGCCTTTGATGATAAGCATCATTGCCGATACGCACCGGTTGGGAGTTTTTATATCCTGAAAGATGGTCGAGTATAACCTCAGTCAATTTCCTTTCCCCACGAATGCCATACATTATTTGATAAGTGTCATGCTCGGCAACAAAAAGTAGATTGTATGAATTTCATGAATTTGCGGGCTGCATCGGCATGACCTATCTTGAAAAAGAGTCTCTATGGACATGGAGGCATCCCGCAACCAACAAAAACGGTAATCCCAATTGCGTACTTCTCCCACAGCTTCGGGCAGGCTGGTAGTAAGAGAGGCTAACACCGCGCCATTATAAAAGGACATCATCTTCAGGGTGAGTAAGCTACGCTCTATTATATCGTTGTAAATAGTGAACTTTCTTGTACGATCCGTCCAGTTCAACCAATAAACCAACGTGCGGCAATACTCCAGTTTCTCACGCTCTATATCAACAGGTATGGGGCACAGAACGAAGCGTATAAGTTTAGATAGCTCTTGTTTGGGGTAAACACTTTGTTATTCAGTATGTTATGTTGTTGCACTACGGACGGAGATACAAAACGAAACGTTTAAGTAGGTTTAATTCTTGTTTAATTATGGAGGGGTAGAGTAGGGGTTTTCTTTATTGAAACTTTAATTCTGGGGCTGTATGGTTTAGCTGTACGGCCTTTTTTGTGTCTTATTGGTAAATACCTTGTAGAGTGAGAGATAACGGTTTGTCGGGCTTGTTTTGAAGTGGTTATTCAGGGGGAAGATTTTCTATGAAGGGATAGAGTAGGGGAGAGGCTTTAAAAAGGCGTTTTTGGAGAAAGGGGTTACGATTGGGGTTACATAAAGGGGTTACACTTTTCGGAGAAAGGGGTTACAAAAGTCGGTTTTTAGGGGGAGGCTTACAAGGTAGGAAACATACCGTTTTTTTTAGTTCGAGCGTGAAAAACGAGCGATAGGAGAGAGGAAAAAACACCGTTTTTTATCTTTTTACAGTATTATATAGGATGTAAATCAGTGCTTTAACTCTCTTGTGTGTGCTTATTTAGGGGGTAACACCCCTAAAATGGGCTGTTCAATATATTACCAGAATGCTCAAGGAAGATCATTGGAAGGCTTACAAAGTACTTTCATGACCTCTACCCTACGTCCGCAAGTCCAGAACTCTGAGCACCCGAAGCAGGCCTTTCTTTGGCTTCCTTTATACATTCCAGCTGTTCGACCCGTTCTCGAAGCCGTCCAATTTCTTCAGCCTGCTCTTGAATCGTAGCAAGAAGGCGCTCTATAATGGATGCTGAAAAGTCTTGTTTAGTAACTTCGTTTTTATTACTGGAAATCGGTTCATTTTCGGGTATAAGTGCTTCGGGAATATGTTTTGTTTTGAGCATCTCTCCCCTACCGGTTAGAAGCCATTCTGGATTTATATCCCGAAAATAGTCGATTATTTTATTCATCATGCCTTCTCCGATATCTGCTCCTCTCTTTTTTTGAGCACTAAGATAGCCGTTTGAAAGTCCCATTTCTTTCTCTACAGTTGTCGGTTTTAGACTTTTTTCGGCTAAATAATCATATAATCTATCTATTGCTTTCATTTTAATCGAAAATTTTCGGTTTATAATTTTGATATATCGACAATAGTCGGTATATTTGCATCGAGTTAAGAAATTAACAGCGGCCAAATATACAAAAAGGCCATTTGATTAACGAATTTTTAATATTAAAGAACATGAAAGCAATTAAAGTGACAGTTGACTATGGCGAATGGAGCAAGGTGAGTGACTTTCTCCGCGAACTTGACGGAGAAGACCTGTTCTCTTACCAGATCGACAATGTTTCATTCGTGATCGTGGCCAATGGCGAGTACTCAATGTCCTGGGCGAAAGCGATGCTAACCAAGACATTTGATGAAGAGGTGATAGTAATTAGTTTAAAATAAGATAGTTATGAAAAAGCAAGTAACTGTAACAAAAGAGAACCGGGAATTTTTGGAAAAAGCTTTCAAGGTTAGTTCTGTTATGATTTGGAAGGCTCTCACTTTTGAGAGTGACACGGATCTTGCCCGGAGGATCCGGAAGCTGGCTGTAGAGCGCGGCGGTATCGAAATGTGTTTTTGCCCGGTACTGGAAACGATGCATGACAGTGATGGTTATATGCGCCAGTACCTGCCCAACGGTGTCATGCTGGAATTCAACAAGAATGACGGTAATGGTTCTGTGTTTTTCAAGGGAAAAGAGGTGAGGCATTATGACCGGGTAATGGTCAGTGAGATAAAGTTCATCCAAGGCTGGGCGATGACATTGAAATAAGGGAGGGTGATATGGAATACTACAACGGTAAACTTTGTATCTCGATGCGGGAGCTTGTGGATGGTGGTATTATGACCATACCCAATTATAAGCAGCTGGCTGCTCGCAAAAAGATCGATATCGCCCGCCGCGGTGATAGAGGAGGTTGCGCCCTTGTGGTAGTTGATAGTTTCCCTCCCCGCTACAAGGAAGATATCTACACTCGTTTTCCTGACAGTGACTCCGTTCGCCTTGCCGGTTGGGTTCGTTCGAACTACGAGATCGATCAGGCTGCTGTCGTTTTCTTCCACGACCGTGAGAAGACCGGCCTTGATTTGAAGACGGAGAAGATACGTGAGTATATTACGAACGCCAGCGTCCTGAATACCTGTATTCGCCTGTATGACAACGCGCGGACCTACCAGCGTATTGCCGGCGACAAATACGACTGGGGTAAGATGGCCGCCGCCGTTGACAGTCTCCGTGCGCAATTCGGGCACACGCTTCCGGGGCAGCATGCTGCGTTTCCGCAAGAAGGTCGCCGAGTACAGGCGTGACGGCTACGGTTGTCTTATCAGCGGCAAGTTCGGCAACCAGTCGGCCCGTAAGGTGGACTATCGTACCGAACGCCTTATCCTGGGCATTGCCGTGCTTCCCAACAAGCCGTTCAACACCAACGTGGCGGAGATGTACAACCAGTTCGTGTGCGGTGAGTTGGACGTTTATGATCCCGAGACGGGCGAGCTGTTCAATCCGGACGACTTCACCGACAAGAACGGCGAACCCCGTGTTTTGAGCGAGACGACCATCAACAACTACCTGAACAAGCCGAAAAACCGGGTGTTGATAGAACACAAACTGTCAAGCTGGACCACGTTCATGCACGAGCAGATGCCGCACGTTCACCGCCATGCCCCGGAATTCTCCTTCAGTAAAATCTCGTTCGATGACCGCGACCTTCCCCGCAAGCTTAAAGATACCAAGGCGCGCCCGAAAGCATACTACGCCTATGACGTTGCCAGCCAGTGCGTGGTCGGTTTCGCGTACAACCGCAACAAGAATGTGGACCTGGTGGTGGACATGTTCCGTTCCATGTTCCGGCTGATCGACCGGAAAGGCTGGGGCTGCCCGGCGCAGGTGGAGGTCGAGAACCACCTGATGAGCCAGTGGAAGGACAGTTTCCTGAAGGCCGGCGTGATGTTCCCGTTCGTCCGTTTCTGTGCCCCCCAGAATTCCCAGGAGAAGTACGCCGAGCAGATGAACGGTGCCAAGAAGAAGGCCGTGGAACACCGGAACCACCTCGGTATCGGGCGTTTCTACGCGAAGGACCGCCACTACCGTACGGAGAGCAGAAAGGTCTTTGACGAACAGAATGACACCTATGAGGACAAACAGTATTACAGCTGGGACGAGCTGGTCGCCGATGACATGCGCGACGTGATGGAGTTCAACAACTCGCTTCACCCCAACCAGAAGAAATACCCCGGCATGACACGCTGGCAGGTTCTTGAGGCGAACATGAATCCGAACCTTGAACCCATAAACAAGGCCGTTCTGGCCCGCTTTATCGGTGATCATGTGGAGACAAGCGTTCGCCGCAACTCTTACTGTCGGGTCGGATATACGGACTGGTGGCTGAGCGGTACCGGGGTGCTGGAACGTCTGGCACCGAACAACTGGAAGGTGGACGCCTACTACCTGACCGACGATGACGGCAACATCACCGACGTGTATATCTACCAGAACGGCATGTTGGTGGACAAGTTGCAGAATGTCGGCACGTTCAACACCGCAGACTGTGAGCAGACCGACGCGGACAGGACGGTATTCGTGGAACAGCAGAAAAAAATCTCCGGCTTTAACGCATACATCAAAAACAACGCCATTTCCGGCGTGGGGGTATCAAAACCCCGTCCGGAGAAAGAAAAGGCCGTAGAGGCCGTGGAATTGCCCTCCATGGACATGGAAAGCCCCGCTTTACAGGAGACTTTCCTTCCGCCGGAGGATTACAGCCGCAAGGCCCTGGATGATTTCATGTAACAGCATTATAACGATATTAAATTAAGATTAGAACATGATTACAACGGAAAATAAGAAACGCATATCGGAGGCCATCTCGTCCCAGCGGGCTAACTACCCGAGTGACGCCAAACACGCCGCCTCCCTCTGGGTATAACAACTTCGGTTTACAGTGCCGTGAAGAACGGCCAGACTGAAAAGGTGCTGAGTGATGCCAGCTGGATCACGATCGCCCGCAAACTGGGCGTCAGTCTTCGCGGCGGTATGGAATGGAAGGCCGCCCGCACTGCCACGTTCGAGTATATCACCGCCCAGCTGGAGTTCTGCCAGGAAGGCGGCCTGAGCGGTATCCTGTGTGACATGGCCAATATCGGCAAGACTTTCACCGCGCTTTACTACGTGAAGGGACACCGCAACGCCATCTATATCGATTGTGCCCAGGTGAAAAGCAAGCAGCGTCTGATCCGTAAGATAGCCAAGGAGTACGGCGTGAGCAGCAACGGCCGTTATGTTGATGTTTATGACGACCTGGTGTACTACCTGCGTTCCATCGAGACCCCGCTGATTATCCTGGACGAGGCTGGAGACCTCCAGTATGAGGCATTTCTGGAACTGAAGGCGCTGTGGAACGCCACCGAGCACTGTTGTGCCTGGTACATGATGGGGGCCGACGGCCTGAAAGAGAAAATAAACCGCTCCATTGAATGCAAGAAGGTAGGCTACACCGAGATGCTGAGCCGTTACGGTGACAAGTACAGCAAGGTTACCCCGGATGACGGAAAGGAGCGCGAACGATTCCTGAACGAACAGGCCCGCATAGTTGCCAAGGTGAACGCCCCGGAAGGGACGGATATCGCCCAGATCGTGAGGAAGAGCGGCGGCAGTCTCCGTCGTGTCTATACCATTTTTGAACTGATGAAACGTGTCTGAAGATGAAGAGCCCAGCGGAGAAGGAAAGAAAGGAGTCGGCTCCCCGTCGTGCGTACAGCCCCGGGGAGATTATCGCCCGTAAGTATGAACCCCTTCCGTGGGGCCCCCGGTGGAGCGGTCCGTTCGGCTGTCCGGACATTAATGAACTGTGGTTTATCAGCGGCCAGTCGGCCAGTGGCAAGAGTTCTTTCGTGATGCAACTCGCCTACGAGTTGTGCGGTTACGACAGCGTGCTTTATCTTTCCTACGAGGAGGGGTTGAACCAGTCGTTCCAGCAGCGCCTGATCCGTTTTCACATGGACGAGATGCGCGGGCGTTTTCGTGTCGCGGTTGATGACACGCTGGAGGAACTGGTGGAACGCCTTGCACGTCCGAAAAGTCCGCACTTCGTTATCGTGGACAGCTTCCAGGTGGCCGGGTGGACCTATGACCAGGTCAGTATGCTGGTCAAACGTTTCCCCCGGAAGAGCTTCATCTTCATTTCCCAGGAGCACAAGGGGCAGCCGATGGGTAAGGCCGCTGTCCGGCTCCGTTACCTGGCAGGCGTGAAGATTCGTGTCGTGGCTTACAAGGCCTTTTGCCAGGGACGTGCGACGGAAAATCCCGGCAGTTATTTCGTGGTTTGGGAGGAAGGCGTTTTAAGGACAAGTAATAATTTATAAACATCATAGGAATGAGCAAGTTCAAGGAAATTATCGAAATCGTGGCCCCGGTTTACATCAACCCGAAGCCGGAAGGAGTTCAAGCACGTGAGACATATCACTCCGACGGTCACGTGTGCAGTTGTTGCAAGGGCAACCGGTGGTTCTGGGGTGAGGACGAAATGGGTGAGCGTGTGAAACGTGACTGTCCCGTTTGTAAGGGCAGCGGCAGCCTTGATGCCGTGATAACCGTCGAGTGGTCCCCTTCAGCAGTACGGTCATGAGAAAGGAGTATTACAATTATGTGGTGAAGCTGCCCGTGTTGCTTCATGACCTGTTCCGCGAGAAAGTCGCCGACTACCATTTCACCGACATGACCGTGGTGATGAACCATCTGGTGAAGTCCTACATTCGTGTGACGTGTGGAGGAAAGGTTTCCACGGCTACCCGGCGCATCCTTCTCCACATGGACCGTATTCCCGACATGGGATTTTTTTTCCGCCGTCAGGAAAAGGCGGTGCTGTTTTTTGAGATGGATCCGGCCGTCACTGACAGCTTGCAACATGCCATTGCCTCCGGTGGTTGGGGCAACCGCCAGCGGCTTGCCGTTTGCCTGGTGTGCGCTTTCTGTTGCGGTGCCGACGTGACCCTGAATAACCTTTCGATGGAACTCGCCGCTGAAGAGGTGTTCCGCCGCCCGGAAGGTTACCTGGTCCATACTTACGTGAGCAACTATCAGTACGTGTTTCTAAAAGAGACTGCTTCGGCCCAGCGTATGAGCGTGGAAGGTATCCTGACGGCAGCCGCTGAACTGCTGGTGGGATCGGATGACGGCGGTACTGATTACCATATCCCCGAAAGCCTTGGGCGTGTCGCTGAAAGCGTGCTTGGGATAAAGGGCAGCACGTTGAAGGATTTCCGCCGCCAGCGTCTGGTGAGTATCCGCACGAACACCATCGGTCCGGACCGTATCTCCGCCTTCATGGAAAGGCACGGTATCGCTTCCGCCCGGGAATTTCTTCGCCGCGTGGTCCTCTTCTTCCTGGAGGCGCGGTACCTGATTTACCGCAAGGAAATAGAGCTCGGGGAGGATGACCTTCCGGAGGAGGAAGAGGCTGACTGGGAGGAAACGATGTATAGTCAATACCAAAAAAGAGATTTTGCGATTTCAACATATAATGATTAACAATTAAAATTTAACTGAAATGATTACAGAAAAACAGAAAGAGGCAGTAAAGAAACTCTGCCAGTACGTGGATAACTTTTGTAAGGAAAACGGCCTTAGTGCTTTTATGAGCGTTGCCGCCAGTGAGGACCATCCGGACGGCCTTGAACAGATAGCCGGCTCGATTATTACCGGCAAAACAGAACATATTGTCGGCTCTATTTCTGGGGTTGTCAAAGCGAATAATAAAGTCTATATGTTGCTTTCCGTGGCGCTTATGCAGGCTTACACGAGGAAGGCTGACATCAACACCATCCCGTTCGGTGGAGATTTGAATATGAATTGAAACAAGCCATGTAAATAGTCATGAGTGAGGACAATAAACAGAGTATAATGAACTTCCGCAGGTTTTACGCTTCCTTCAACCATCTGCCCTGTCAAGGCGACCGTGAGGAGCTCAAACGACAGATCGTACACGAGTACACATGGGGGCGCACGGACAGCCTTCGTGAGATGAGTCGTGACGAGTACAACGCCTGCTGTGAAGGACTGGAGAAATTGACCGGGCGCAAGGATGAACTGAAACGGAGGCGCAGCGTGTGCCTCCGCCTGATGCAGCGCCTGGGTGTCGATACCACAGACTGGGCACGTATCAACAATTTCTGCCAACACCCCCGGATTGCCGGCAAGCCTTTTGCCCGTATCGGGTTGGAGGATCTGGAGGCGCTTTCGGTGAAGCTCCGGACGATCGAGCGCAAGGGCGGGCTCCGGCAGAGGAAAGACGTGAGAGAACCGGGCGGCATCGCCTATGTTTTTATAGACCCGAATGCCCCCAAATGTTAAATATCAACCTTTTAAAAAAAAAGAACGATGAGTGACGAAACAAGACAGGCCGTCATCATGACGGACGAGGAGAAAGCTGAATTCGAAGCTTTCAGAAAAGAGAAGGCCCGCAAGGCCAGACAGGAGAAACAGAAGGCCGATCGTGAGGCTTACAAGCAGATGGTGGACGAGGAAATCGAGAAATCAATCCCGGTACTGCTCGCCATCAGCGGACAGATCAGGGAGAGCAAACAGCGTGTTCTGGATAACTTCCGTGATATTCTGGCTATGAAATCCGACCTGTTCGGGGACCGTATCAAAGATGACCAGCGCACGCACACTTTCACCAATTCAAAAGGTGACCAGCGTATCACGTTGGGTTTCTACGTGACCGATGGCTACCGTGATACGGTAGAGGATGGCATCGCTATCGTGAAGGAATACATAACCGGGCTTGCACGTGACGAGAAAACGAAAGCACTGGTATCGATGGTGCTGAAGCTGCTCTCCCGTGATGCCAAGGGCACGCTGAAGGCGAGCCGTATTGTACAGCTGCGTAAGATTGCCGAGGAAAGCGGTGACGAGCAATTTCTTGAAGGCGTACGCATCATTGAGGAAGCCTACCAGCCGGAGGTTAGCAAGCAGTTTATCCGTGCCGAACGTAAGGATAAGAACGGGGTTTGGACTCCGATCCCTTTGGGAATGACGGAATCATAAAAGAACAGGGATGAAACGGTTTAACACTCAGACAAGATTTGTTCCCTTGAAAATAGACGATAATTTTAAAGTGGAACACATTCTATCAAAAGACGGAAAAGTGAAAGATTTTAAAACGCGAAAAGCAGTTGAGAAGTATTGTAAAGAAAATCATTGTATTTATTGCGAGGAAAAATTCATCTTTTACAAATAACAATAAAAAATGAAACAACAGATAAAGAAAGAACCGAAAGTAGCCTTGTGCCGGCGTTGCCATGGCACGGGCAGAATTGAGACCGGGCGGCTTTTCCGTAAAACGGAGACCTGCCCCCAGTGTGAAGGTAGCGGGCGTGTGACAGTCAGCGCGGAAATGGCGCTGGATATCCGCCCATACAAACCAAAGGAAAAGCCCATGGAGGATTAGCAGGTTATGGGAAAGCGGCACGGAGTGAGTTACCAGAAGCGTGTGGCTGATATCAACAGGATATATGACCAGTATGTCAAGACCGGTGTTCCTAACCGGGAAATTTGGCGGCGGTACATATATCCTGTGTATGGTATTAGTGAGCGTACTTTTTATAACATCCTGAACGCTTCGGCCGATCCTAGGAACGACTTGCCGGAAGACACGCAGCTGTTTTTCAAATTTGGGGAGGAATGAATATGAAAGAGTTTTTTGAAGTATTGGAAGAACATGCGGACGCTGCTATTTTTATAGCCTTCTTTGTCTATATGCTGGCGGATTGCATCACCTCCAATTTAAGGAAGAAATAATAAATATCGTACAATATGGAAGTAATTGATATAATGCAGCACATTGATGAACTGTTACAGGGGTATTCTAATGAGGAATGCGCCCGAATTCTGAAAGAAGTGGTAAATGGATGCCAGACACGCATCGAGAGTTGCGAAGAAGGTGTATATACAGACTTATAGCGGGTAATTCATGAACAAGGACGTGAAGGTCATCATCGGTCGTATTCTGAACGACCTGCGCGTGGAACTGGGTGACGAGTTCAACCGTAACTTCGAGCGGCAGGCCTTCTTCTCCGAGGCGTGGACGCGTCGGAGAAGTCCCACCCGCCCCGGCGGGCATATCCTGGTGGACAGCGGAGAGCTCCGGCGCAGCATCCAGAGCCGTACAACGGAGAACAGTATCACCTTTTATACCACGCTTCCTTACGCGGCCATTCATAACGACGGTGGCGAGATTGTGGTGACGGCGAAGATGAAGCGTTTTTTCTGGGCGAAATACTATGCCGCCACCGGAGCTTTCGGACGCAAAAAGGACGGCACCCCCCGCAAGGACAAACGTACCGTCCAGCTATCGTCAGAGGCGGAGTTCTGGAAAGTGTTGGCGCTCATGAAAGTGGGCAAGACCATTAAAATTCCCCGCCGCCGTTTTTTGGGAACGTCTCCCGAGGTGGAACAGGCTGTGCGTGAGATTATCGAGGAGAATATAACGGAATACTTCAGTATTGATTTTGAAATAAATAAAAAATGAGAAAGGAACTTTACAACATGCTCCGCGAGCGTCTGAAAGAGGTGGGCGGCGGGGTAATCAAGCACATCGACCTCTGGAACCACAATGTGGAGTTTATCGAACAGGAGGACGGCTGGGCCCGTCCGGCTGTTTTCGTGGAGTTTTGCCCGATCCGGGTGGAACGCTATTGTCAGCGGTGTTGAGTACCGTGCAGAGCCAGTGGTGAAGCTGCATGTTGTCACGGACTGGTCGGGTTCGGCTTCTGATGCCAGTCCTTTCCGCGAGGAAGCTTTGCAGGTGTTTGACCTGCTGGATAATATTCATGAGGCGCTCACGTGTATGGAGGGCGAGACGTTTACCTGCTTTGACCTGGTGGAGAGTCAGACAAACCACAACCATGAGGATATCATGGAGAGCATCGAGGTTTACCAGTGCATAGCATACCGTCGGCTGGATACCTAAAAAATAATCCGCCATTTTTTGTTTGCAAATGGCGGATTATTTATATCTTTGTCATCAGAATAGCGTTGGAGGTCCAGTGCCGGATTGTAGTTCCGGAAGATTGCCTCCTCCGCTATTTCTTTTTTATGTGGTTGTACAGCTCCCTGCTGTCCGATATGCTGTGCAGCACGAATTCCCCCCAGTCGTATTCCCTGACGATGATCAATGCCTTTTCTTCATGCACTTCCGTTTCGAAGATGTGCGACTGCACCACTCTGGGAATCCCCTTGTGGTTGTCTGCCGTGCCCAGGTATTTTGCCTTCTCCAATACGGAGGCAATATCGAGCAGCATCCGGTTCTTTGCTTCGAAATACTTGAACGGTTGGTTGGTCCATTCGTTGATGGATTTGCGTGTGACCTGTATTTCGTGTGGGAAGGCCGGGTTTGTGATCGTGGTTCCTTGCACGGTCTTAGCCTTGTGGCGTGTGGTTCTGGCGTCAGCTTTGGCCATTTCCCTGACAATCCTGCACGCGGCGCACAGTTCGTTTTCCGGTATCTTTTTTACCAGTTCCACTTTTTTAGCCAGGTCGCAGCTGTTGCACTGCCTTATGGTGTAGGGGTTGTAGTCGGGTACCGCTTTCTCTTGTTTTCCCGGGTTGAACCGGAACATTTCGCTTTTCCCGTCCCCGAAAACGCTCTCGGCACGCCCTCTCGCTTCATCCGCCGGTGTTGCCGGATATTTGGACTTTCGTACCTGCACCACGTCGCAGCGGCAGTTCCACCCGTTTGGCGGGAAGTATTCCTCCCAGAACGGGTCGCCGGGTGGCAGTGTTATGCCGTCAAGTTCCGCGTGTTCGGGACGTACCTTGTCGTCGTTTACAGTCCGGTATTGCAGGTGGTAACGGTCCCCATCCTGGATAAACCTCTCCCATTTGGCCGCCATCTCGGCTGACGCCTGCACGAAATTGTATTCCGCCCGCAAGTAGCTCGAGTTGTATGTCTCGTCTATCTTCCGTACATCGTTCAAAAAGCGTTCGAACGTCTTTCTTTCGCCGTTCTCGTCCAGCAGTGAGGGGAATGCCTCGTTCAGTTCATGGAAGGTCTTCATCCCGGAAAACACGTAGTCGGACCGTTGGAGCCTGCGCCGCATCGTGTCCGTCATCTCCACCTTCTGGAACGACGAGTCGAGTGCTGCGGCGTGTGCTTCCATGAACTCCCTCATTTTCGGCGTTTCAAGCACCTCGATACGTAACTGGGAACCTTCCAGCTTGTAGAGTGCCTGCATCATCCCGTCGAACAGCGAGGAGAGCTCCCGCCGTATCTCCCGGATGCGTTCCTCCCTTCCGGCTTCCAGCTGTGCCGTCATGTTCCCTGTCAGGCAGGCATATCTTTCATGGAGCCCCTCGTAGTCGGAGGGGCTTAGTCGAAAAAACGGGACGGTTGCATATTTCTGGCTTTCTTCTTCCCGTCCTTTGTGCCGTTACCGTCGTCTTCCGGTTCTTTCCCGGGTAGTACGGGAGCCACCTGCTGCCTTCTTTCCCCTACCGGCATCCCGTATTTCCCCTCGAAATACTTTCCGTCCACCTCATAGTTAGCCAGCACCATCTCCTCGTACGCTTTTTGCTGTTCGGGGGTGTAGTCCACCGAGTCATCCCATTCGAAGCGCATCCCTTTCACCGGAAACCCGTGCTTTGCCATTTTTGGTATGAGCTGGTTGTTCACGATGTCTTTCAGCATCCTGCAATCCCTTTCCACAAGGTTCTCGAACACCTCCAGGTGCGTTTCCGACTGTGAGAGGCTGGATCCGTCCTCGATGGTCATGGTCTGCCCGATGACGAGTTTGGAGAGCTCGGAGTTTGCCCGGTCTACGCGTTTGTCATAGACATTGAAAGCGTCGCCCCTCGTGCTCTCGACCACCTCGATGTCCGTTCCCTGCTGGAATACTCCCCATAGGCTGGCTCCCATGCTGTCCATCATTTTCTCCATCTTTGCCAGCTCCTTCTCGTCCCTGGTGGTGGTTTTTGCGATTCGCATGGGCATCCCGAATATTTCGGCGAAGGTGTCCCAGAAGGCGAGCGCGTTCTTCTTCGGTATGGTCTGTGTGGCCGCCTTGAGGAACAGCCCGAGATTGTCGGGGCTTCCCGCTTCTATGAGCCATTCGGTAAACGGCGGTTTCCGGTATTCTATTCCTGTCGTCCAGTCCTGCCCGAGGTCAGTGATGACCCGTCTGTATTCGGGGATGACATGTTTTCTGGGGATAAGTGTCACCCCGTCGAAGCACGGGCAACCGTCCCCGTCAGTGGTGACCTCCCCGAGCTCGATGAGCGAGTGTCCCCAGTATATTGAGTCCAGCGCGTACCCCATGAGCTGGAGGAACCATTCCTGGTTGAAATAGTGCAGCGCCTCCTCTTTCTCGTTTCCTCCCTGGTCCGTGATCTTGTAGGTTCGTGCCATGACGAATCCCTTGCGCTGCTCGATACATCCGGAAAGGTGCAGGTCCACCTCCACGTCGCGGTATATGTCATAGAGTGCCGCCCGGTTGGGGCTGTCCACGTTGATGGCCATCTGCCACGCGTTCCTCCAGTCCTGTATGTCCCTTCGCGTGAGCGCGTCGGTGGTACGTTGGAGCTCGACTACCAGTTTTCTGACCTTCTTGCGGTCGCTTTCCCTGGCGAGGTTGAAGTCCCCGTATTTTGTGCGCAGCACATGGTCCGCACCTGCGAACCTTTTCTTTATGTCCTTGAATAATCCCATAGCCTTACCAGTTGTACCGCTGCTTTTTCTGGCAGCCGTAAATGAATGATCCGTTTGCAATTTCTCCGTTTTCGTCCGTGACGACTGGCAGGTCGGGCACTATCTTCCCGGCTTGTACGCCTTCAAGCCACTTGACGGCTCTTTCGTAGCGTTCCTTGCGAATTTCCATGCCCATATTCTGCGGCAGTGACGCCGCCATGTGGTACAGTGCGATGTCGCAGGTGAACATGACGATAAGCTTGTTGCGTTTTTCCCCCTCGGCGGCGAACACCGCCGGGCAGTCGTATTTTGGGCGCAAGTACGAGGCTATCTCCTCCTGTGCCTCATGTTCGGCGTTTGTGCGGTTCTCCGCGCTGGTCCGTGAAATGACTTTCAGCGCGTTTTCCCCGACAACCACCCGATAGTCCTCTTCAGTGATAAACATGTCCTCCTCCTTCCTTTATCTGGTTACGAAGAGCGCCCGTTTTTCGATGTCCGCCACCGTCACGCCCTTCTTGAAGCGATGCCTTGCCACGAGCTCTTTGACGGCCTTTTTTGGTACCACCTTGAGCCCTTTGTTGATATATATCACGTAATATTTCATTCCGGTCATGCCTGCCATCCTGACCGCCTTCTTCACGGCCCGCTTGTATCTCCAGGCGAACCACATTCTTTTTATAAATCCTATCATTGTCACCAGCTGTTTTTTGAGGTTCTCCGGCGTCTGCCGAGCCTCGGTTTGTAATTCTGTTCCCTTGTATTTTTCTGGAGTATCCAGATGGCGGCCTCGTCTGCGTCCGGTGCGTCGTCATGTATCCGGCTTCCCCGTTCGAGTGCCAGGGTCTGTTCTATGCCCACCTGCATGTCCGGGCTTTCCTTGAGCGCCTCGTTATAAAATATAAATCCGCGCTCCCATAACGGTGAGACTGCTTCAATACGCTGTATTTTGTCCGGTTTCTTGCGGTAGTCCCCGCTGATCGGTAACTGGTACCCTCTACGGTTGCCCTCTTCGGTGAACTCGTCCAGGATGGTATCCTGAAGGAAGTTCGCTTCCATGAAGAAGCTGACCGCCACGCCTTCGGGCAGGTCCTCGTACAGGTTGTATAGCCATCGCACCATTCCCGTGACGCTGTCCTGCCGGACATAGCAGTCTATCAGGTGGAGTTCCGTCCCGATCTTTCCCCAGAGGCGCGAGGCTTTGTAGTCATTGGCCGTCGTGGATTTGAACGAGGGGTCGGTGTAGCACACGAGCATGTCGTATTTCCAGAGCGGCAACACCTTTTTGAAACGTATCCATTCCGCCCGGAAGATGGTCCCGTCCGTGATGGGGTTATGCATCATTTCTTTCTCCCATGCCCGGTAACCGACGAACTCCCTGTACTGCCGTGCTTCCTCCTTCGTCCACTTTTCTTTCCATACAGGTTCCCCGTTTTTATCCACCGCCTTGATTTCGGACACGTGCACGCCCTTGGACGCGGCGATGTTTGCCAGTACCGATTTCTTTGATATGAGGTTTCCCACCATGATGAACCGCCCACGTCCCACGTCAAGGGCCCCGAACAGGGCCTCTTTCACCCAGTCGGTCAGTATTTTCACACGCGCTTCATTCCGGCAGAGTTCGTCATCGTCCAGGTCATCGATGACGATGTAGTCCGGACGCGCCTCGCGCTCCCTGAGTCCGCGGGGTGACTGTCCCCGTCCGCAAGCGAGGAACTTGACGCCCTGGCGTGATGTGAATTCTCCTTCCGACCATTCCCCGATGCTCTTCTGTTCCCCGAAGTCCGCGATGATGCGCTGGTTGTATTCCAGTTCGGCCTGTATGTCCCCGAGCAGCCGGATGGCACTGTCCTCCGACTTGCCGACCACCACCATGAAATTGATGAGCCGTTTGGGCTGGAACATGAGCCATAGCGGGATGAATATGTCGAAATGGGTCGATTTGGCATGTCCGCGCGGCCATTTGAACACTGCCTTCAGGTTGGGTGTGCTCTTGACCTTCATTGCCGCCGCATTGTGGAACGGTGCGTTGTGTACGGTCCGGATGACCTCCCCGGTCACCTTGTCGCGAAGCTGGAGGAAGTGCGGGAAATAGTACTCGCAGAAAGCCGCGTAGTCGTTTTGCAGCCTTCTGATGCGTTTCTCTTTCTGTACGGCTGTCTCGTGCGAGAAGCTGGAAAGGTCCGTGAGTGACTGGATGCGCTTGCAGTGCTCCTGCCACTCTGCATATCTTTGTTTTATTTCCGCCTGGGTTGCCATACTACTGTCCCCCCAGGTTTGCCCCCATGCTTTCCACGATGTACTTGTCCTGGTAGCGGTTGATAGCCTTGATCAGTTCCGGTGTCAGTTCCGGGTCCGTCTGCGAGCGGTATTCAAGCCATTTGGAAAATGCCATGAACACTTCGATGGCATCCACCACGTTCGCCTTCTTGTCGAGTTTCTCGATGACCGCCGAGAGTTTTGCCAGCTTGTCACCGAGCCCGGCGATCATCGCGGCGTCCTCGGATGCGTTTACCTGTTCTATGAGCTTGTCTATGGTCAGCAGCAACTTGTTCACCAGCTCGGGGCGCGTGATGTTTTTCGCCGCCCTTGCTTCCTTCCATTTCCCCTCAGTACACCATTTGGACACGGTGACTGCCGAGACCCCGACTTTGTCGGCGATCTCCTTCTGTTCCATGCCGGAAAGGTACAGTGCCCTTGCCAGCGATTTCTTTTTTTCGATCTCTTCTTTCTTCATAAAAATGTGTGTAAAAGTTCATGAATCACGGGCAAAGTTGCGTCCGGGCGTGCGGGGTTTCCAAAAAACGCTGAAATGCTTTCATAGAAGTGTGCAACCGTTTCATACTTTTTTGGAAGGCGGCTTTTTTCACTTGTAATATTGCGGCGTGAAACTTGAAAAAAGCAGAAAAGAGAAATGAGCAAACGAGTACGAATTTCAAACAGTGTCCTGAACAGCTACGGTTTTCGTGTGCTGACTGAAGGGATGGACATCGGGCAGTATTGCCGTAACCCGGTGCTGCTGGACATGCACGAGCGTGGTAATGTAATCGGTTATATGAAGGATGTGAAAGTGGACGGTGACGAGATTACCGGTGAGCCGGTGTTTGATGAAGCGTCAGAACTGAGCCGGCGCCGCAAGAAACAGTGGGAGTTCGGCAGCATCCGGATGGTGAGCGTGGGGATAGATATCCTTGAGGTGAGTGACAGCGCGGAGCATCTTGTACAGGGGCAGACCCGGCCGACCATTACCCGCAGCAAGCTCACCGAGGTGTCCGTCGTGGATATCGGTGCTAACGATGACGCCATCGTGCTGACGAGGGACGGTGTGAGGATAGAGCTCGGCAGGGACGGCGAGTGCCCCTTGCCGCTATTGGATAACAAACCCAAAAATCAAAATTTTATGGATCAGAAAATTCTGGCCCTGTCGCTGGGCCTGCCGGAGACGGCTGATGAAGCGACAATCAATTCCCGCCTGGCGGAGTTGAAAGCATCGAAAGAGGAAGCGGACCGCCTGCGTTTGGAGAATTCCGCCCTTCAGCTGGCACGTGTCACGTCGGTGGTTGAGAAGGCGGTGAGCGAGAAACGTATCGGTGAGGACAAGAAACAGCAGTTTATCGATCTTGGCAAGAAAATCGGTGCGGAGGAACTGGAGAATACTTTCGCGGCCATGTCCCCGCAGGTGCGGCTCAGTTCGGTCATCGGTCACCAGGGCGGTGCTCCCACGGGCACGCAGCCTGTTAGCTACAACAAGCTTTCCGATGTTCCGGTTGACAAGTTGGAGGAAATGCGTGAGAAACAGCCTGCCGAGTACCGGAAGCTTTACAAGGCCGAGTACGGCATGGAGTGTGAGATTTGAAGTCAAACCTTTTTTAAAAAAACAGAAAAGAAAATGAGTAAGAAAGTACTTATGTTTTGTATGGCCCTGTTGTTCAACGGTGTGACCGGGGCTGTTTTTGGTGCGGTCTGCGGCATTCCTGCCGCCTTGTCGGCGCTGGGCATGAATGCCGTGGCTGTCGTGGTGGGTGCGCTTCCGGTGGAACCGGGAATCCTGCGCGCCGGTGTGTACAAGGAGATTTGGACGGGCGAATTGGTGAAGTACCTGCGCCGCGGTCTGGAGGCGACGTGGCTGGACGGTATTCCCGACAGTTCCTCGCTGGTGAATAACGACGTGATCCACCTGGTGGATGTGGGTGTGGACCCGGACGTGCTGGTTAACAACACCACGTACCCGATCGACCTCCAGGCGCTGGATGATGCCGACCTGACCATCAGCCTTGACAAGTTCCAGACGAAGGTGACTCCCATTACTGACGATGAGCTGTATGCGATCAGTTACAACAAGATGTCGCGTGTGAAGGAAAGCCACGGCAACGCCATCAACGACGCCAAGTTCGCCAAGTCCGCACATGCCATGTGCGCCAAGGAGAATACCGCCAAGACCCCTGTGCTGAAAACCACCGGGGAGAGGGACGAACAGACCGGACGCCTGAAGATGCGCATGGCTGATATCATCGAGCTCAAACGTTCTCTGGACAAATTGGGTGTTCCCGCCGCCGGGCGTCGCCTGGTACTGTGTTCCGACCATGTGAACGACCTGCTGGGCGAATCGCAGAGCTTCCGCGAGCAGTACAATATCAACCGCACGGATGGCACGGTGGGACGTCAGTACGGCTTTGACATCTATGAATTCGCGAACAACCCGTTGTACACCACTACCGGAAAGAAGAAAGATCTCGGTACCGATGCCGCTGATGGCGAGTTCCAGTGCTCCTTTGCGTTCTACACCCAGCGTGTGTTCAAGGCTACCGGCTCGACGAAGATGTATTACAGTGCTGCCGAGACCGATCCGGAATACCAGCGCAACAAGATCAACTTCCGCCACTATTTCATCTGTATGCCGAAAAAGGAGGATGCCGGTGCGGTCATGATGAGCGGTTATAAAGCGGCGTAAAATATGGGGAAAATAAAATTTTTGGTCATCCATTGCACGGCTACGCCTGAAGGGCGTGAAGTCAGTGGCGCAGAGATTCGCGCCTGGCACACGAACCCGGTATCCAAGGGCGGTCGCGGCTGGAAACAGGTCGGGTATACTGACCTGTTCCATCTGAATGGCGGCGTGGAGCGCCTGGTGGACAACAACGAGGACGCGAACGTGGACCCTTGGGAAATCACCAACGGCGTGGCCGGCTATAATTCCGTCAGCCGTCATATCGTGTATGCCGGCGGTGTAGCCAAAGACGGCAAGACCCCGAAGGACACGCGTACGGCGTGCCAGAAGCGTGCGCTTGAGAAGTACGTGAAAGACTTCCACCGCCGTTTTCCAGATGTCCGTATCGTGGGTCATAACGAACTGGCGGCGAAAGCCTGCCCCAGTTTTGACGTGCAGAAATGGCTTGTTTCAATAGGTATCAGACAATCATAAAAAAGTGATCATGGACACGAGCGTACTCTTGAACTGGATATTTGGCGGCGGCCTTCTGGCCGCTCTGACGGCCCTTGTAACGTTGGGCCCCACGGTCAGGAAGGCGAAGGCGGAAGCGGAAAAGGCGAAAGCCGACGCGGAGACCGTGCGGATAGACAACACGGAGCACGCCACGCGTATCCTGATCGAGAATATTGTAGAACCCTTAAAAAAAGAACTTAGTGCGACACGAAGAGAGATGGCGCGTTTGCGCAAGGCTATTGACGGTGCCAATGATTGCCTTCACCGTGCTGACTGTCCTGTCCTTCATGAGCTGCGCGAGCTCCCGAAAACAGACCCGGAGCTTGACGACGGTGAAAACCGCGTCAGGCGCGGACAGCGCAAGGTCCGGGCGTCGGGGGCTGGTGATGGCGGGCCTCCCGGCATCGGCGCTGACGTTGAAAATTCCGGTTCCTGACCTGCTGGCGCTTCCTGCCGGTGCCTCCTATCATGGTAAAAACGGGCAGGCTGGCGTGGATGTGACGTCCAGGGGCGACACGTTGGTGGTGACCTCCACCTGTGACAGTCTCCAGCGTCTGGTCCTCTGGTATGAGGAGGAACTGACACGTATCCGGGGCGATACCGTGAGTGTTTCGGAAGTTTCCGAAACGGAGTTCAAACAACGTTTTAACCCCGTTAAAATCGCCCTCATTGCCTTTATCGCCGGTATGGCATCCGGCATAGTATTAACCGTTTTAATAAAGAGACGACTGTATGAAAAATAACAAGAATTTCATCTACGGCATCGCCGTTGTCACGTTCGGTGCCATGACTATCGGCTGGATCGAGAAGGGCAGCTGGGACTGGGGTGGCACGAAGCCCGAGAGTGTCGATGTCGAAGCCGAGCAGGTTCCCGACGCCCCCGTCCTGACATTGCTCCAGAAGAACGGGCAGGTATCGCCCACGTTCAACCTTATCCAGCTGGACTATAAGAATATCAAGGCCGTGCTTGGCGGCACGCTTGTAGGTCCGGCAGATGCCCCGACCGGCTGGAAGGCCCCGACCGAACTGGTAAACCTTTCCGGTCCGTGGACCATCAAGTTCGTATCCGGGCAGACGATGTCCATCCCTAACGGCACCATCCTTGCGAACCTTGGCGGGAAACTGACGCTGACGGAGGTTTCCAAGCTGGAATGCCAGTTGAAGGTGAACAAGCCGGAGGACGGCTCTTCTCTTACGAAATCAATGACACCGTGGCAGTGGAGGGCTAACGCATGGACGAGCGTGAAGCGAGAAAGGTGCAGAGGGAGGCATCCGAGGCATTGCTTGACCTGGGTGTCTCCCTTCCCCTGAAGGAATGGCGCCTGCCTTTCATGAAACGCCCCGTGCGGTGGCGCGTGACCATGCGCCGCCCGCGCCTTGCCGGGCAGATATGCATCGTGAGGCTGTACCTCTCGATGGGTGTCTCCCCCGAGGAGGTTTCCGCCTTTGCCGGGCGTGAGCGGCTGGAGTTCCTGGCACGGAACGGCGTCAAGGTTTCCCGCATGGTGGCCCATACCCTCTGCCGCGGCCCGGTGAGCCGGCGGCTTCTTGTCCGCCCCGTGGCATGGTTCCTGCGTGAGGCCGTGGAGCACCGTTTCCTGCTGGGCGCCCTGGAGAAGTTCATCAGCCTGATGGGGAGCGAGTCTTTACGAGTATTATCAGCTCGATCGATCGGGCGAACCCGATGAAGTTGAGAATGAGCCAAAGAAGGAAGGGGAGTTAAGGACCGAGTTTGAAGGTTCCCATAGCCCCTTCGGTTTTATCTGGAACATCGCGAGCGCTACCGGCTGGACGGTGGAGTACATCCTGGAGAAGGTGAACTACCAGACGCTCATCCTGATGCTGTCCGACGCCCCGCGTTACGTCCGCCGGTCAGCAGCTGACTCCAAGGTTCCGCAAAGCGGTGGCGGTGGGATTGATCCGGAAGCCGCCGCCCGTGAAGCCGGCGACATAGTGAATTTTTACCAAAGCAATTTAGAACTGTAAACGATGAAGCCCGTAGAAATCGAATTCCTGATGAAGGACAACCTGACGGGGGGCCTTGACAAGGCCGGCCTTGCCGTCGATATCCTTGCCGAGAAATCGGAGAAGGCCGCCGCTGCCATCAACGCCCGTATTTTAGAGCAGAGGAAGGTCATCGACCGGGTGAGTTCCGACCTGCACCGGATGGAAACGCAGCTCCAGAACATGAAGCCCGGCCCGGCACAGGCGGAACTTGCCGCCGACGTGGCGGCCTGCCGCAAGGTCCTGGATGAGGAGCGTGCCGCCCTTGAAGGGCTTGAAAAGGAGCACCGCGAGGCGGAGAAAAGCGTCCGGAACCTCCGTAAGGAGTACGAGCGTATCTCCCTGGAGGAAGAACGCGCCGCCGCCGGCAGCAAGAGCCTGACCGACAAGATCCGGGAGCAGAAGGAAGTCATCGGGCAGATTGAAAGCGATATCAAGTCGCTGGAGAAAGCCTACCAGGGGGCCGCACCCGGCAAGGCGAAGGTAGCCGCCCTGGATGAACTGAACGCCGCGAAGAAAGCGCTTGAAGAGGAAAAGGGCGCCCTTGCCGGGCTCCAGGCTGAACAGGAGAAGACGCGTGCAAGCAGCAAACGCCTTTCCATGCAGCTGCGTGAGCTCCAGGACAACATGGCCCGCATGCGCCTGGAAGGGAAACAGGACACCGAGGAGTACCGGAAGATGGCAGCGGAAGCCGCCAACCTTTCCGACACGCTTGCCGACCTGAACACCCAGACGAAAATCCTCTCGCACGATGACGCGAACCTCCAGGGATTCATGTCCGGCGTGAGCGGCCTTGCCGGTCTGTTCACCACGGCCACCGGTGCGCTGTCTCTTTTCGCTTCGGAAAACGAGAACCTGGCAAAGATCCAGACGCGCGTGCAGAGCGTGATGGCCATCACGATGGGGTTGCAGCAGGTGTTCAATACGCTGAACAAGGATTCCGCTTTCCGGCTGGTGACGGTCGTGAAGATGAAGAACCTGCTGACAGCCGCCAATACCCGGCTGGCTGTCGCCCTGGGCATTTCCACCGGTGCCGCGCAGGCCCTGATGGCCACGCTTACGTTGGGTCTTTCAGCCGTTATCACGGGACTTGTCGTCGCCTGGGACAGATATTCCACCGCGCAGGAGAAAGCCGCGGAGAAAGCCCGGGAAATGGTAAAAATCGAGTCCGACGGCCGTGCACAGATGATCAAGACCCGTTTCGAGATCGAGAGCACGCTGGCAAGCCTGAAGAAGTTCACCGGCACGAAGGACGAGGAGAAGGCCAAGGTGGAGGAACTGAACCGCAAGTACGGTGAGAGTTTCGGGTATTACGACACGATCGCCCAGTGGTATGACATCCTTCAGAAAAAAGGTGAGAAATACATCCAAATGCTTTTCCTCCAGGCCAAGGTGCAGAGCCTGGTGAACAAGGCCACCGAGGCTGACGAGAAGGTGAACGAGATCAAGGCCAGCAAGCCGGAAGACGTGGACGGCTCGATGGGCTGGTTCGCGCGCATGGGGCTTTACATGGCCCAAAGCGAGTCGTACGGACGGGTGGACGCGCAGTCCATGATATCGGAGTATAACGAGAAGGCAAAGGAAAAGGCCGTACGTGAGGCCGAGGAAGTCCGCGACGGCTACCTGGCTGAAGCCCGGAAGCTCCAGGAGGAATATCTGGATATCGGCAAGGAGTTCGACCTGGGTGACCATGCCAAACCCGACCCGAATGCCGCCAAAAAGGAGAAACAGTCGGAAGAGCAGCGTGCCTCGGAACTTCTGAAGCTCCAGATGAAGAACCGCCAGGCGGAAATCGACCTTCTGAAGGAGAGCGGCGAGAAACGCCGCCGCCAGATCCGTCTGAACTACGACAAGGAGATCGCCGAGCTTGCCGCCCAGGAAAAGAAGTGGAAGGATGCGCAGAAGGGCAAACTGACCGGTGAGCAGGAATCCACCCTGAAAGAGGCGCGGGAGAAGGCCGCGGCGGCACGTGACGGCGACCTGGCAAAGGTGACCCGGGAGGAAAATGACGCCGCCCGCCAGTCGATGCTCGACTACCTGAAGGAATACGGGACATACCAGCAGAAGAAGCTGGCCATCGCCCAGGAATACGCGGAGAAAATCCGCAAGGCACAGGAGGCGGGCAACTTGGGTGAGGTACTACGCCTCGGCCGCCAGCAGAAAGAAGAGACTGCCGCCGCCGAGATTGCCAGCCTGAAGGCGGATATCGACTGGGACGGCCTTTTCGGCAATTTCGGCGGGCTGCTTGAGGAGCAGCTGCGTCCCACGCTGGCGAAGCTGCGGAAGTATGCCGCCTCCGATGAGTACCGGAATGCAAGCGCCGAGGACAAACAGGTGATCAGCCAGCTGATCGCGAAGCTGGAGGATCGGAGCGCGGGCGGTATTAACCGGAACATGTTCAAGGATGTTTCCCGTGATCTTTCCGCCTACCAGACGACGCTGCGTGAGCTGACAGAGGCCAAGGAAAGGGAGAAGGTCGCCGCTGACGCTTTGGTGGTGGCGCAGGAAAAACAGAAAAAAGCCGCTGAAAGCGGTGACCCCTCCGCCATGAAGGAAGCGGAAGAACTGGTGGCTACCGCGCAGGAAGCTTTCGACGCCGCCTCGGCGAGCGTGGCCACCCTGACAGAGGCGAACGACAAGGCAGCCCAGGACCTTCGCACCTCCAGTACGAACGCCGTTTCATCCCTCACCGGGTTTGCCGAGGGGCTCCAGAGCCTGAAGTCTGGTTCCCTTGCCGGCGTGGTCCAGGGGCTCGGCAAACTGGGCGAGGTGACGAAGAACATGGGCGGTGTGATGGGCAGCGTAGGCAGTACCCTTGCCGAGACGTTTTCAAACGGCGGCATCATCGGGCAGATCATCGCGGCGGTGCTTTCCATCCTTGACGTGCTGAAGGAAGGAATCGGTACGCTGGTAAGTGGTATCCTTGATTCCGTGCTCGGTGCGGTGAACGGTATCCTGGAGAACATCCTTTCCGGTGAACTGTTCACGCAGATCGGCAGCTCGCTTTTCTACGGGGTGAGGGACATCCTGGACACGGTGACCTTCGGCCTGTTCTCCTCGCACGGCAACGCCAGGGAGGTGAACGCGCTGGTGGATCGGCTGACCGAATCGAACAAGTACCTGACCACCGCCATCGAGAAGCTGACCGACGAGATGGCCAGCTCCGGCGGCGCACGTTCCACCGAGTACTACCGGAGCGCCTACGAGAAACAGCAGCAGAAAATTGAGAACGACCGCCAGATGCTCGCGGCAAAGATGGGATACCACAGTTCGCACCACTCGAACAACTACTACATCGGCAAGGCCATGGGCAGCGGTGACTGGGACACGGTTTCCGCCTACCTGGGCAAATCGGTGCGGGATACCGGTTCCCTCTGGAGCCTTTCCCCCGAGGAGCTGGCCCGGCTCCAGGAACTTCCGGACATCTGGGAGAAACTCCATTCGGGCAAGTACGACCAGAGCCAGTGGCTTGACGAGTACGTCTCTGACGCGAACACGCTGCTGGAACTCCAGAGGCAATGGCAGGAAGCCATCACGGACACCTCTTTCGACGGTATCCGCAGCGGCATGAAGGACCTGCTGAAGGATTTCGAGACGGACTCGAAAGACGTGATCGCGAGCGTGGACGAGTTCATGGAGAACGCCATCCTGAAATCCATCGTGAACGGCACCTATTCGGACGAGCTGAAGAAATGGCAGGAGACGTTCGCCGAGTTCATGAGCGACGGTATCCTGTCGAAGGAGGAAGCCGACACGTTGCGCACCCGGTACTCGGACATTTTCGAGCGTGCCCGTGCCAAGAAGGAGGAGATGTTTGACACTGCCGGCATCACGGAGGAGAGTAAATCCACAACGCAGACCGGCCGCGCCGGCGGCTTCTCGGCCATGTCGCAGGACCAGGGCACTAAACTGGAAGGCATGTTCACTTCGGGCCTGAACCATTGGGTAAGCATTGACGAGAAGACCGAGGACGTGGCGGGCCGCATGGCCAGCGCCGAGGGACACCTGGCTAAGATTGCGGAGAATACCGGTAAAAGCGCCGGTTTCCTCGGCGAGATAAAGGAAGATATAAAACGAATCATACGTGACGGACTAAGAATGAAATCATCATGAGCATGGAACCAATCATGGGCGGGCTGTTCCTTATCAACGGCACCGATATCTGGACGGAGTACGGCGTATTCCTGACCGAAGAGAAGCGCGGCGGGCGTGACAACCTGAAAGCCATCCTTGCCGCGAGCAAGACGAAAGCGCACACTGCCGTGGACATACGTGAGGAGAACGGGGAGAAATATTCCGACATTCTGACAGTGGCCAACGAAGCGCGCGACATCACGCTGACCTTTGCCCTGTATGCCCCGGGTAAAGGGGAGTGGCTGAAGAAATACATGTCCTTCATCTCCTTCCTGAAAACCGGCGACAAAGGCTGGCTCTCGCTGTATCTTCCACAGCTGGAGCTGACATTTCGCGTGCATTACCTGGATTGTCCCGGCTTCACCCCGCTGACCTACCTCTGGCGGGAAGGCGTGCAGGCCGGCCGCTTCAAGGTGAAATTCCGCGAACCCGAACCAATCATTTAAACAACGTTCAAACACCATTCGAACATGCTTTTAACGGTATATGACAGTAACAGGCAGGCGAAGGCGGTCCTTTCCCCGGACGACAGCTCGACGCAGGTGAAGGCGATCCAGTCGGACAACGTGCTGACGCTCTCCTTCACCCTGTACGAGTATGTGGCGCTTGAGGTGAACGACTACGTGGATTTCGAGGGCGAGCGCTACTGGCTCCAGGAGCGTTACCTTCCAGACGAACGCAGCACGCAGGAGTGGAAATACGACGTGAAGTTTTACGGCATCGAGAGCCTGATGAAACGTTTCCTCGTCCTGAACGTGGTGGACGGCGACCCTGAGCCGGTATTTACGCTGACCGCCCCGCCACGGGAACACATGGCCCTGATTGTGAAGTCCATCAATGACGGCATGGGCGGCATCACCGATTGGAAAGTGGGGCGTGTGGAAGGTACCGAGAACGTGGTCATCGACTACGAGGGGAAGTACTGCCCTGACGCGCTGAAGGAACTTGCCGGCAAGGTGCCGGGCGCCGAGTGGTGGGTGGAAGGCCAGACTGTGAACCTCTGCCGTTGCGAACACGGTGAGGAGGTTACCCTGTCCTACGGCAAAGGGCTGACGGAGCTTTCCCGCGACAAGGCCGACGGCGCGAAGTTCTACACCCGCCTGTTTCCGATCGGCAGTTCCCGGAACATCGACCCGGAGAAATACGGCCACAGCCGCCTCCAGCTTCCCGACGGTGCCAAATATGTGGATGTGGACACGGAAAAGTACGGCATCCACCACCACTACGAGAAGGACGCCTTCGCGGATATCTATCCCCGCCGCGTGGGTACCGTGACCTCTGTACGCAGCGCGCAGGTGACGGATGAGGACGGCAATCCTTTCGTGATCTGGTATTTCCCGGGATGACACGCTGAACTTCGATCCCAACGCTTACGAACTTGCCGGCAAGGTGAAACGTGTCTCCTTCCAGGAAGGTGGCGAACTGCCGGTCTTGGCGAGGAAGAGGACGGCACCTACTATTTCGAGGTGAACTTCGACAGTGACACCCGCGAGTTCGAGATCATCACCATCTGGCCGTATGATGACGACACGCAGCTTCCCGGTGACCGCCTTGTCCCGAAAGCGGGTGACAGGTATATCCTCTGGAATATCCGCATGCCTGACGAATACTACGCGCTTGCCGAGGAGGAATACCTGACGGCGGTGAACAGGTACAACGCGGAGAACGCCGTCGACGTTTCCGTGTACAAGGGCCCGACGGACCACGTGTATGTCGAGCGTAACGGAATAGACCTTTACCCGGGCCGCCGCGTCCGGTTGGAAAGCACGGAGTATTTCCCGGAAACGGGCTATCGCTTGAGCCGTATCACGAAAATCACGCGGAAGGTGGCGCTTCCCTCACAGGTGGACCTTGAAATCGGTGACGCGCTTTCCACCGGCGTGATGGAAAGCCTGAAGGGGAGTATCGAGGAGGTGAGGAATTATACCAGAACGGCCGGCGCGAACCTTCCCGACATCATAAGGAGCTGGGATAACACGCTTCCCACCGACAACAACCTTTTCTCGGCCAGAAGAAGCCAGGCGGAGTTCATCAGCAAGAAGAAGGCCGACCGCGCGAAAAAGAAAATCACCTTCGAGGAGGGCGTCGGCATCGGTCCGGAGGAGAACGGCCACATTGACGGCAAGGGCAACGCCGAACTGCTGACCCTTGTTGTGCGTGAGCTTCTTCGCAGCCCGAAATTCGTGGACGGCCTTTTGGGTGAGGGTTGGCGGTTGTGGATGGAGGACGCCCTTTCGCACCTTACCATCGACAAGCTGACGGTGCGCCAGGTCATGGTGGTGCTGGAACTGCTTATCGAGAAGGTTCGCAGCGTGGGCGGCCAGCTCTGTGTGTCCGCCGCCAATGGCAAGATAAAGACCGCCGTTCCGGAGGACGGCTTTTATAAAATCACCTTCGAGCAGGCGAATACCTTCCGGGCGCATGACCTGATGCGTTGCGCCACGTTTACCGGCGGGAACCTGAAAGGCTACTGGGTGGAGGTTGCCGGCGTGGAGGGTGATTCCATCCTCGTGGGCGTGGATGAGTTCGGAACTTCCCTTCCTGCCCCCGGTGACGAATGTGTGCTGATGGGTAATACGGAAACCCCGTTGCGCCAGAACCTGATCCTGATATCCGCCACCGAGGACGGGCAGCCCCGCATGGACGTGATGGACGGCGTGAAGGCGAAAAACTTCACCGGCTGCCTTCGTGCCCGCCTGGGTAACCTGGACGGCATCAGCGACGACTGGTTCCCGGCCGACAACCAGCCGCACGGCAACGGCCTTTACAGCGACAACGCCTATCTGCGCGGGACATTCCTTTTGGTGACAGGCGAGGATATTAAGACAAAATTCGAGATCGTCGAGGGACGTATCACCAGTGTGGTGACCGCTCTGCGCCAGGACTTCGCCACCGATCGCGGGTACCTGAATAACCCCGCCTTTGATGACGGCCTTATGAAATGGAACACGGAAAACGAGACGGTGTTCTTCCTTGTGGGTAACCGCTGGGTCTGGGCGAACGGCAATGTGCTGACGAAGAAGGGTGACGGCGCGAGCGTGACCGAGGATGACGGCCGTAAGGTCGTGCGTATCCGGGGTAAGTACATTCTCCAGAAACGTGAGAACCTGAAAAGCATCCCCTCCATGCCTGAAAACGGCAGCGGGGAGAAGGAAGCCGTCCCGGTGTACCTGACCTTCTTACCGTTGTGCGGTCGGTGGAACCCTGCGGGTGGAGTTCGTGGGTGTTGACAAGACGGGGTTCGCCAACTTCAACAGCATGGAAGTGGAAGAGGAACTGCCCGCGACTGACGGCTACGTGCAATATACCTGTAGCGGTCTTTGGAACGGTACGGGAGACTTCAAGCTGTCTTTCACCGGGGACATCTACCTGTACATGCTCATACTCTCTACCGACCGCGTGGAATCGCTGGCGCACCGTTATAAAACACTTTTCGAGCAGTCGGAGCGTCTGGTGAAGATTTCGGCGGCTGTCTTTGACAGGGACGAGAATTTCCTGCAGGAAACCGGGCTTGTCGTTAAACCCGAAGGTGCGGGCATCTACGCCCAGGACGCTGACGGCAAGCTGGCGCTTATCGGGGTGAGCGTGGACGAGACGGACGCTGACGGCAACCGTATCAGCGTCGTGAAGCTGACGGGCGACCATATCAAGCTGGAGGGGCTTGTGACTGCCAACGAGAACTTCAAGATCCTGGCGGACGGCAGCATCGAGAGCCGGAACGGCAGGTTCTTCGGTGAGATACAGGCCAACACCGGCAAGATCGGTTATTTCCTGATCGACAGCCAGGGGCTTTATTACGGTGACCTGTCCAAATGGACGGACCCCAATTACAAGCAGGACCTTGCCGCCATCCGTCCGGGACTTATCCGGTTGCAGTCCGAGGAAGGCTATTTTTCGCCGGGAGATATCGCCAATGTCAAGGTGGCCATCGGCAACGGCGCCGATCCTACGCTTACCGGTTCTTCATCACTTTGTAACTGTGCCGGGTATTTTTACCGTCAGATGAACCCCTCTTCGGGCGATTATTATCTTCCCGCTGTAAAGATCATCAGTGACAACGTGATAAACCGTGATGTGGCCCTTTATACGGAAGGCGCCATTGTCTGCCAGGGCGGGCTTCTCTCTTCCGGCCATTTTAACGACGCCAACTCGGTGACCGTGCTGGACTTCTCTTTCGGTACCACACAGCTGATATACAACACCGTGAAACGGTACGTCTATCTTCCCACGCTTTCCGTCATGAAGCAGGTGATGAACTCCACCGGTGTGTTTGCCGTGTTCGTGCGTCTTGTTGCCCGTTATGAGAACAGCCAGAGTTTCCTGGTCACCTTCCAGAGCGGGCAGTCCTCGCTGTATTTCCGCAACAACAACGGCGGGCATTATGGCAACGATATAGAGATGGCCGCCGGTGATGTCCTGGAACTGCTGCTGATTTATGACGGCGGTAACTATTACGCGCAAGTATTGGATCGTAAAACATAAAAAATATGGTAAGAATCAATTTCAAACAGTTGCCGGTCTATACCGGCATATCCCGTAAGGAAACGGTAACGGGTGACGCCCGCGAGTCCTTTGCCGACGTGCTGTACACCCGTGTAAACGGTGTCCGCGCCAAGAACCTCGCCCTTAAGATATTCAACAGCGAGGGGAATATGGAACTGGATGCCGAGGACGAGAAACTGGTGCGTTTTGCCGCCGTGAACCTTTGCGTCCCTTCCGTGGGCGACGCTATTATCGATATGCTTGATACAGGTAAAGAAGTTAAGGAGGAATAAATTATGGCACTGACAGAATCGGAAAAGAACGAATTGAAGAAGGACATCCTGAACTCCATCAAGTCTGAGAGCCAGAGTGTCGATGAACTGGCCGAGGTCACCTCGCTGGACAATATCAAGAGCCTTCCTGCGATGCGCGGCCAGGAGGTCGTGCTTGCGCCGGTGGCGTTGCTCCGGAAACCGGCGGAAGACGCTGCGGCGGTGGCTAACGCTGCCGCCACGAAGGCCAATAATGCCGCGACCGGCGCCACCAATGCGGCCCAGACCGCGACGAACGCCGCCGGTACCGCAAACAGGTCCGCTGAAACCGCCGATGCCGCTGCCGGTACGGCCACCGCCGCCGCCAAGAAGGCGGAGGATGCCGCCGCAGCCGTGGACGGCAGCCTGGTGGGTAGCATGACAGCCGTCCCTGACGAGAAGAACGACACGGTGAAACTGACCATCCTGGGCCGTAACGGGCAGGCAATCACCTCCACCGACATTCCCGGCGGTACGGGTAGCGGCGGCAACACGTACAACGTGACGGAGGAGGTTCCGCTGGAGAACGGCTACTATACCCTGGAGACGGCCATCGCCGCCGTAAACGTGAAATACCGGCACAAGGGCCGTTGCATCACCTACGAGGCCGCGCAGGGCAGATGGGAGACGAAACAGTTCACCGGCACGAGCGTGGAGAGTTGGGAACAGGCCGCGAGCTGGGAGGATTTCGGCGGAGCCGGCACGATGAAGAGCCTGACGGTGAACGGTGAGAAGCAAATCCCCGATGCGGAGGGCAACGTGAGCCTGACCATCGATAAGCTGGAGGTTGACGTGAGCCTGAACGCCGAAAGCACGAACCCGGTCGAGAACCGTGCCGTGGCGGCGAAGCTGGGCGAGGTGGAAGCCAGTACCATCTTCGACAGCTCCGCCGAACTGAGCGATGACGAGACCACCGTCCACGTGAGCCTGAAGAACAAAAGCGGCGTCGAGGTGACCGGTTTCGACATCCCTGCCGGAGGCGGCGGTGGCGGCGGTGAGGGCAGCACGACGAAGATAGTGCTTGGCGCAAGTGTTGACAGGCCCACCGTCAAGGAAGGCGACCCGGTAAGGCTGACCTATACCTACGACCACCAGTACGGCAGCGGCGACGAGAAGGGCGAGAGTACCGGCCAGAAAGCGAAAATCACCGTCCAGGTGAGGCGCGGCGCCACCACCACCTATTCGGAGACGGTTCAGGATGTGAGCAAGGGCACGTACACGCTCGACCTGACGAAATACCTCCTTTCCGGCACGAGCGACATCTACGTGATAGCCGAGACCACCGACCCCACCACCGGCAAGGCGCAGAAGCGGCAGGCGTACGTTAGCGTGCGCAGCGTGATGCTGGCCCTGTCCAGCAGCTACAATATCGCCTCCGGCCTGGCTTCCGGCGGTTATGGCGCGCAGGAGACCGTGAACATCCCCTACGGCGTGAGCGGCACCGGCACGAAGGTGGTGACCCTTTACGTGGACGGCAAACAGCAGAACGCCCACACGGTCACCCGCAGCGGTACGACCAACAGCAGCTTCCCGCTCTCCATGTCCTCCCTGGTGGTGGGGCGGCATACCGTCCAGATGGTCGCCGAGATGGATGCCGGTGACGGCCTGACGCTCAAAAGCGAGAGCATTTATATCGATATCCTGAAGAGCGGCAGCAGCGTCCCCTACGTGGGGCTGATGGTCACCCACCGGGACGGCCGTATCCTTACCGGTGCCGACCACCTCTCCCCGGTCATCGAGGTGGGGCAGTACGAGAACTGCGAGTTTAAGTTTGCCGCCTACGATCCCAGTACCACCCCGGCGGGTGTGGGCATCTACAGGAACGGCACGCTTCTCCAGACGGTGAGCGTCCCGCGTACCGCCCAGACCTACCGGAACCGCTTCACGGAGCAGGGCCGGCAGCAGATGCAGCTGAAGGTCGGTGCCACCGCCTACACTTTCCACATAGACGTGGTCGAGAGCGGCATCGACATCAGCGAGGCCACCTACGGCCTCCAGGTGAAGCTTAGCCCGTCCGGCCGTAGCAACAGCGAGAGCGACCCGGCGCGGTGGGAGTATAACGGCGTGAAGACAATCTTCGAGGGCTTCGACTGGAGCAGCAACGGCTGGACGGGTGACAGCCTGAAACTGACGGGCGGGGCGAAGGCCGTCATCGGCTACCAGCTGTTCAAGGATGATGCCGGCGCCTCCGGCGCTACCATCGAGATGGAGTTCCGGGTATCGGGTGTGACGGACCGTCAGGGCGAGGTGATCAGCTGCATGGACAAGGGAAAAGGCCTTAGCGTTACGAGCGAGGAGGCGAGCATCAAGACCGGCACCATCCTGCACTACACGAACGAGGACGGCGAGGATGCGAGCCGTGAAATCAAGATCGGCACGAAGTTCGCCCCCGAGAAGTGGCTGAAGGTCGCCTTCGTCATCGGCAAACGCGGTGACGGGCGCCTGATGGAACTTTACGTGAACGGCAACCGTGCCGGCGCGGACATCTACGACAACAGCTACTACTTCCGCCAGGACACCCCGGCGGGCATCACCGTCGACAGCGCGTCCGCCGATGTGGAACTGAAGAACATCCGTATCTACAACCGTGCCCTGAGCGATGACGAAGTCCTGGAGAACCGGATGGTGGATGCCGGCAGCAGCGACGACATGATGCGCCTGTACGAGGAGAACGACATCCTGGGCGGCAGCGGCGACGTCGATATCGACAAGTTGCGCGCCAAGGGGAAGGGCGTGATGCGCATCGTCCGCAAGGGCGGCCTTGACGAGGTGAACGAGACGAACAACAAGAAGACCGACTTCATCGCCGACGTCTATTTCTGGTCCCCTTTCGGCAAGGAGTACGACTTCGTCCTCCGCGACTGCTACATCCGTATCCAGGGTACCAGTTCCACGAAATACCCGAGCAAGAACATCCGCATCTACTTCACCAAGGGCGGCGCGAACCTCAGTTTCGAGATCAACGGCGTCCCGGACCCCCTTGGCGGCAACAGGTACATGATGCGCCCCGGAAGCATCCCGATGGACCTGTTCTGCATGAAGTCCGACTATTCCGACTCGTCCATGACTTTGAATACCGGTGTGGCGAAGCTGTACAACGACGTGATGCTCGAATTGGGCCTTCTGACCCCTCCGCAGCGTTACCAGCTGGAACAGGCGGGCGGTGACCTGAACGCGGTGAAGGTCCGGCAGAGCATCGACGGTTTCCCCATCGACGTGTTCAGCGCGGAGACCTCCGACGGGGAGAGCACCTACTACGGGCAGTACAACTTCAACAACGAGAAGAGCAAGAGCGGCCGGCTGTTCGGCATGGAGGGGCTTGACGGTTTCACCCCTTCCTGCCCGATGACGCTGGAGACGCTGAACAACGGCGAGAAGGTCTGCCTTTTCCAGAGCTCCGGCGATGCGGACCTTGCCGCCGGTTTCGATGCCGGCCTGGAAACCAACTACCCGGACGACGTGAAATGGGCGGGCCTGAACACGGCCCAGCAGTCCGCACTGAAACGCCTTTTCGGCTGGATCCGTTCATGTGTCCCGGCAAACGCCACCGCGGACGACCTGGGCACCTTCGTGAGTGAAAAGTTCAGGACGGAAATCGGCCAGTATTTTGATGTGGACCACCTGCTGACCTACTACGTGCACACCGACTACTTCGCGAGCGTTGACCAGCGTGCGAAGAACATCCTCCTGCGTACCTGGGACGGGCTGGTCTGGTACACCACCTATTACGACGGTGACACCCAGCTTGCCAAGAGGAACGACTGTTTCCTTGCCTACGACTACACGCTCGACCGTGACACGTGGGACGCGGAGGCGGGGAAATACGCCTTCGAGGGCCGCGACAGCTGGCTTTGGAACCTTGTGTTGGCCAACCTGCAGGACGAGCTGAAAGCCTGCGCCGCCGCTTACCGCGCGAAAATGACGGTCGATCGCGTGCTGTCGATGCTTGACGTCGAGCAGGCGGGCAACTGGAGCGACCGTGCGTACAACAAGAGCGGCTACCTGAAGTATATCCGCCCGAACATGGAAGAGGTTTACGGCAAGAAGTGGCCGTTCATCTACGCCCTTCAGGGAAGCAACGCTGCGCACCGCAGTTACTTCGTGAAGAACCGTTTCGCCCTTCTGGACGCCAAATACGGCACGAGCAACTTCACGAGTGACAACATCGACCTGTATATGGCCCGTACTTCCTCCGATGCCGCCGACGTGGTGAAGATCACGGCGAGCGAGGTGTACGCCTTCGGTTACGGCACGAACAACAGCCCCAATATCGGGGGTACCGGCATCGTGGAGGGCGGCAAGGTGGCCACCCTTCAAATCACGGGGGCCTACACGGTAAACGACCCCCTGCGTATCTACGGCGCGAGCCGCATGCGTGTGCTTGACATGACCGGCGCCTCGGACCGCCTGAAGAACGGCTTTGACCTGGGTAAATGCACCGTATTGCGTGAGCTGAACCTGCAAAGCCCCTCCACCGGCTCGACGGGCTGGTGGCTGAACCTCGGCAGCTGCCGCCAGCTGCGTAAGGTGAACCTGCGCAACCAGGCACAGGCCAAGACCGGAAGCAACACCAGTACCGAGCTTGACTTCACGAACCAGACCAAGCTGGAGGAACTTGACGCGAGAGGCACGCAGGTGCAGAGCGTGACCTTCGCCAAGGGTGCCCCGCTGACGAGGGCCTGGCTTCCCGGCACGCTGACCGTGTTGAAACTGGAATACCTGGGCAAACTGGCCACAAGCGGGCTCACGCTGGAGAACTACAGTAAAGTGAAGACGCTTATCGTGGACGGCTGCCCGGGTCTGAACTGGGAAACCCTGCTGAACCGCTGTTCCGGCGTGGAACGCATCCGCGTGACCGGCATCGACCGGGAGGACGACGGCACATGGCTGAACCGGTTCATGAAGATGGGCGGCGTGGACGCTGAGGGCAACGCCACGGACACATGCGCCCTCGTTGGTACGGTACAGCTCACGCGCTACATCGATGACGAGACGTACAGCACCTTGAAGGCGCACTTTCCGGAACTGAACATCCTCCAGCCCGAATACACGCTGATCGAGTTCGATGACGATGTGGCTGATGATGCCAATGTCAGTAATCCGGATAACAGGACGGGTTACAAGTACGGTGCGCCTTACAGGGCGAGCGGCCATATCACCGCCATCCTGAAACAGCGTCACCGCGTGCTGGCGAAAGTGACCAGGAAGCCTACCACGCGCAACGTGAAGATCGCGAACATCGATACGACGGTGAACAATCTCGACGGTGAGATGACCTATTACCCGCTTGACGACAATAATTCCAACTATTATGCCGACGGCAGCCCCGCCAAACTTGACGGCAGCGAGGGCGACTGGATGATGTTCGAGCCCTTCTTCTGGTCAAAGGGCATCAACGACTACCTGAACGGCAAGCATTACTCCTGCTACAGCAGCAAGGGCCGGGACGACATGCCCTCCGTTCCTGATGCCGATATCCTCACGCTGGATGACATCAAGGAAGCCGGCGGTTACCTGGGCGGTCGTAAGATCATGAGCGGCAAGGACACGCTCGCGAACAGCTACAGTGCCGACACCACGTATTCCGTCTGCAAGGTGAACGTCAGCGGTCACAAGCGTGTCCGGTTCCCGAGCGTTCCCGGTACGAACCTTGTCGGCAGCGTGTTCACTGATAATACCGGCACCGTAGTCAGTTCCATCGTTGTTCCGACCCTCTCCAACAAGTTCGAGGCGGGCATGTACCTGATCGCTGATGTTCCTGCCGGTGCCACAGCGCTGCACTTCTCCGTTCTGAACACCGCGGAGTTCGACAAGGTAGTGCTTTCCAATTCCGACAGGATCGAGGACATGGAGCCGGACTGGGTAGCCAATGACGAGCACCTTTGCGCGGTTGTGGGCAGTTCGGTTGTCGGTTCCAAGCTCCGCGCCTGTATCACCGGCGGCAGCACTACGGCGAGCATGAGCTGGGCCGACTTCCATTATTACTCGGTACAGCGTGGTATGCAGCAGATTGATGCGCTGATGCACTCCCGTATCGCCAACCTCTTCTACGCCGCCTATGGCCGTCGTGACAGCCAGGAGCAATGCGGCGCGGGCCAGCATACTAACAACCGTATCACCGGCGGTACCGCTTCACGCGGCATGACCGATACGATCGGTTATGAAGAGGCGCACGCCATCAACCCGAACGTGACGAACTCGCTTGTGGACAACATGGTCCACCAGTACGCCTGGTACCGGGGCGAGGATGACTACGGCGGTGTTACTGTCACGCAGGTGAACAATATCTGTTGTCTTGGCTACGAGGATATCTACGGTCATAAGTATGACATGATGGACGGTGTTGACCTTCCTAATGACAGCGGCAACGCCGGCAAGTGGCGCATCTGGATGCCTGACGGCACGACCCGCATGGTGAAAGGAGGCACAAGCTCGGGCGTATGGATAACGGCCGTTGCACATGGCAAGTACATGGACGTGGTTCCGGTGGGCTCCGTTTCGGGTTCTTCCTCGACGCATTATTGCGATATGTACTACATATCCACCGCAGCTAGCCGTGTGGTCTATCGTGGCTACTGCTGCGCGTACCCGAATGGCGGTGTTTCGATGTCGTATGCGTACTACGATTCCTCGTGTACGTACACGTACGTCGGTTCTCGTCTGGCCTTCCGCGGCCGGCTCGTCAAGGCGGCAAGCGTCGCTGCGTTCAAGTCGATAAGCGAGGTGGCATGACCGGCTGCGTAAAGCGTCAAAGCGGGAGCGAAGCGACAAAACGTCCGGTGTTCCCCGAGTAAGGGGAACGCCGTTCTTTACGGGCGTCAGCCCGTTGAAAAATTTTTGTTTCCGGGGTTTTGTACCTGTTTGTTAAATAATAATTTATGAAAAATTGTACTTTTGCATTCAAATTAAAAGGTGGCGCTTCCCCATAAGCCGTGTGGTTTATCGTGGCAACAACAACGCGAACCCGAATGGCGGTGTCTCGATGTCGAATGCGAACAACGATTTCTCGAATACGAACACGAACGTCGGTTCTCGTCTGAACAACAATCGAAAAGGAATTTTAATCGGCGTACAACACCGGGGACTTGTCCCCACCGTGGTGCCGAGGGAAGCAAGCCTCAGTAACAGCAGCCTTTTCGAGGCTGGAAAACTGAAAAATAGAGTGTCGGGTAGGGTTTGGTAGGCCGGAAACGGTTCGAAGAAGCCGGGCCCGGGGGATTGAAGGCCCCGTATTAAACAAGAAAAGGTATTTATGCGCAGAGTTGGTCATATCATCGAGGAGATTGTGGAGCCTTCCAACATGGAGGCCTCGTTCCGGCAGGTCCTTCGCGGCAGGAAACGTAAACGCAGCCGCCAGGGGTGCTATCTGCTTGCGCATAAGCCCGAGGTATTGGAGGAACTGACCGCGCAAATTGCATCCGGCACTTTCCGCGTGAAGGACTACCGTGAGCGTGAGATTGTGGAGGGCGGGAAACTACGCCGGATTCAGGTGATCCCGATGAAGGATCGTATTGCCGTGCATGCCATTATGGCGGTGGTGGACCGCCATTTGCGGAAACGTTTCATCCGTACTACCTCTGCCAGTATTAAGAAACGGGGAATGCACGACCTTCTGGCGTATATCCGTCGTGATATGCGTGAGGATCCGGAAGGTACGCGTTACTGCTACAAGTTCGATATCACGAAGTTCTACGAGAGTGTGAAACAGGATTTCGTGATGTATTGCGTGAACCGGGTTTTCAAGGACTTCAAACTTATGGCCATGCTGGAGAGTTTTGTCCGTCTGATGCCCGATGGTTTGAGTATCGGGCTGCGCAGCTCGCAGGGCCTGGGTAATTTGCTTTTGTCTGTGTTTTTGGACCATTATTTGAAGGACAGGTATGCCGTCCGTCATTTCTACCGTTATTGTGATGACGGCGCTATACTGGGTAAAACGAAAGCGGAATTGTGGAAGATTCGTGATGCCGTCCATGGGCATGTTCAGCGTGTCGGTCTCGATGTGAAGGAGAACGAGCGCGTGTTTCCCCTGGACGAGGGCATCGATTTTCTGGGATATGTGACTTTCGGTGCGGACCATGTCCGCCTGCGCAAGCGCATCAAGCAGAAATTCGCCCGAAAAATGCACGAGGTAAAATCGAGAAGAAGGAGGCGTGAGCTGATAGCGTCGTTCTACGGGATGGCCAAGCACGCCGACTGTCATACGTTGTTTAAAAAATTAACAGGCAAAGACATGAGATCATTTAAAGACTTGAACGTCGCTTATAAGCCCGAAGACGGCAAAAAGCGATTTCCCGGGGTGGTGGTAAGCATCCGGGAACTGGTAAACTTACCGATTGTAGTGAAGGACTTCGAGACGGGCATCAAGACCGAGCAGGGAGAAGACCGCTGTATCGTGGCCATCGAGATGAACGGCGAGCCGAAGAAGTTCTTCACCAACAGCGAGGAGATGAAGAACATCCTCTCGCAAGTGAAAGAGATGCCCGACGGCTTTCCTTTTGAAACAACCATCAAGACGGAAACCTTCGGGAAAGGTCGAACCAAATACGTATTTACATGAAACGAGTTGAAGGAACAGCCGGGGTGAAGCTGCTGGAATGCGTGAACCCGGTTAAGAACACGTGGCGCGTCCGTTGGGACGTGCGGGAAAGGGAGGACGGTTCTGCCGACTATATGGAGGAGAACTTTTTAGGGAAGCCCTCCGGTGAGATAATAAGAAGCGTTATCCTGGGCTGGTACAACGAACAGATCGACCGGGAGATACTTTCCGGCTTCGTTTACGAGGGTATGCCGGTATGGCTGTCAAGCGAGAACCAGTTCAACTACAAGGCGGCCCACGACCTTGCCGTGCAGAACGGCGGTGCGACGCTTCCGGTGACATTCAAGTTCGGGACGGATGAGGAGCCCCGGTACCGGACGTTCAGGAAACTGGAGGAACTGACGGACTTTTATACGAAAGCCATGAAGCACATTCAGGATACACTGGCTGACGGCTGGAAAAAGAAAGACGATTTTGATTCGGAGAAGTACCGGGTGGAATAAATCCTTCGGGGGAGGATAAGAAAAAAGCCCCCGGCCTGTTAAAAAGTAACGCCAATCACTTTTATAAACATGAAACGCCAAACCGCGCGACCGGGGGCAAATACCCTCTGTCACGGTTTGACGTTTTTTTTGTTGTCTAAAAAATGATTGGCGATGCAAAGATATAATTTTTTTGTTGTATGAAAGTGATTGAGATACTAAACTTTAACCGGGAGCTGTTGAAAAGGCTCCAGGCGGCCGGCATCCGTCTGGAGGATGCCCGGTATATCGACCTGTACGCGGACTATACCCGTCTGCTGGACCAAGGTGAGAAGGCCTCGTATGCTGTGGCCGTACTGTCCGAGAAGTATTCGGTGAGCGAGCGCAAGGTTTATGCCCTGGTAAAACGCTTCCAGAGTGACTGCAAGACGCTTGCAGTGTGAACGGGGTGTTTTATGCCGTAGGGAGTGCCGTTTTCCCCTATCTTTAGGGTGTTTTAATATTAGAAGGAGGAAATGGCTATGAATAAGTATTACCGTATCCTGGACAAGATTCTTGTCGCGGGAAAGAACACAGACCAACAAGAAGGGAAACATACAATACCTTCTGAATGAGCAGCTGTCGCTGACACCGGCGGACCTGCTTGACATATTCGAGGGGCATAATATCGCCCGCAAGAAACTCCGTAGCGAGCTCCAACTGTTCATGCAGGGGGAACGTAACGTGGAGAAGTACCGGGAGGTTGGCATCAATTGGTGGGATTATTGCGGTTCCATCCTGGTGAACAGTTATCCTACCTATTTCGAGAAGCTGCCGCCATTGATAGCAAAAATCAACCGGGAGAAGCGCAACAGCAAGAACTATGTGCTTTTTCTGGGTGAGACTGGTGCCGAAAGCAACCAGGCGCCCTGCCTGAGTCTGGTGCAGTTCCAGCTGGACGGTGGTGAACTGGTTCTGTCCGCCTACCAGCGCAGCAGCGATGCGAACCTCGGACTGCCTTCCGACATTTACCACCTGTACCTGATGGCGCGGCAGATAGAACTTCCCCTGAAGTCGATCACCCTCTACCTGGGCAATGTACATATCTACGAGAATAATATCCCGGGGTACACGTGCGTTGATCGCCGGTGACGAGACGGTCCGCTTCGGGCTGAACGTGTGATTTGCTGTATATGCCTTGCAGCGGGAACAGTTCATGTATCCCGCTGTTTTTCGTTTATTCTGGGGACCTTTGCGGCCGTTTTAAAGCAGAATGAAATGAGAAAGATGTATTTGTCCGCCCCGCTTCCTTTTATGGGGCAGAAACGCATGTTTGCGAAGGAGTTTATCAAGGTGCTGGGCAGTTCCCGGACAGCACCGTGTTTGTGGACCTGTTTGGCGGTTCGGGCCTGCTGTCACATATTACCAAATGTGTCAGGCCTGATGCCGTCGTTGTGTATAACGACTTCGACAACTACCGCCAGCGGCTTGCGAATATCCCGGTCACCAATGTGCTGTTATCCGATTTGTACCGGATAGCTGAAGGGGAACCCAGAAACAAACGTATAACCGGGGAGGTTCGCAATAAAATGTTTGCCCGTATTGAGAGGGAAGAGAAGGAGCACGGCTACGTGGATTATATCACGATTTCCGCATCTTTGTTGTTCGCCATGAAGTACGTGACTTGTTTGAAAGAAATGAAGAAAGAGACCATCTACAATAGGATTCGGAGGGCTGATTATCCCGAAGCGGAAGATTACCTGGAAGGAATTACCGTCACCTGCGAAGACTACAAGGAAGTGTTCAAACGTTACAAGGATGTCCCGGGTGTGGTGTTCCTGGTTGATCCGCCGTACCTTTCCACTGAAGTAGGAACCTACAAAATGTATTGGCGCCTGGCTGACTATTTGGACGTGTTGAACGTGTTGAAAGGACATGCATTCGTGTACTTCACCTCAAACAAGTCTTCCATTCTGGAACTGTGTGACTGGATGGGTCGGAACCCGTTTCTTGGCAACCCGTTCAAGGAATGCAGGAAAGTGGAATTTAGTGCAAACGTAAACTATCAAGCCAAATATACAGACATGATGCTGTACACGGTACCGGATGAAGAGCAGGCAATCGCAGCCTGATGCAAATGTCTTCAAATAGTGTTTGAATGGTGTACGAACACTACTCTAACACTGTATAAAGGTACGAATTTTAGCTGACATAGCCAACGGAATTTAAAGAAAAAAGCACTGGGAGAAACAAAATTTTCCAGTGCTTTTTTTACTGCCTCTTGAATACTTTGGAAAATTATTTTTTGGAGGACGTTTCGTTTTGTATGAAATATCGCTTCGTTTGAAAAGTGGCGAACATTTCGTTTTGCGGATTATACAGGAATCACCTTTTCATTGTATGACAGAAGAAAAAATTCATCTTGCTCTAATATAAATTCCTGATGGTCTACAATACCTTGCAACGGCAAAGAGGAATACAGATATTGTCTGTCCTTGTTGTTAGAAGAAGAATAGGTTTCAATATACCGGGAAGTTACATTAAAAAATGCTTTTCCACGAGCATAGTCGGGAGCCGGATGGTAATTGACTTTAATGCGGGGACGACCTTTAATCCAGTGAATATAACGATAGACCTCAGCCGGACGATAATATTCCTTATTATCATATAACTCATAACAAGGCATAAAGTCGACTACCGCAAATTCGTCTTGCTCTGACACAAAAGTAGTGGAAAGAATATTGGTATGGGGAACATACGATTGGATGGTGTGCTAGTCTTCTGAAACTTCAAAACCAAAAGTCCCGCCTTTTTCACGATCCAGAAGAGCTGCAAAAAAATAGAAGGTGAATCAAA
>VOFK01002545.1_pt1 | contig 43768 bp, 50 predicted proteins | sample 5384121 | NCBI WGS metagenome assembly VOFK01 (sample SAMN12384730, study PRJNA508395) | human gut metagenome | isolation source: healthy gut J | host: Homo sapiens | reverse complement strand
CTTGACGGATCTGAGTCAGCACTTCGGCGCTGGCGAGATCGGAACGGTTGGATTCCGCTAAATCGGCCGCCTCTCGTAACTTTGTGCTGGGCACTGTTGCCGGGAAATCCTCTGCACTTTTGGGCGCAGCCAGTGCATTTCTGTTCGCTTTCTGCCGTTTGCTGAGCGCTTTCTAAAATCGTTTTGTGCCTGTTGGACCGCGCCTGTGCATTACTCAATTCGTTTCGCCAATCGGAGTACTTTTGCTCTGTTTCAGTCTGTTCCGGAGTGGCCATTTCCAGTATGAATCTTCGAAAGGCCGCTGCGGCTCACGGCCTTTCACTCAATGCCTTGCGGCGCTGTCTAAAGGCTTCGGCGGGCGTAGCAATCGTTCGTTTTTCGGTAACTATTTGCTGATAAATTGAATACCATGCCCAATCTGTTGTTGTGCCTGCGCATGCGAGCAGTCGGCAACGTCTGCGTTACAGGCTGGTCAGCCTTTCTAATGTGCTGCTCAAAGAAGCTTGGAGCTGGTCGATCCCGCGTATCAATATCGTCTACCGAAAGGACGGCCAGTGTTTGCCCCTGCGTGACCGAATCGCCTGGCTGGACCGAGGACCTGTTCTATGAGCAGCCCTTCCGGAAGAGTCAAGGTACCTGCTCCGGAGAAGCTCTGACAAAATGAAGCTCTGGCTGACAGTTCCCCTGATAAGGGTTGGTCACGCCAGTGACAACAGGGGTCGTGGCTGCTGCTGTTCCACGTACAAGCGAAGTAAAATGAGCATAACGCAGAAACAACGAAAAATCAATGCCCGCCCGCGTGACTGATTCGTAATTGTTTTTCGGGAGATGGCGTGAAGGCGCCGTTTTAGTTTATGTATGATTTCAAATTCGTCATCCCTTTCACAGCCCCTGCAGAGACCGGTTTTCAGGTAGGTTTGCCCAAAGCGGAAAACCAGTACAGAAAAACCAGCATCAATAAACTGGCCACCATTGGTAACTGCTCAGTGTCAAGATTGGTGAGATAAGGACAGGACCAATATTGAAATTTCAAAGAGTTATGGGATTTGTTCAGCCAATAGCATTCAGGCATCAAGGAATCAGAGATCAGTGCAGAAATTGATCCCAGGGCGCCCTCAAGCGGGATCTGCCGATGTTCCAAGCGGCGCCTAATGGTTAGCTCCGTCTATAGCTGCGGACTCCAATACTTCTCGGTATTGCGTAGCCGCGCTCCATAATGAAAAACCGGAAAAGCGGGTTGAAGCTATTACCGGGCAAAAATGACGGCCCAGGTATCCAATAGACCGAATTGACGTAGAACCAGATAACTGGGAACCATTGTGACCCAAAAGGCAATAGCATTAAACGATAAACGCGAACTGCCCCTCGGCTGTGGAACGCAGTTTTCGTTGATGGCCCACGGCTTTGCGCCTACCAGCAACTTGGCCTGCCACTCTTGAGTGACGGATTGCTCCCATACTGTTCGAGAACATCAGCAAACTGCGGTGTATCCAACAAGAGCGTCAGCAAAGCGTTCCAAAGTGGGCTGCCAGGTCGGCAGAATATGCCGAGGCAAGCAGCCATTAGCTGCACAGCGCAGGCCTACCGATCGTCGCAGCTCCGCACAACTCCTCTTTCGGCATCAGCACCGGTGCAGCGAGCAAAGCGGCCACGCTCAGCTACCAGCAGCGCGGCGGGATCAGGCAAACCTTACTGCAGAGACCTCACGTTTTGGCTTTAGTCTTCTGTGCACAGTGATCCCCACCATTTCAATCAGCGCCGCCAGAATCCACGCCACCAGTACCAATGCCATCACATGGCGGCGCCGCCGCCAGGCGTGGCAAGTCCAAACTCACCAGTTATTAAATGATGCCAGCTGCTGAAGCGACACACAAATGCTCTGTTGTGGATAACGCCCAGCTACCAGGATACGCCTCGCGAAAGACCTTGAACGCATTGAGATAAACTTAAATCAGGGGTCAGCGCCAGAGTAGGCTGAAGCGCAGGCCAAGTAATGTGGGCAAAACTGCTGCCAAGGGCCTGCGCCATCCACACGGGCCGCCTCATACTGGATCTGTGGATAGCTTCTAAGCCGGTCGCCCAAAGAACCTGTGTAAACCACAGTTTTTCCAGCATAGGTCGCTGTTAAGACCCAAAAATGCTGCTCCTGTCCCCATAAAGTCGCATAGGTTGCACCCAGCCATGTCAACCAGCCATTGCATACCCCTGGCGGGAAAAAGTGTTTGCCAGAAGAAACTATACTGGCTGGGGGGATAGCAATAGGGAAGGCTTGAAAGGTGGTCTTAAAAAACGCGCGCGGCCTTTGTTTTCTCGCAAGGGGCGGCTGTGAAGGACCAGGGCAAAATCAGACTCCCGGATAGAAGAAGGGGCAGGCAAATACCCAGGAACGAGCGGTGTTGGCTACGGCCAGCTGAAAGCGTCATTCTGTAAAACAGAATCATAATTGGAAAAAAACCTACCCACGTACTTCCCATCGTGTCGGACATGCTGCGCCGAATCGTCTCGACAAATGGTAAAAAACGAACAAAAGAACCCCGATCAAACTTGGAAGCAGGAACAACCACGCAGCCTGGTTCTCTTGAGAGGCGGTCGTGTCTTAAACTTCGCAAACGCCTATCGTTGTTCCGCATAATACAGGCTCGCCCGCTGCAGGATGTTGGCTATGGTGGTCTCCAGATCCTGATTGCCACTATACAGTTGGGAGGCTTCGTCGTAGACGAGTTCCTTCAAACTCAAGTCCGTATTGGCGGGGGGTGGTCAGTTGAGCACATACGGTGTCTAAGCCCAATTCAGCAGGCGTGGGAAGGTCACTGCCGCCTGTTGTGCGCATCTGCACTCCTTCACGAACAAAATAACCATTAAAACTGCCCCGGCCGGCTACTTGCTCATTTCGCAGTCCAGCATGGTCTGGATAAATTCCACATAAACATCTATCTGATCAGAAGTATTCAGCACCCCCATAGTCATGGCGGGAACGAACACGTCGCCCGGAAAGGGGCGAATTAAAGCCGGGACCGCTTGTGTTTCATGACCATATAAATGTAGGTCAGCAAATAATCGGTGGGGCAGCCGGTCGCACAATCGGCGGGGTCCTGTGGACGTGCGTACCAATTCATGCTGACTGGAATATCTACAGCCAAATGCTGGCCATCAGAAGTGCCTGCTGTATCTTCACCATCGCCAAATAGCGGGTCAAATTCAGAAGTGATGTTTTTGTGCTTGAACGACTGCTTCGGTAACAGTTAAAAATTCACGCAGAGCGCTTTCGTTTACTTCTTGCGCGCCAAGCGCAAAGATGAACACTGAAGCAGGGTACAGTTCATTGAACAAGTTGTAATAGCCGTCATCATAGTGGAAATTTGACTTTTACACAAAGCAGATCCTGCAAATCAGTCAAACACTGCGCCTGCGATAGCGGTTCGGCGTTTTCCTGCGACTTGCAATAAAGCAAGCCGGGACGGAATAAAAGCGGCAGTGCCCAACAGCCATCCGAATCTGTATAACAATTTACAATGTTCTTATAGTAATCATCGGTGTCAACCTGACTTAAATCGGCCAAAATCCCCTGATCTATATAGGACTCGATCGGCAGCCATCAATACAAGCACATCTGGCCCCTCTCCTGCGAAGATCTCCACATTGAGGGTTCGAATAACATCATCAAGCGTCATTCCGTTATTTATGCTGTCCTGCCCGTATTCCACTGTGATGGTCTGCTCTGGATGCTGGGCCGCGTAAGCATTGATGCCCTCCCGCAGGAGAAAACTGTCTTCCATAGCCCAGATAACCAACTCACTGCCAGAAGGAATCGTCGCTTCCGCATCGTAGTGATAGCGGTAAAGCTGCGCATGATTGTTGCCATCCATCCCGCTGACCCAATAGCTGCCGTCTTGATCCACCAACAAGCTGTTGTTTTTTATAAACTCGTTGCTTGCGAGTACAAAACTGCGATTGTCAGCGAATGTTTGCTGCAGCATGCCATCTAGGGCGAGCTGATGGATTCCGTTACTGTCGGCCCAGGTCAAAACACCGCTGTTTACAGAAGCGGCACATGTTGAGGGCAGGGACTCAGCAAGGGGGGCAGTTGATATTGCTGCAAAGTATTTCCGCTGTTTGCATCAAAGACAGTCAGGTTCGTGCTGCCAGTAACAAAAGCGTAAACTTTCCCCTCTGAATACAGGACCGGGCTGCCGTAAAAGCCGGGGGTTATCGTTGTGACCTGGCGCGTGGCGCAGTCGATCAGTACGAAAATGGTGGATTCTGCCACTTGCACTGTCAGAAATACTTTCCCGTCATCGGTCAGCCGGGTCCAACTGGTAGAGCGCCGGACTGCAGCAGGCTATCCACCTCTACGGGCTCTAATGCATTCGCGTCTTGACCGGTACAAAGCGAATACTGCCCGTCGCTGTTTCTTGTGACAGCCCAAATCGAGCCGTCATCTGCGATGTCCACATAGTTTGGGGCGTTGGCAGGCATGTCGATTTCCTGCAGAACAGTCCATGTAGAGGATTCAAACTGTAAGAGCTGACGTTTACCCGTTGAGTTTAATCCGACCAGGAGGACGTTTCCATCCTGATCGATCCGCAGATCGTAAAAGCGGCTATATGTATCGGGCAGGTTTTCGGACATAGACTCTTGAACATAGGCGCCTGTAGCCGTACCTGTTTTTGGAATTTCCGTGGATTGTGAATCGGCAGATGCGCTGGAAGATTCACTGGCCGGAGCGGAAGTCTCGGCAGCATCCGAGGGGCGAGCTTCCGCATGCGGATAAGACCGACACTATCATCAGGGCTGATAGTGTTGCAGATAAGAGTTTTTTCCGATTTGCTTCATGATGGTTGACTCCCTTCGAAATTTGCTTTACACTGATTGTAACGGATGCACACTTAAATTATCCTTGAATTTTTTCAAAACAGAGGACGAAAATGAAAATTCTTTTGGTAGAAGATCATGATGCTTTGCGGCACAATATCGAGGCTGTTCTGAAAAGCGAAGGATATACGGTGGTTTCTTGCGCTGACGGAATAGATGCCGAATTTCAAATTATGAACAATAGCAGTGATCTGATCCTGCTGGATCGGATGCTGCCTGGCCAGGACGGTCTGACCATAACTCGAAAGGCGCGGGCGCAGGGCATTACGACGCCTATTCTGATGCTTACTGCGTTGGACAGTCTTGGGGATAAAGTCAGCGGGCTGGACGCAGGAGCCGATGATTATATCGTAAAACCATTTGCCATGGAAGAATTGCTGGCTCGTTTGCGGATCTGGTCGCGGCGGTCGGTCCCCCTGGAAGATCCAAGTCAATTGGATTTTGGCGATCTTTGCTACCAGCCAGGAGTTCGGTTGCTCAAAGGGCCGGAAGGAGAGGAAATCCTGCCGAAGCGGTTGGCACAGTTGATGGAACTCCTTTTGCGAAGCGCGGGCACTCCCATTACCAGAAGTGTTATTTTCAATCGGATTTGGGGGCCGGATGCAGAGGTGACGGATGCGGTGATCGACACCTATATCCATTTAGTTCGGCAGCGGCTGATACATCTGCATTCAAAAGTTAAAATCATAAACAGCCGGGGGACCGGCTACCAGTTGCAATATGAAGCAGAAGAATAGAACAAAATCTTCCCGAAAAAGAAATATACCGTCATTTGCAGTACCGGATAACCGCTTTTTGCGCAATTTTGACCGGTTTGGTGCTCTTTATCGCCTGTGCTATTTCATTTCATGCGGCAAAGAGAGAGATTCAGAGTGCTGCACAGTCGTTGTTTCTGTCTCAAAGCCAAACCGCGAATGCGTACTTGTCGGCACCAGGAAGTGTGGATACGCAGAGCCTGTTGCAGTTTGCAGAACAATGTGATCTATCCGTGGCCGTTGTTGATGGGGGAACATTGCTCACGTTCACGCCCACACTGACGGCAGAAATGCGGGATGCTCTTTTGGCAGAACTGAAAGAAGATGCCGTAGGGGGAAACGCTGTATTCATCAAAGGCCCAGAGCGGGACCTTTGTCCTGACCGCCGCAGGAAAAAGAATGGCGGGCGGCACTGCAAAAATCATTCTGCTTCAACGACGCAGTGGTATAATGTGCTTGTATTGCAACCAATGACAACGGATGTTTCCGGGATGATGCGCCTGCTTGTTCAATATGCGGTCGTTTTTTGCATTGCATGGGCGGCACTGATCATAGTTGCCGCATGGCTGTCCAAGCGAGTGATCCGCCCGGTAGAAGCAGCGCATACAGAGCAGCTGCGTTTTTTAGCTGGCGCCAGCCATGAATTGAAAACCCCTCTTGCAGTGATTTCCACTTCTGTTGATCTGTTGCGGCGCGGAGTATCCGACCCGGAAGAACCCTGTCAAACCATCCAGCGCGAGACCCGCCAAATGGCAAGGCTGATCGACGATATGCTGGTTCTTACCAATGGTGGTACCGGGCGCTGGGAATTACAACTACAGCCCTTGGTGCCGGAAGATATTTCGATGTCTGTTTATGAAAAGTTTGTTCCCATTTTTGCACAGAAAGCGCAGGAACTGACCTTGCAGCTGCCGGATACGGCACTGCCATCTGTTTTTGCGGATGAGCAGCGCCTGGAGCAGATACTCTCCATCTTGCTGGATAATGCGCATTCCTATGCCCCGGAGGGAAGTTCTGTTCAGCTGCGGGTCGATCAGTGTGAGGAAGGGAAAACACGGTTCTGGGTGGTAGACCACGGGCCGGGTATCCCGGACGAGGAAAAGCAAGCGGTTTTCCACTACTTTTATCGCAGGGAGGCGCAGCAACAGCAGGCACCAAACAAAGCCGGGCATTATGGCTTGGGGCTGTCTGTAGCAACGGAATTGGCCAGGTTGCAGCAAGGTTCGCTGACCGTGCTCGACACGCCGGGCGGTGGCGCGACTTTCTGTCTTACGGTGTGTAGTGCATAAAGATAGAAATTGACAAAAGGCAGGCTCAAGGAGCCTGCCTTTTGTCGGCGGTTCGGATTTAACCGTCGTGCAGTGTGCGGCTGATACCGATAAAACTAAGCAGCAAAATTATTTCCTGAAAACTCAAGCGTTCACCTCCCTCATAATTTGGAGGTGACAATCAAGAGTAAATTGTATCAGAAGGGGAGAGGACTGTCAAAATAAGCCCTCCTATTCCTCAATGGCCGTTTGTTGGTGCAATACCGAGATATGAAACGACCGCAATATGTTTTCCGCCCGAACCTCAACGAACCGCAACACCGCCGCGCGTGGGCGTTGCTGCAGCAGATGCCGCCAGCCAAACGCAAAGAGTTTCTGGTACAGAGCATCCTTACGGCAGAACAGACAAATAGGCTGGAGAAAAGCATCCGCAAGGTGGTGCGGGAGGAGCTGCAGGCAGTCAACATAACCAACGCTGTTCCCAGCTCACCGCCAGACGATGCGATTCCGACTGCAGCGATTTCTTTTTTGGATTCACTTTAGGGGGTGGTTCCAATGCGTTGATTATGGGACAAGGGGATAAAAATGGTGCCGCAACATGGACTTTTCATACAAATCGTGGTATACTGATTTCAAACTATCTGCACAGCAAATTGAAATATAGGAGAACAGCGATATGTATGATTATCTGGTAGTCGGCTCCGGCCTGTACGGCGCTATCTTTTGCGCATGAGGCAAAGGCACACGGCAAGAGCGTGCTGGTGATTGATAAGCGCCCCAACATTGCGGGCAATATCTACACCGAGAACATCGAGGGTATCAACGTCCACAAGTACGGCGCACATATCTTCCATACCAACAACAAAAAAGTCTGGAATTATATCACCCAGTTTGCGGAGTTCAACCGCTTTACCAACTCGCCGGTTGCCAACTACAAGGGCGAGCTCTACTCGCTGCCCTTCAATATGTATACTTTTAATAAGATGTGGGGTGTGGTCACACCGGAGGAAGCCGCCGCCAAAATTGAGGAGCAGCGCAAAGAAATCACCGGTGAGCCGAAGAACTTGGAGGAGCAGGCCATCTCCCTTGTGGGCCGCGACATCTATGAGAAGCTCATCAAGGGCTACACCGAGAAGCAGTGGGGCCGCGATTGCAAGGATCTGCCCGCCTTCATCATCAAGCGGCTGCCTGTGCGCCTGACGTTTGACAACAACTATTTCAACGCGCTGTATCAGGGCATTCCCATCGGCGGCTACACCAAGATGATTGCCAACCTGCTGGACGGCATTGAAGTGCGCCTAGACACCGACTATCTGGAGAATAAGGCCGCACTGGATGCACTGGCTGACAAGGTGGTTTATACCGGCCCTATCGACGCCTACTTTGACTATAAGCTGGGCACGCTGGAGTACCGCTCTGTCCGCTTTGAAAACGAGCTGCTGGACAAGCCCAGCTTCCAGGGCAATGCCGCCGTCAACTACACCGACCGCGAGACGCCGTGGACCCGCATCATCGAGCACAAGTGGTTCGAGTTCGGCAAGGACGAGAACGGCAACGACCTGCCCAAGACCATCATCAGCCGCGAGTACTCCTCCGAGTGGAAGCCAGGCGATGAGCCGTACTATCCGGTCAACGATGCCAAGAACGGCGCCTTGTACGCTGAATACAAGAAGCTGGCCAAGGTCGAGCCGAAGGTTATCTTCGGCGGCCGCCTGGGCGAGTACAAATACTACGATATGGATCAGGTTATCGCCGCCGTGCTTGACCGCTGTGAGGCAGAGCTGGCATGATCCGCGTTGCAATCGTCGAGGACGAGGCAGCGGTCCGCGAACAGCTGGCAGGCTATGTGCAGCGCTGCACACGGCAGTATGGCACGCTGTTTGAGGTGACGATGTTCACCGATGGACTGGAAATTCTGGAAGAATACCGGCCTGTCTATGACATTATTTTTTTGGATGTGGAGATGCCGCAGCTGGACGGTATGGAGACGGCCCGCCGTATCCGCGCTATGGACAGCGAGGTGCAGCTGATTTTCATTACCAATATGGCGCAGTACGCCATCAAGGGATACGCGGTGGGGGCGCTGGACTATGTGCTCAAGCCGGTGCCGTACTTTGCGTTCTCGCAGCAGCTGCAAAAGGCCGTTGGCCAGCTGACCCGGCGGGCGCGGCAGTATCTGGCCGTGCCGGTGGACGGCGGTATGCGCCGCGTGGACGCCGCCGAGGTCTACTACATCGAGAGCGATGGCCACCGCATCAACTTCTATACGGAAAACGGAGATTTTTCCGCCCCCGGCACCCTGAAAACGTGGGAGGAAAAGCTGGAAAACAGCGCCTTCGTCCGCTGCAACAGCGGCTATCTGGTCAATCTGGCGCACGTGTCCGGCGTGCAGCAGAACACGGTGCAGGTTGGCCCGCATGAGCTGCAGGTCAGCCGCCCCAAGCGCAAGGCGTTTCTGGCCGCGCTGGCGGATTATATCGGGGGTGGCGGCGCATGATTCTGCCAGATATTCCGCGGCTTTACACCGCGTTGGCGGAAATTCTGGGCGCGGTGCTCTACGCGCAAGCCGCGCCGTCCCGCACCGCAAAGCCGGTGTACTGGGGCATTACGGCGGGCTGGGGCGCACTGCTGGCGGCGTTCCTCTACCTGACCGGCGATGTACCGCTGCTCTGGTGGATACCCTGCATGGCGGCGGCCATCGTGTGGATTTATCTGTACCTGTTGGCTACGCGGGAGCTGAACCTGCTGGAGGCGGGCTACTGCTGCGCCCGCGCCTTTATTGTGGCAGAGTTCGCCGCCAGCGTGGAATGGCAGTTCCACTGCGGAATCTGGCCGCAACGCGGGGCAGGGGAGCCGCTGTCCCTGCTGCTGTTGGCGGTGGTCTATGCGGTGGTCTACGGTTTTTTGTTCTGTTTTGAGAGCCGCCGCAAGATTGCGGCCCGGCTGGTCATCACCCCCACCGCCATGCTGATGGCGGTGGTAATGGCAGTGACGGTCTTTGCCGTAAGCAATCTGAGCTTCGTCTCGGGGGACGAGGTCACAATCGTGGTGTTCTACATCCGCACACTGGTGGACTTTGCGGGCGTGCTGATTTTGAGCGTCCAGCATGAGCAGCTGCGGGAGACGGCGCTGCACAGCGAGCTGGCGGCGATGGACAATGTCCTGCACCGCCAGTATGAGCAATACAAGCAGAGCAAAGAAAACATCCGCCTGATTAACCGCCGCTACCACGAGCTGAAAATGCAGATTGCGGCCATTCGTGCCGAGCGCGACAAGGTCAAGCAGGATGCCGCTCTGGCGGAGATGGAGAGCGACATCCGCCGCTATGAGGCCGAGAACAAGACCGGCAACCCGGTGCTGGACACCCTGCTGACGGCCAAAAGCCTGTACTGCCAGCAGCACGGCATCAACATGACCTGTGTCGCAGACGGCACGCTGCTGAATTTTTTGACAACGGGGGAGATATGCACCATCGTCGGCACAGCGCTGGACAACGCCACCGAGAGTGTGCTGACCGAGCAGGACCCAGAAAAACGGTTGATCCGCACGGCCATCTACGCCCAAAACGGCTTTGTGATGCTGCGGTTTGAAAACTACTGCGCCCAGCCGGTGGAGCTGGGGCCGGACGGTCTGCCGCGCCAGAGCAGCCACGGCGGCTATGACCTGAAAAGCGTCCGCGCCGCCGCCGAGACCCACGGCGGCACCGTGACCCTGCACTGGGAAAACGAGTGGTTCACCCTGCGGGTACTGCTGCCGCAAAAGAATGAACTGTGAAAAAACTCCGGAGATAGCTCCGGAGTTTTTTGATGGCGCAGATTACACAAACAGACAAGACGGAAAACTGGCAAAATGACCAATAAAAAATTGACATACTCAGACGAAATTGACAGATTGTGAAGCAAAACCGACAATTTATGTATTTTTTTTTGTGTTTTTCCTGTTAAAAATGCTATAATAAAGGGGCAAAATTCGGCGAGGCCGAAAAAGAAGGAGAAAAAAGCATGAAAACGTTCCTCTGCGTTGTGCGGCGGGTATTGGCGGTTCTGCTGGCGCTTATCTTTGCGCTGCTGGGGGCTGCCTGCTTGATTGCCATTCCGCTGTCCAACAACTATTCGGCTATGGTCAGTATGGCCATAGCAATGCCGACCACCGCCAAAAAGCGGCGGCAGCAATCCGCAGTATTTCACCAGTGACTATTCTTCCGCCGCGGCGGTGCAGGAGGCTTCGGCCCAGCTCTGCCGCGAAATTGAGCAGGAGGGTATGGTTCTTCTGCGCAATAATGGAGATGCCCTACCGCTGGCCAAGGGCGCAAGCGTGACCCTTCTGGGCGAAAGCGCAGCCGACCTTGTCTATGGCGGCGCAGGCGCGGGCAGTGTGGACACCTCCACTGCGCCCAACTTGCGGCAGGCGATGGAGGCCGCAGGCTTTACCGTCAACCCGGTGCTGTGGGACTTCTACACCACCGGCGCGGGTGCCTCCTATAAAAAGGAAGTGCCCAGCATTACCGGGCAGGGCCGCTTTGCAGCCAACGAGGCCCCCGCAGAGCGCCTACACGCAGGCTGAATTTGACAGCATGGCGCAGTACAATGATGCTGCAATCGTGGTGATTGGCCGCAGCGGCAGTGAAAGCGTGGATTTGCCGACAGAGTACCTCTCCTTCACACAGGAGGAGCGCAACCTGATTCAGATGGCAACCGAACGCTTTGACAAGGTGATTCTGCTGCTGAACGTGACCAACCCCATCAATATGACGGAGCTCAGCCGGTATGACATTGACGCTGTGCTGTGGGTGGGCGCACTGGGGCAGGAAGGGGCCTATGCCATCGGCGAGGCACTGAACGGCACGGTGAACCCCAGCGGCCACTTGGTGGACACTTGGGCGGCTGACGCAGCCTCTGCCCCCGGCCGCTGCAACTCTGGGCGATTACACCATCACAAACAGCGATGTGTTTTTGCCGGCAACAAGTATATTGTCTACGCCACGAGGGTGTCTATGTCGGTTACCGCTACTATGAGACCCGCTATGAGGATGCCGTTCTGGCACAGGGCAATGCGGGGGATTTTGACTACGATGCACAGGTGGTGTACCCCTTCGGCTACGGCCTGAGCTATACGGACTTCAGCTGGTCGGATTACAAGATGACCGAAACGGCGGACGGCTTTGCGCTGAATGTCACCGTCACGAACACCGGAAAGGCTGCGGGCAAGGAGGTTGTGCAGGCGTATCTGCAGAACCCGTATATCGAGTATGATCGTGCCAACCGCATTGAAAAACCGGCGGTGGAGTTGGTCGGCTTTGCCAAGACGGATATTCTGCAGCCCGGTGAAAGCCAGACCGTCCAGATTGATGTGGACAAGAGTGCCATGAAGGTCTTTGACGCCTACGGCGCGGGCACCTACATTCTGGAGGCAGGGGACTACTACCTGACGGCTGCCGCCAACGCCCACGAGGCTGCCAAGAACATTCTGGCCGCCAAGGGCGCAGAGGCGGACGGCAATGCGGCTATGACCGCGCTCTATAATCAGGCACAGACCGATACCAGAACCTTTGCAACGGCGGAAACTGGTGCAGCCGTCACCGCGCAGCTTGCCGATGCAGACATTGCAACCTATGACGCTGACTTTACCTATCTGAGCCGCAGCGACTGGAGCGGCACCTGGCCGACCACCTACCAGAATGGCAGCTGGGAGGCCCCCTGGAAGCCGTGCTGACTGCGCTGGAAATTACCCGCCCGGAGGATGAAAGCGCCGAAATGCCGGCCTTTGATGAGGCGGGCAACCTGAAGCTGTGCGACCTGATTGGCGTGGACTATGACGATGCCCGCTGGGAAACGCTGCTGAGCCAGATGAGCAAGAAGGACACCTACAATCTGATTCGCCATGCAGGCTATGGTACGATGGCGGTCGAGAGCATCGGCGCGCCCGGCACGGTACATAAGGATGGCCCCGCAGGCATTTCCAGCACGCTGGCGGGCGGCAATCTGCACTGCATGGCGTATGAGCCTGCGGTGGTGCTGGCTTCGACCTACAATGTGGAGCTGGCGTCCCGCCGCGGCAAGCTGGTGGGCGAGGACAGCCTCTCCAGCGGGGTGCAGGTCTGGTATGCCCCGGCTATGAACATCCACCGTGCAGTCAACAGCGGCCGTAACTTTGAGTATTATGCCGAGGACCCGCTGCTCTCCGGCGTGTTCGGCGCAGCGGAGACTGCCGCCTTCCAGAGCAAAGGCGGCATTGTCACCATCAAGCATTTCGCCTTCAATGACCAGGAGACCAACCGTATCGGCGGTGCGATGTTCGTCAATGAACAGGCCGCCCGCCAGCTGTATCTGAAGCCCTTTGAGATGAGCGTTGTGGACGGCGGCGCTGTGGGCATTATGAGTGGTATGAACCGCATCGGCTGCCGCTGGATTGGCGGCCATGAGGGTATTATGACCAACATCCTGCGCGGTGAGTGGGGCTACAAGGGCTTTGTCATTACCGACCAGACCTCCTTCAACAGCTTTGATTACTGCGACATCCGCGAGGGTCTGGCTGCGGGCAATGACCTGTGGCTGAACACGGCCTACAATATGTGGGCGCTCAATGACAGCGAGCTGACTGCAACGGTTATGCAGAACGCCCGCACGGCCGTGCACCGCTATCTGTACGCGGTGGCCAACTCCAACGCAATGAACGATGTGGATGCCGATACCACGGTCAAGAACATCATCCCGGCATGGCAGTATGGCTACGTGGCGTTGGTGGTCTTTGTGGCGGTGATGTGGTTCTTCGGCTTCAAGGCGGTGCGTGCGCTGTGGGCCAGCAAGCGCTATCTTGCCAAGAAGGCAGAGCGCAAGGCCAAGCGCGCCGCAAAGAAGGCTGCCAAGGCCCAGAAGGCTCAATGACAGCAACTTGCACAATACAAACCTATAAAACTTAGCCAAAATGCGCAGGAAAACGCCTGCGCATTTTGGCTTTTTTGCAAGTTATGCTTCAAAAACAACAGATTATGCAAAAAAGCAACTTTTCCGGAAAAAATGATTATAATAAAGAGTGCAACGAATGGACACTGATTGCGCAGTGCCTTAGAATGCAAGGAGGAAAAAGCAAATGCAAAAGAAAAAACTGACCCCGCTGCAAATCGTGGGCCATGTACTGCACACCGCTATTCTGGGCGTTCTGGCAGTTGTCATGGCGGTTCTGCTGTTTGCGGCCAACGTAATCCTGCCCAGCTACGCCCGCATGGTCAATGCAATGCTGGGCTACAAGAAGTCGTGGGATAACAGCAAGGTGCAGACGGATGGCCTGAACCTTGACTACAACACGTCTGATTACACGGCAGACAATATCGGCGCTGCGGAAACCGACCTGACCGACCGCATCAACAGCGAGGGCGTTGTCCTGCTGAAAAATGACGGCGGCCTGCCCCTGGCAGAGGGGTACGACCGTCAGCCTGTTCTCTGCCAACAGCAACCAGAATGCAGGTGCCGGCGTTTGATGGGCGGCGGCACTCCGCTGAACACGGCACTTGCCTCCCACGGGTTGAATGTGAATGAGACACTATGGAACTTCTACAGCGCGGGTGCCGGTGCAGGCTACGGTCTGGCCAGCGGCTCCATCAGCTTCGGCGATGCCGAGGACTTCCGCATCAATGAGTGCCCGCTGCCCGTTCTGCAGGGCGAGAGCGGCCTGCTGGACAGCGTACAGGGCACGACCCCGGTCTATGTGCTGAAGCGTGTGGCAGGCGAGGGCCGCGATATGCCGCGCCCATGTACAACCACGCAGACACGCAGGAGGATAAGGTTCGCAGCTATCTGGAGCCGGATACCACCGAGCGTGAAATCCTGCAATACCTGAACGACAACTATGATAATACCGTGCTGATTATCAACTCTAACGCAGCGCTGGAGCTGGACTGGCTGGCAGACTATCCCAACATCAAGTCTGTGCTGTATGCCCCCACGATTGGTGCCAGCATGGCAGACATTCTTGACCGGCAAGGTCAGCCCCAGCGGCCGCACGGTGGACACCTTTGCCGCCGATGCCTCCGCATCCCCGGCCGCACAGAACTTTGGCGATTATGCCTACTATGACGAGAACGGCAGTATCACCAAGTACAACTATGTCACCTACGAGGAAGGCATCTACGTCGGCTATCGCTACTATGAAACCCGCTACGAGGACACCGTTCTCGGCCAGGGCAACGCGGGCGATTACGACTATGCCAAGGAGGTCATCTATCCCTTCGGCTACGGCCTGAGCTACACCAGCTTTGACTGGAGTGACTTCAAGGCTGATTGAGCGGCGATACCTGCACCGCACAGGTTACGGTGACGAACACCGGCGACGTTTCCGGCAAGGACGTTGTGGAGGTGTATGTGCAGAGCCCCTACACCGACTATGACAAGACAAACGGCGTGGAGAAGCCCGCCGTGGAGCTGGTTGGCTACGGCAAAACCGCAGAGCTTGCCCCGGCGCCAGTGAGACCGTGAGCGTTACGTTCACCAAGGATCAGCTCAAGGCGTATGACGCCAACGGCGCAAAGACGTACATTCTGGATGCAGGGGATTACTACATCACCGCAGCCAAGGACGCCCATGAGGCTGTCAACAATGTGCTGGCTGCCAAGGGCAAGACCGCAGCCGATGGCATGACAGCGGACGGCGATGCCGCCTTCACGGCTGTGTACACCCCCGCCAATACCGAGACCGATACCACGACCTACGCAACGGACAGCCGCACGGGCGCGGCCATCACCAACCAGTTGGACGCTGCCAAGGGCGATGCTGTTTACCTGACCCGCAGCGACTGGACCGGGACCTTCCCCAAGCCGGACGGCGAGCCCAGTGACGTCATCAGCACCTGGGGCAACGAAATCAACGGCACCGATGCAGACGGCAACCCGGCTTCCTATCAGTACAAAAAGACTGCGGATGCTGCGCTGGTGGCGCAGCTGGATTCTGCAGATTCCGGCAACCCGACGGTAGGGGACACCTACAGCGATACCATTACCTACGGCGCCAAGAATGGTCTGAGCCTGATTGACCTGCGCGGCAAGAGCTATGACGACCCGATGTGGAATGACCTGCTCGACCAGCTGACGGCAGAGGACTACTATAACATCATTACCTGCCTCCGGCTACGGCGTGCCTAAGAATCGACAGCGTCGGCAAGCCCTTTGTGATTGATGCAGATACTGCCAGCGGCCTGATTTACGGCGGTACCGGCGCTATGTTCCCCAATATGATGACGCTGGCACAGACCTGGAACCAGGACCTGGCGCTGGAATACGGCACGATGATTGGCAATGAGGCGGTTATCGGTGGCTGCGACGGCTGGTATGCGCCCTCTATGAACATTCACCGCACGCCGTTCAGCGGCCGTAACGGCGAGTATTATTCGAAGATCCGTTCCTGTCCGGCACGGTAGCCTCAAGGAGGTATATGGTGCTGCCACCAAGGGGCTGTATGCCTACATCAAGCATTTTCGCCTTTAACGACCAGGAAAACCACCGCGGCGACCGCGATGGGCAGTACGGCGCGGCAACCTGGCTGAATGAGCAGTCTGCACGCGAAATCTATCTGAAGCCCTTTGAGATGTGCATGAAGCTGGACGATATCACGCTGAACTATGTCGAGAAGCAGGCGGACGGCAGCTATCAGAACGCAGAAACCACGATTCCTGCAGCTATGGGCGTTATGACGGCCTTCAACCGCATCGGTGCAACCTGGACCGGCGGCAGCTACGCGCTGATTACCGGCATCCTGCGCACCGAGTGGGGCTTCAATGGCGCAGTCATCACCGATAACGCGAACACGGGCATATTTATGCTCGGCCAGCAGATGATTGAGGCAGGCGCCGATATGAAGCTGACCTATGATACGTCCGCGGCCCGCTGGGATAATTACGACGCCAACGACCCGGAAACCTACCATTACGCCCGTGAGGCACTGCACCATGTGCTGTACACCACGGCCAACACCAAGGCAATGAACCACGCTATGCCGGGCAGCGTCTACAAGGACGGCCCGCAGATTGCCACGGTTGTGCGCACGGTGGTCAACATCCTCTGCACGCTGCTGCTGGTGTTCTTTGCCTACCGCAACTTCCGCGTCTGGAAGCCGAGCAAGCGTAAGCTGGCAAAACTGGAAGCCAAGGCTGCTGCCAAGGCCAACAAAGCGTAAAAACAGCAACTTGCACAATACAAACCTATAAAACTTAGCCAAAATGCGCAGGAAAACGCCTGCGCATTTTGGCTTTTTTGCAAGTTATGCTTCAAAAACAACAGATTATGCAAAAAATGAGTCATTGGCGCATTTCTCTGCTACAATAGAATCAACACAAAAGCATGGTACCGGCTTGTAAGTGCTATGAGAGGAAAAAGCAAGTAAGAGGAGAAAGAAGCAAATGACAAAGCAACCTAAGGTTCGCAAGCCGCATCCCATATTGCATGGGATTGGGCTGGTGCTGTCCGTGATTCTGTTGGTTGCGGTTCTGGTAGGCACCTATTTCCTGTCCACGATGGCAACAATTATTGACAGCTTTATCGGCGCACCAAGCGGTCATTATTCTGACGCGGAAATTGCAGACACCAAAGTAAAGGCCGAGGCGCTCGCCGCGGACGTGGAGGCCGAGGGCACGGTTCTGGTGCAGAACAACGACAACACCCTGCCCCTGAGCGCTGACACCAAAAAGGTCAATGTGTTCGGCTGGGCCTCCACCGCATGGCTGGGCGGCGGCTCCGGCTCCGGCGGTGTCAGCACCGTCAACACCGATCTGCTGGCGGCACTGACTGCCTACGGCGTGGAGTACAACACTGAGCTGACCGATATGTACAAGGACTTCCAGGACGGCCGTGAGTACACCCGCACCCTGAACAGCTGGCCCGAGCAGTCCGGCCGCCTGTATGAGCCTGACATCAGCAACACCACCTACTACACCCAGTCGATGCTCGACAACGCCAAGAATTACTCCGACACCGCCGTGGTCGTCATCGGACGTCTGGCAGGCGAGAGCAACGACGCCACCAAGCAGCAGTACAAGCGCACCGAAAAGGGCGGCGACATCGTGGTGGACGACACCCGCACGATGCTGGAGCTGACCACCGAGGAGGAGAATCTGCTGACCTATGTCGGTGCCAACTACGCCCATGTGGTAGTGCTTGTCAACTCCACCAATGTGATGGAGCTGGGCCAACTGGAGACCATCCCCGGCGTGGATGCCTGCCTGATTGCCGGTCTGTCCGGCTCCGAGGGCGCAACCGCCATCCCCGCCGTGCTGTGGGGCGACAAAGAGCCCAGCGGTCGCACCGCTGACACCTGGGCCTATGATCTGACCACAGCCGCCAGCTACGCCAACGCCGGGCTGGAGGGCGTGGGCGCTTACAGTGAGGCTGACGGCCTTTACCCGGCGGACGGCACGACCACCGGCAACCTCGATGCACCCTATGCCTATGAGCAGGTCTCCTATGTGGATTACGCCGAGGGCATCTACATCGGCTACAAGTGGTACGAAACCGCTGACGCCGAGGGCTACTGGGACGCCGAGAGCAACGAGCACGGCACCGGCTATGATGCCGTTGTGCAGTATCCCTTCGGCTACGGCCTGTCCTACACCAGTTTTGACTGGAAGGTGACCGACGCCCCCGCCAACGGCAGCGCCCCTGACGAAGGACGGTGATGTGACCGTGAAGGTCACCGTCACCAACACCGGCGACCGCGCGGGTAAGGACGTTGTCCAGCTGTACTATACCGCCCCCTACATCACCGGCGAGATCGAAAAATCCAGCGTGGAGCTGGGCGCCTTTGCCAAGACCAAGGAACTGCAGCCCGGCGAAAGCGAGGAGGTCACGCTGACCATCCCGGTGTCCGAAATTGCCAGCTACGATGCCTACGATGCCAACCACAACGGCTTTGCCGGCTATGAGCTGGATGCAGGCGACTACATCTTTACCGTGCGCCATGATGCCCACGATGTGGACGATGACGCCGCTGCAACGATTACCTGCAGCCTACCCGCCAATGTCCAGTATGCTGAGGACACCGTCACCGGCAATCCGGTTTCCAACAAGTTCACCGGCAGCGATGCCATTGACGGCGTCAGCCTGGACGGCAGCGATTCCGAGCAGAACATTGCTTATATGACCCGTGCTGATTTTGCAAGCACCTTCCCCAAGGCAAACACCCCCAGCCGTGCCATGACCGACAATGTCAAGGCGCTGAACCTCTACACTGCCGACATGGCGAACGGCTACATCAACGAGGCCGATGAGGCCATCACCACCGGTGCCAAGAACGGTCTGAAGATCGAGGATAACGGCAAGACTACCGAGCTGGGCTACCAGCTGGGCGCTGACTTCAACGACCCGCAGTGGGATGCCCTGCTGGATCAGCTGACTGTGGACGAGATGGAAAATATGTACATCAACGCCTACGGCGGTCTGGTTGAGCTCAAGAGCATCGGCAAGGCCACGCGCAAGGACGCTGACGGCCCCGCACAGATCGGCGGCTTCACCGGCATGGGTGCCGGCACCGGCTTCCCCAGCTCCAGCACGCTGGCCCAGAGCTGGAACGCTGACCTTGCTTTGCAGGAGGGCCGTACCATCGGCACGCAGGCACTGCAGAACGGCTACACCGGCTGGTATGCCCCTGCCACCAACATGCACCGCAGCCCCTTCAACGGCCGTAACTATGAGTATTATTCCGAGGACAGCCTGCTGTCCGGCGCCATCTGCGGCAACACCGTGCAGGGTGCCAACGATGCTGGTGTCTACACCTATGTCAAGCATTTCATCTGCAACGATGGCGAGAGCGGCATCTACCGTGATTCCGTCTACACGTGGATGACCGAGCAGGCTCTGCGCGAAACCTACCTGCGCCCCTTCCAGATGCTCGTTGAGGATTACGACGCAGTCGGTCTGATGAGCAGCTACAACCGCATCGGCGCGGTCTGGGCAGGCGGCAGCGAGGCGCTGCTGACCGGCATCCTGCGCGACGAGTGGGGCTTTGACGGCGCTGTGATTACCGACTACTGCGACCATCACAGCTATATGAACGGCGACCAAGCCCCTGCGCGCAGGCGGCAGCCTGTGGATGGCTGGCTTCATCGGCGGCAAAATGGCCTTTGAGACCGGCTCCAACAGCTATCTGCAGGCCCTGCGCCGCGCTGCAAAGCAGACACTGTATATGTATCTGCACGTCCGTGTGACCAACCGCGATTATGCCGAGAGCATCGGCGATACCACCGCAGTGCGTCACGCCTTTACCACCTCTGTCTTCGGCTGGCGGCAGCTGGTTGCCCTGATTGACATTGTGGCCGTTATCCTGTTTGCACTGGCTGTCCGCGGCGTTGTCCTTGATGTCAAGCTGCGCAAGGCCGCTAAAAACGAAACCAAAAACGCATAACAATCTATTTTAAAAGGAGTGCCTACTCTTGAAAAACGCAGAAATCATCCAACAACTGAACCTTGAACAAAAATGCGCACTGCTCTCCGGCGAGACGGTCTTTACCACCCGGGGGTATAAAAGGCGGGTATTCCTTCCATCACCCTGTCGGACGGCCCCAACGGTGTGCGCAAGCAGGCTGGGGCTGCGGACCATCTGGGGCTGAACCCCAGCGTACCCGCAACCTGTTTCCCCACTGCGGCCACCGTGGCCTGCAGCTGGGACCCCGCCCTCGGCGAGCAGATCGGTCAGGCAATGGGGGAGGAGGCCGCCGCACAGGAGGTTTCCGTCCTGCTGGGCCCCGGCCTAAACACCAAGCGCAGCCCGCTTTGCGGCCGCAACTTTGAGTATTTCTCCGAGGACCCGTACCTCTCGGGCAAGATGGCCGCCGCCTATGTGCGGGGCATCCAGAGCGAGGGTATCGCCGCCTGCCCCAAGCATTTTGCCGTCAACAGTCAGGAGCTGCACCGTATGGCGTCCGACTCCGTGGTGGACGAGCGCACGCTGCGCGAGCTGTACCTGACCGGCTTTGAAATTGTTGTCAAAGAGGCACATCCCAAAACTATTATGTCCAGCTACAACCTCATCAACGGCACCTACGCCAACGAGAACGCCCATCTTCTGCAGGATATCCTGCGCAAGGACTGGGGCTTTGACGGCGCGGTTGTGACCGACTGGGGCGGCAGCAATGACCATGCGCTCGGCGTAAAGAACGGCTCTACGCTGGAAATGCCCGCTCCCGGCGGGGATGCCGTCCGCGAGCTGCTGAAGGCCGTGGAGACCGGCAAAATCACCGAGGCGGACGTTGACGCCCGTCTGGATGAGCTGCTGACGTTGGTTTTTGACACCCACGCCGCTGTGGAAAATCACAGCCGTGAGTTTGACGCCGACGCCCACCATGCGCTGGCCCGCCGCGCCGCCGCAGAGAGCACCGTCCTGCTCAAGAACGAGGAAGGCCTGCTGCCGCTGGCCGCCGGATGCCCGCGTGGCCGTTATCGGTGACTTTGCCGAGACACCCCGCTATCAGGGCGCAGGCTCCAGCGCGGTCAACTCCATCAAGGTGGACACCTTCCTCGAATGTCTCAAGGAAAGCGGCTTGAACAGCGTTGGCTTTGCCACCGGCTTTGACCGGCAGGGCAAGCCCGATGCCGCCAAGAAGGCTGAGGCCGCCGCGCTGGCTGCCAAGGCGGACGTGGTTCTGCTCTGCCTGGGCCTTGATGAAATCAAGGAGAGCGAGGGTCTGGACCGCGCGGACATGAAGCTTGCCGATAACCAGATCGAGCTTTTGCAGGCGGTCGAGCAGGCCAACCCCAATACCGTGGTCATGCTCAGCGCGGGTGCATCGCTGGAAACGCCGTGGCTGGCCCACTGCAGGGCGCTCGTCTACGGGGCGCTGGGCGGGCAGGCCGGTGCCGGTGCCATGGTGGATGTGCTGACCGGCAAGGTCAACCCCGGCGGCAAGCTGGCGGAAACATGGGCCAATGCCTATGAGCACACCCCCGCCAAGGATAACTTTGCGGGCACGGGCCGCACCGTGCAGTACCGTGAGGGGCTGTACGTGGGCTATCGCTACTACCAGACCGCGGGCGTGCCGGTGGCGTTCCCCTTCGGCTACGGCCTGAGCTACACGAACTTTGCCTACTCTGACCTAAAAGCAGGCGCCCACGGCGTGACCCTGACCGTAAAGAACACCGGCAACCGTGCCGGTGCCGAGATTGTGCAGCTGTACATTGCCAAAGCCGGACGCGAAGGTGTTCCGCCCCGCGCAGGAGCTGAAGGCCTTTTGCCAAGGTGCAGCTGGCTGCAGGGGAGAGAGCAAGACCGTGACCCTGACGCTGGATGACAAGGCGTTCCGCTACTGGAACACCAAGACTGACAGCTGGGAAGTTGAGGGCGGCAGCTACGAAATCCGCGTGGGCGCTTCCTCCGCGGACATCCGCCTGACGGCTGTTGTGGAGGTGGCCGGCACCGAGGCCCCCAACCCCTACGCGGGCAAGAGCCTGCCCCACTACGAAAGCGGTGCAAGGTGCAGAGCGTACCCGATGCCGAGTGGGAGACCCTGATGGGCTGCCTCATCCCGGAGGATAAGGTCCGCATCGACCGCAATATGACGCTGGGTGAGCTCAACCACAGCCGCAGCCCCATTTGCTGGCTGGTCTGGCTGGTACTGCACACCCTGCTGACGGCCAGCTACAAGAGAGGCAAGCCGGACCTGAACGTGATGTTCCAGTACAATATGCCGCTGCGCGCTCTGGCCAAGATGACCAACGGCGCCATCAGCATGGGCATGGTGGACGGCATCGTGATGGAGGCCAAGGGCTTCTGGATTATCGGCCTGTGCCGTGTCATTGTGGAAGCGGTCAAGAACGTGATTCTCAACATGCAGCTGGAAGGCCGGCTGCGCAACAGCTGAATAGGAGCAGACCATGCAGTTTTGGAATAGCTTTGCGGCCAAGCACCCGGCCGCTGCCAAGTGGGTGCGCGAGGGCGGTTTGTTCGTCATCGTATCCAACCTGATTACCGTATTCAAGTATCTGCTGCTGCAGTTCCTGCCTGCCGCGTTCAGCGGCCTGCCGGTGGTGGACTTCGGCTGGCCGGGCATCCCGGTGACGCTTTTCGGCGAGACCTTCCAGTGGAACATTCTGGGGTATGACTCCGCCCACGGCGGTCTGCCGTACTTCTGTGCCTATATGGTGGCAATGGTCATCGGCGAGTGCATCAACTTTCCGATTCAGCGCAGTTTCGTGTTCCGCAGCAAGGGCAATCTGGCCAAGCAGATTGCCTGGTATGTGGTGGCGTTCTGCATCATCACCTGCATCGTCAACTCCATCAACTGCATCTGGGTGGCGGTGGCAGGCCTGCTGGTGCCGGACTTCATCTACAACATCGGCACCACTGTGTTGAACGGCGGTATCTCGATGGTGATATTCTTCTTCGTCAACAAAATCATCTTCCCGGAAGGGGAGGCAAAACAGGCGTAATCGCCTGACAAAATAAGGGGCCGCAGCCAATTTTGGCTGCGGCCCCTTTTACGGTGCTTATAAATAATTGACGGCCAGAATGGCAACGCCCAGCATCACCAGCACCACGCCGGTGGCACGGTTCAGGGTGGCGGGTTCGGATTTGTTGGCAAACTTTGCGGCGATCCGTGCCCAGAGCAGCGTGCTCAGGACACAGCAGACCAGGCAGAACAAATCCGGCGCGCCGCCGATGGCAAAGTGGCTGACAGAGCCGGTCAGCGCCGTGAAGGCCATAATGAAAACGCTGGTGCCAACGGCAGTTTTCAGCTCATAGCCCAGTACCGAAGTCAGCAGAAGCAGCATCATCATGCCGCCGCCTGCGCCGATAAACCCGCAGATGAACCCAACGCCCATTCCGCAGACCAGCGACTGCACCAGCCGTTTGCGCGCACTGACGGCGTTCATGGCGGTTTTGGTGGTCATAACCGGGCGCACAATGAACTTGATGCCCAGCAGCAGCGTCATAAAGGTGGAAAAGCCGCCCATCGTGGTGCCGGGTACAAGGCTGGCCACATAGCTGCCCACCAGCGTGAAGCAGAGCACCGCGGCCATCATAACGGCACCGTTTTTTATGTCGAGGTTTCCGTTTTTGCCGTAGGTATAGGCAGAAATGGCGCTGGCCAGCACATCGCTGGCTAAGGCAATGCCAACGGCCATGTAGGGGTCCATGCCCAAAAAGGTGATGAGCATCGGGCTGATGACCGCCGCAGCGCTCATACCCGCAAAGCCGGTGCCCAGCCCTGCGCCGATGCCTGCGATAAAGCAGACGATGAATGCGATAAGATACGTCATAGCGTTACTCCTTCTTCAGCTGGCGCTGAATATTTGCGTCCATGCGGCAGAGATACTCCTGCAGGGCCTGCTGCTCGGCTGCGGTAAAGCCGTCAAACAACGGCTCCAGCGTGCGGCGCTGGATTTCAGCCAGTGCCTCCGCCATCGGGCGGGCCGCCCCGGTAAAGCGGAGAATGCGTTGGCGGCGGTTGTCCGGTGCGGGCAGGACCTCCAGCACGCCGCGGCTGCGCAGGCGCTCCACCGCCGCTGAAACGTTGGACTTGGCCAGCCCGCGGTAGCGGCAGATGTCGCTGGCAGTGCACAGCTCCGGGTTGTTGTGCAGAAACAGCAGAATGTCAATTTCCAGCTGGTTGAGCCCATACGCCGCCGCTGCGCCTGCAAACTGCGCGGAATAGTATTTCTTGTAGTGCTGTGCGTAGGCAAGAATCGGAACCACGGTGCAACCTCCTTACCGGGCTTATAAAATGCCTAAATAGAACAGTTCTGATTATAACTATTTACCGGGCAAATGTCAACAGCAAACAAAAATCCCCGCCGAAATTTGAACCGCATCCCGTCAAGCGTACAATGAAATAAAATAAGACTTTGCTGCCAAGAGCACTGCTCTTGGCAGATTTTTTACGCGGCAAATGCCATCTGGTACTTCTACCCTGTTGTTGAAATAAAACCAAATTAGTCATGCTTATTTTCATGTATCAATTATCTTTTTTACCATTGTACCGAACAAAATCATCAGCGGAACCACAAAGAGAAAGCATAGGATATTTTTTAATTCAGCATTATCCGTTGAAAGCTGCATCAAAACCATAGAGAGCGGATACTTTTCTTTGCTCTGCAAAAATGTCATGGGTTGTTCCAAAAGATTCCAGCTCTCAGCGACGGAAAGGAATGCTGCAATCATAACATACGGTCGTACGATTGGAGCATAGATTTTTCTAAAAGAACCCAGTTGCTTGCGCCATCACAAATTGCTGAATCGAACAGGCTACTATCAATTCTTTTTTGTTGCGAACCAAAAGAGTAAAATCATCCAAGGCTGGAATGCCGTCATTATCAATAGCCCTTTCAGAGAATTCAACCATCCGATGTTCATCAAAACCAGATATTGAGGGAGCATAGAAGTGCTTGCTGCGGCAAAAGCAAACAGAAAACACAGGTCAAAAGAAAAAATGTCTGTGCTCTCGGAGATGGGATTCTGGCAATCGCATAACTTGCAGGCAACGCAATCACTATTTGAATAAGCACGCCGGCACCTGCAAGAAGCAATGTGTTTTTATAGGCGCAAACAAATTCTGCCAAAGAATCCAACTGCCACAGGTTGTCCAAGTGCATATTAAATATCGAAAAAACAAGAACTATGCATGGCAGCACAAAAATCACAGCGGCTATCAAAGACAACATCCTATAGGCAGCTTCTTTTCGTGGGTTCATCGGTTATTCCTCTTTTTTGCCAAGTACATTCCAATTAGCACAAAGGCTCCAACAAAAAGCACAACCAAAATAGACGCCGCTTCCAGTCGTGCATAGTTCATATTCATAAAATTGTTTTGCAGAAAGTGCTGAATGCTATATAGTTGTTCATTCGGATGAGCTCCCCCAATCAAATAGGCTTCACGGAAGCATCGAAAGCTATTGTAAATCGTCAAGATTCCACAAATCAATAAAGATCGCTTTATGATTGGAAGCTTTATGTACCAAAAACATTGTAGAGGGGTGACTCCATCCAGCATGGCGGCATCTATGATTTCGGATTCTATGGATTTTATAGCAACCATAAAAATTAAAAATTGAGAATCCCAGCGTTTTCCATAACACAATTACAAGGAACACATAAAATGCAAATGGTGTTTCACCCCACTGGCTAGGAGATTTTCGTAAGATGCTTGATGCAACTGTTACAACACAAGCTGCCGGAAGTGTTGAAGGAACAAGATAGAACAGACAAAGTTTTTCTTGTCGGAGTTTTATATAAGCTTCCGCAATGAAAATGCCGATAACCAAATTGACGGGTATAATGATAGTCCACAAATGAAACAGATTTCTAACAGCGAGTAAAAATGCCTCGTTTTCAAAAAGATTCATATAATATTGTATACCGACAAAATCGCTGCCTGTTCCAAGAAAGAGACTCTTCCAAAAAGCAATCAGGATTGGAAACAGATAGCAAAAAAATCCGGCAGTAAGTGCCGGTAGAAGAAGGATATTACTCTGAAGATTCTTTTTCATTTTATTCATTAAGGTACAATTTGAGCCGCGGAGTAAGTCGCTCAACAAGCTCATCAAGGGTGATTTCATCATTCCAATACTGAACCATCGTTTCGCTTAGAAGATTTCCTCCATCCTCACTTTGATCAAGCTGCAAGGCACGGTACCAAATTGTGTGATATTGCGCTGCATTGATCTTGTCGCATATTGTTTCAAGTTGATCTAGCTGTGCATTAGTTAAATTATCCCCATACATCTCTTTTCGGTTTTCAATATCTTCTTGCCCTATTTTTTCATGGGATGCATCATAGACACTGAATTGATATTGTGCTTCCATGCATTTTTTAAGACATCCACGTCGGACAGGAAACATATCTTTATCCGCAAACGCCGAACTCGACTGGCATTCTTCACTAAGAAGATATGCTAAAAGTGCTTTTACCTCTGCTGGATGCTTTGTGTTTCGATTTCCCATTGCGTAAGAACCGATTTCAGCAGTAACACCGCCTAGCTCATTGGGAATGGGGAGTGTTACGGTTGCGATTCCAAGAGCCGCACACTGCCGAAGAAGTCCCACCGTCATATAGCTTGGGTCAAGACTAGCAAAAGGTTCACCGTTTGCAAAATTATCCCGGACTACTTCTGGATTGAAACTGTCAAACAAACCATTATGCATCTCATAAGAAATTTCACCCGCACGGAATTCTTTTTCGTATGCTAATGTTTGCCGACAACTAACTGTGTCCAAGTTAATAGCGTGATTCTTGTAATCGATGATTGGCTGCGATAACGCGCTTGTCATGCTAAAGTCCGTCACAACCAGCATTGGTTTTTCCTTGTAGATGCGCAGCAGTTCATCCATCGTGGCTGCAAGGCTTTTTGATGCGGTAGGCGTATCAAATTTGCTGTCTTTCAGAACGCTTTCTGCACTTGTCAGAGTTGGAACTGAAAAGCACAAAGGTAAAATATACTGTTTTCCTTTTAGTTTTCCAGCATCTAAAAGAGGCATATAAAAATTCTCTGCTGTGAATTCGTTTGAATCCATTACATCGGTGAGATCGAGGAAAGCTCCATTCATCATACTCTTTTCAATATCTGGAAACAAATTAACATTCGTCAATCGGTTTCCTTCCATAATAAAAAGGTCGGGACCCTTGCCTGAAAGGATTTCCGTATTTAGCCGATGAATCTCAACCTCACGCTCTGCGGTATCACCTTCTTTGGGTGATACGAACTGTATTGTGATATTAGGGTTCTCTTTTTGGTAGTCTAGCAGTTTTTCATAGATAGGACAATGTGTATCGGGGTTTGCATAGTGAGCGGTAAGGTAGACTGTTAAAGTGACTGGATTTGAGCTATCCTCTGTAATTGGCTTGGCTGAATTGGTTCCCTTTTGAGTAGATGAGCATCCTGTGATAAGAACAAGCAGACTTACTACAATAGCACCGATGAATTTGCTAAATCGGTTATTTTGTCTATTGTTATACATGATTTCAGATTCTCCGACATCTAGAATTTTGCTTCATAGCAATACCATGTCATAGGCTATGTAGAATATGGCGTGCTATGTCCGCATTCTCTTTGTCCACAAATATCTCTGTGACATACTTCGGTTTTATGCCTAGAGTTCCAGTTCTTGCCTGATCGAATGCATTACGCCGATTGACATCTTTGGTTTTGCAATATTATGTCCTCCAAACTCTTGTCGTGTGGGTACGGTCTATGACAAGGTGTCAGGGTTTTGTATCTTCCACGGGAGCCGTCGTTATCGTACCAAAAGAAAACAAAAAATCCGAACTCTTCTCCAATCGGAAATAGGTTCGGATTTTTCTTGTATGGTGGACCTGGAGGGATTCGAACCCTTGACCTCTCGGATGCGAACCGAACGCTCTCCCAACTGAGCTACAGGCCCATGTCCTGATGACTAGATTAGTGTAAACCATTTCCGTAAAAAAGTCAAGAGCAAATCAGAATTTTTGTGCCTGCGCCCCGGTACACATCGTATAACATACGAATTATATTGTAACAAGGGCAAAATCCGATATTTCTTGCGTTTTCTATTATATGGTGCTATAATAATACAAATCTTGCACTTACCGTACAAAAACGTATACACAGTGCAGATTGAACCCCACGCGCGAGATGCACTATAGTAAAAACAACTATTATACTAACGTGTGGGGGAAGAGCTTTTATGGAAGCCAAAAACCAATAGCAAGCTACCGAAGAGAATTTTCCGCACTGGCGGATCTGCAGTGCGCCGGGACCGTGACCTATACGCTGCTGCGGGAGCAGGACGCCTTTGTAATCAGCGTACAGCGGGAGGGAGGCCCTGCGGCAGCCTATATGCTGTGTGACACAGAGGAGGACCGCGCAGGGATGCTGACACGTTTTCTATATGAAAATGCCGTGGACCCTGTGCATGTGTCCGCAATTCTGGTTGACCTGTGCGGATCGGCGGTGGGCTGATATGGCAGTGTTGTTGAACGAACGCCCCTTGCACGAAAAAACCGCCCTGCCCAAGACCACCGCTGTGACGGCGCTGTTTGCGTTCAACGCCAAACTGGACAGGGACACAATGAAGCTGTTTGCCAAAACGCACGGCGCAGAGGTCAGCGCGGCGGCGGTGGCCGCCACTGGGCAGGAGGTTCTGGAGCTGCTGCACGGCGGGCTGCGCCCGCAGGTGCTTGTGCTGGATGCGCTGCTCACAAAGCCGTCCGTGACCAGCCTTCTGCAGGAAATCATCACGATGCACCTTGACCCGGAGCCCGCCGTGCTGGTGGTTGTCCCGGTGCCGGAGGAAACCGCCGCCCGCAAGGCACTGCGGCTGTTCTCCCAGTACCAGATCATGCTGCGCCCCTATGGGATGAAAAGCCTGTTTGATGAAATCTACCGTATGGGCTCCACCGATGATGAGCATCGGCTGTACCATCTGCGCGGCTGCTGTGATGCGGTGCTGGACAACTACGGTGCCCCTGCCACGCTGAGCGGCTACCATTATGCGGAGCGTATGCTGCTCTACGCACTGTATGCCGACTACCCGCAGCAGATTGGCGTGCTGCAGCAGTACGTTGCCGCGGAGGAGGGCATTGAGGTCGGCACGGTGACCTCGGCGATGAACCGGCTTTCCCAGAAGATGTCCAAAGCGCGGCATGGAGCCCTACCGGGCACTTTGCCGCCGCTGCGGCCGGCCCGAGGACGGCGTGCTCTCCAATGGGCAATTGATGGCGGGGCTGCTGCAGGAGCTGCGCAGCCGGGCAGAACCATACTTATAATGTAAAGAAGGTGTCTCCATGTACAAAGAGGATGACGACACAGCACTGCTGGCACTGCGCGGAGGACTGCGCGGGCGGTTCCGGCGCTCTTTGACAGCATGGAGAATGCCTTTGAGGCTTTGCAGGACAGTCTGGAGCGGACAACCAGCCCGGCCCAGCGCGCCGAGCTCCAGCCGATTTTTGACGAGCTGCGCACACAGCTGCTCAGCCTGCGCCGCTTGGGGGACCAGACCTCGGACGCCGCCACGGCGGCGCTTCTGCGCGGCAGCTGCACGCCGCGGCCGATGGATCTGGTCAGCCAGTTGCGGGAAATCTGCGACATTCTGCAAGAGGAGGCCGCCCGCTGCGGCCTGCCGTTCACCGTGGAACTCTGCTGCGCGGGGGTGGAATTTCTGCCCACAATGGGGGATGCCACGCTGCTGAACGGCCTTGTGACAAACCTTGTTTCCAACACGCTGGCCGTGGATGGCGCAGCACACATTGTGCTGCACTGTGCGCCGGGCTGCTTTGTCTATCGGGACAACGGCCCCGGCCTGCCGCCCGATGCCAGAGCGCTGCTGACCGAGGAAAAATGGAGCGAGCGTCTGCTCCATGCGGGTGGGCTGGGCCTGCCGCTGATTGCCGCCTACGCCAGAGCAATGGACTGGGCGCTGGCCGTGGGGGAGGGCCCGGGCACTGAGCTGCAATTCACCTTGCCCGCCGCCCCGCCGCTGGAAAACCTGATGCTGGAATCCCCGGCAGAGCGCATGGCCGAGCAGCGCACCCGGCGGCAGCTGATACAGCGCGAGCTGGCGCTGCTGGCCAACCGGTAAAGAAAGCTAGGGAGGGGCTTGCCCCCCGGTAGCTGCGGCCCCTTGCAAAAACACTGTAAAATGACATGGCACCGTTGTCCCGGCCCGGGGGCGGCCGTCTTTTTTTACCGCCACCGCTTTACTTTACGCGCAAATTATTGTAAAATGTAATACAAAAAGAATGGTTTACTATGCCTGTGCGGCACGGTGAACCGCCAAAATAACTACAGGTGGTGTTTTTTATGGCAATTCAGTATAAACGTATTCTTCTGAAGGTCAGCGGCGAGGCTCTGTCTGGTCCCAAGGGCACGGGCTTTGATGAGGAGACCATCGCTTCTATCTGCGCGGGCATCAAGGCGGCGCACGATCTGGGCGCCCAGATTGCCATTGTTGTGGGCGGCGGCAACTTCTGGCGCGGCCGTTCCAGCGGCAAGATGGACCGCATGGACGCGGACAAGATTGGTATGCTGGCTACGGTTATGAACGCGCTGGCCGTCAAGGATGCCTTGCACCAGCAGGGTGTGGAGGCCGTTGTCATGACCAGCTCCTTTATGCCGCAGGTGGCCGAGTGCTTCACCAGCGACAAGGCCATTGCTGCGCTGGAGAGCGGCAAGATCGTTGTGTTCGGCGGCGGTACGGGCAACCCGATCTTCTCCACCGATACGGCTAGCGCGCTGCGCGCACTGGAGATCAGCGCCGATGCTATGTTCAAGGCTACGATGGTGGACGGTGTCTACAAGGACCCCCACAAGTATGCCCGGATGCTGTGCGCTATGATACGCTGACCTTTACCCGCGTGCTGGACGAGCGTCTGGCCGTCATGGACTCCACCGCCGCAACCCTCTGCCGTGACAACGGCCTGCCCATCCTCGTCTTTGATCTGGGCCAGCCCGCCAACATTGCCAAGGCCTGCGAGGGTGAGATGGTCGGTACCCTCGTCAAGGAATAAGAATTGAAAAATTCATATTTTCCCCCTATACTATCTTAAAATAAGGAGAATCTGATTATGAGCAGCACTACGAAACCCTTTGAAGAAAAAATGAACGCCAGTGTCAACCATCTGGTGCATGAGCTGGCCTCCATCCGCGCAGGCCGTGCCAACCCCGCCATCCTGGACAAGGTCACGGTGGACTACTACGGCAGCCCCACGCCCATCCAGCAGATTGCCGCTGTGGCCGTGGCCGAGGCCCGCATCCTGACCATCTCTCCGTGGGATCGCTCGATGCTCAAGCCCATCTCCAAGGCGATCCAGACCAGCGACATCGGCATCAACCCGATTGATGACGGCCAGATTATCCGTCTGGTTTTCCCGGCTCCGACCGAGGAGCGCCGCAAGCAGCTGACCAAGGACGTGAAGAAGCAGGGCGAGGACGCCAAGACCGCTGTGCGCAACATCCGCCGCGACGCGATGGACAAGTTTAAGGCCATGAAGAAGGCCGGCGAGCTCACCGAGGATGATCAGAAGAAGCTGGAGGAGGAAACCCAGAAGCTGACCGACAAGTATGTCAAGATGATCGACGATACCTGCGCCGACAAGAACAAGGAGATCATGGAGGTCTGATCTCTCCATGAACGATAGCCTGTGCGGGTATGTCATCTGACACGCTCGCATAGGCTGTTATTGCAAGAAAATCTATTCCGCGATTGCCCAATCACTTCCGCGAAAGGGAACCACCGTTTATGAAGACCCGCATCATCACTGCCGTTGTCGGCCTGAGCGTTCTGGCTGTTGTTCTGGCATTTTTTGACACGTTCCTGTTTGACCTGGTACTCAGTGCCATCTGCCTGCTTGCCATCCATGAGGTGTACACCGCCATGGGTTTCGGCAAAAAGGAGTGGTACCTCTATGTGGCCGCCGTGCCGCTGACGCTGCTTGTCATGCTCAGCAGCTCACAGATGGTGGTGCGCAGCCTGCTGCTGCCGGCGGCGTTTCTGACGGCGCTGTTCTATAACGTCTGCCAGATTAGAAACGTAAAAACGCTGGATTTTGGTAAGCTGGCGGGCTTTGTCTACTTCTCAACCGTAATCACCTTCTGCTTTTACGCGCTCATCCATCTCAAGCGGATGCTGCCCTTTGCGCAGTATCGCTATGATGCCATCTATTTCATCCTGCTGATCCTCTGCTTTGCATGGGGCGGGGACACGGCTGCCTACTTTGCGGGCCGTGCCTTTGGCAAGCACAAGCTGGCCCCGGTGGTCAGCCCCCACAAAACGGTGGAGGGCGCTGTGGGCGGCGTGCTGGGCAGTATGGCCGCCGGCTGCGTGCTGACACTGGTCTACTCGCTGCTGTCAAAGACCTACAATGTGCTGAGCATCGGCGTGCTGGCGCGGCACTATCTGGTGCTGCTCGGCATGGGTGCCGTGGCATCGGTGCTGGGCATCTTGGGCGACCTGTTTGCCTCCTCGGTCAAGCGTCAGGTTGGCATCAAGGACTACGGAACGATTTTCCCGGGGCACGGCGGCATTCTCGACCGCTTTGACAGCGTTATGTTCATTGCGCCCTTCGTTTCCATCGCGGTACGCTATTTCTTCTATCTGCTGTGAGGAATGTACAATGAGTAAGGTTATCACACTGCTGGGCTCTACCGGCTCAATCGGCACCCAGAGCCTCGATGTCTGCCGCATGCACGGCTATGAGGTGTTCGGTCTTTCGGCCAACTCCAGCGTAGACAAGCTGCTGGCCCAGATCGCGGAATTTCACCCGAAGTATGTGGCTGTCACCGACCCGGCCGCGTTCGACAGGCTGTCCGCCGCACTGGCAGGGCAGACGGGGGCACCCACCCTGCTGAAGGGCGCGGACGGTCTGAAGCAGCTGGCCATGATGGACGGCGCAGGCACGGTGCTGAACGCGGTTGTGGGCATTGCGGGTCTGGATGCCTCGCTGGCAGCCATTGAGAGCGGCCACGATCTGGCGCTGGCCAACAAGGAGAGCCTTGTCACCGGTGGCCATCTGGTGACCGATGCCGTCAAAAAGCACGGTGTTCACCTGCTGCCGGTGGACAGTGAGCACAGCGCTATTTTCCAGTGCCTGCAGGATCAGCACAGCGCTAAAACGCTGGAAAAGATCCTGTTGACCGCCTCCGGAGGGCCCTTCTTCGGCATGGGCACCGAGGAGCTGCGCACCAAGACGAAGGCGGACGCCCTCAAACACCCCAACTGGAATATGGGCGCCAAAATCACCATCGACTCCGCCACGCTGATGAACAAAGGCCTTGAGCTGATCGAGGCTGCGTGGCTCTTCGGCCTGCCGGAGGACAAGATCCAGATTGTGGTCCAGCGGAGAGCATCATCCATTCGGCTGTGCAGTTTGCCGATCATTCCATCATCGCGCAGCTTGGCGTGCCGGATATGCGCATCCCCATTCAGTACGCGCTGACCTGGCCCGAGCGTCTGCCCAGCCCCGTGCCGGAGCTGGATTTTGCTGCCCTGACCAAGCTGAGCATTGCCACCGCGGACGATGAGACCTTCCGCTGCCTGAAGGCCTGCAAGAAGGCCATCCGCAAGGGTGGTCTGGCCCCCTGCGCCGCCAACGGTGCCAACGAGGCCGCCGTGGCGCACTTCCTGCGGGATGAGATCGGCTTCTTGGATATAGGCCGTCTGGTCGAGGGCATTGTGGACAGCGACTCCTTCGGTGGGGACTATACGCTGGCCGATGTGCACGAATGTGATCGCATGGCGAGAGACCCTGCCTGCCATACATGTGGAAGCCCATATTTAACATTGTGAGGTGCCTATGACTGCATTGCTGACCGGGCTGGCATCGCTGCTCGTGTTTGGCGGCGTCATTCTGGTGCATGAGCTGGGCCATTTTATGGCGGCACGCCATTGCGGCATCATTGTCGAGGAGTTTTCCATCGGCTTTGGCCCGTGCCTGTGGTCCACCAAAAAAAACGGAACGACCTATTCTATCCGTCTGCTGCCCGTTGGGCGGCTACAATCTGTTCAGCCGCCCGCCTGAGGAGGACGAGGAAGGGGAGGACGCTACACCGTTCGCCCCCCGCCGCCGCGCAAAACAGTGCTCTTTCCGCTGGCGGTAGGCGGCCGGAAATTTGAGGAGGCCACCGCGTGGCAACGCTTTTTTGTGACGCTGTGCGGTGCGCTGATGAATTTTGTGCTGGGCATGGCGGTGCTGCTGGTGCTGGTCCTCTCGCAGGGGGCGAAACCGGCAGCACCACGGTTGCCGACTTCGGCGAAAACTCTCAAAGCGCCGCGGTTTTGCAGCGGGGCGATACGATTTTACAGATTGACGGCAAGCCCTGCTGGACGGTGTGCACCCTATCCGGTGCTTTTGACGGCACCGAAAAGACCCACACCATGAAGGTGCTGCGCGGCGGCGAGGTCGTGAGCCTGCCCGCCGTGACGGTGGCCCCGACACTGGACGAAAACGGAAATGTGCTGTACGGCACGGATTTCCGCGTTGCTTCGCAGAGAATGAGCGCGAAAAATGCCGCGGCCCTGACAGGGGAAATGTTCCGCTATTACAGCGGGGCAATTCTGGGCGGCTTCTGGGAGCTTTTCACCGGCAAGGCGGGCATGGAGGATCTCTCCGGTCCGATCGGTACGGTATCGGCGGTCAGTCAGGCCGTGCGGTACGGCTGGCGGGATGTGCTTTCCCTGATGGCTCTGCTGACGATCAATGTCGGCATCTTCAATCTGCTGCCTATCCCGGCGCTGGACGGCTGCAAGCTGCTTTTCCTTTTGTGGGAGGCACTGACTGGCCACCCTGTGCCGGAACGTGCACAGGGCTTTGTGAACACCGCGGGTATGGTGGCCCTGCTGTGGCTGATGCTTCTGGTCACCATGCAGGATATATCACGATTCTTATAAGGAGAGACTACGATGCAGCGTCAACTGAAAAAGGAAGTCAAGATTGGCAATATCAAAATCGGCGGCACAAACCCGATTGCTGTGCAGACGATGCTGAATGTGCCCGTCAAGGACATTGCGGGCAACGTGGCGCAGGCAGAGCGCGTGGCCAAGGCCGGCTGCCAGATCGTCCGCGTGACGGTGCCCACCCCGGCGGATGCCGCTGTTGTGGCCGCTATTAAAGAGAAGGTTGACATCCCCGTTGTGGCGGACATCCACTTTGACTACCGCGCTGCGCTGGCTGCACTGGACGCAGGCGCGGACAAAATCCGTATCAACCCCGGCAATATCGGCGATGACGACCGTGTGAAGGCCGTGGCGGACGCCTGCAACGCCAAGAACTGTGCCCATCCGCATCGGCGTCAACGGCGGCAGCCTTGAGAAAGCACATCCTTGCCAAGTACGGCGCCCCCGTGCCCGAGGCGATGGTAGAGAGCGCCATGTACCATGTGCGCCTGCTGCAGAAATATGATTTTGACAATATCGTTATTTCGATAAAATCCAGCAACGTGCCGCGCATGATGGCGGCCTACCGTCTGCTGGCCAGCCAGACCGATTACCCCCTGCACGTTGGCGTGACCGAGGCGGGCGGCAACCGTATGGGTCTGATTAAATCCGGCATGGGCATCGGCGGTCTGCTGATGGAGGGCATCGGCGACACGCTGCGCGTCAGCCTGACCGATGAACCCGAGAACGAGGTCTATGCCGGCTATGACATCCTGCGCGCCGCCGGCTATGCGGTGGCCGGCCCGGAGATCATCAGCTGCCCGACCTGCGGCCGCACCCAATACCCGATGATCGAGATTGCCAACGAGGTTGAGCAGCGTCTGCGGGACGAGGGATTCAAGAAGCCACTGAAGATTGCCATTATGGGCTGTGTTGTCAACGGCCCCGGCGAGGCCAGTGATGCCGACATCGGCATTGCGGCGGCAAGGACGAGGCGCTACTTTTCATCCGCGGCGAGAAAATCCGTATGCTGAAGGGCGATATTGTAGGGCAGCTGCTGGAGGAAATTCCAAAATGTAATGTAAAGCCCCCCCTTGGGGGAAGGTGGCCCCGGATGAGGGCAAGCTGTCCTCGGCAATCCGTTTGCGGGTAATGCCCGGCAACTTCGCCCTCATCAGTCCGCTTTTCCCCCGAAACCATTTGTCGGATGCCTGCATCCGGTCTGGGGACCCGCCCCTACAACATGCTATCCACAGACCAGGTAAAATTCCCCTTGAAACCATTTGTCACACAGGTCTGGCCGCAGTTTACGGCAGACCAGCAGTTCTGCGCCGCCTTTGGCAGTGTTGGGTAGACCGCGTGGAGCTTTACCGCACAAAAAAGACAGGTCGTAATCTGCCTGCGCAGTGCTGAACCCTTGGATCAGGCGCTGTGCGGGCGTCTTTGTGCGTCCCTTGGCGAGGTGTTTGCCGGATACGAGCTGCAGGTGCGCAGCTATTTTGCCTACCCGAACATCACCCCCGAGGCTGTGCGCCTGATGCTGGAGGAGCTGAAGGAGAAGGGGATGCCGGTCAACGGCTTTCTGGATAAGACCGAGCCGGTCACCTTCGGCGACGACGGCATCACCATCCATGTCAACGCGGGCCGCCAGATTCTTGGAAAGCGTGGAGCTGCCCCGCGTGCTGGCAGAGCTTATTCAGGAGCGCACCGGCAGCTGCCCATCGTGCGTCTGGCCGACAGCGGCAAGGCGCGCACCGAGGAGGAATTTGAGCAGTATCTGCAGGAGAAGGCCCCCGCCGTCAAGTTCGAGGCCAAGGAGACGCCGCCCGACTTCACGATTGAGGGTCTGGCCCTCACCAACAAGCCGGTCAAGCTCTTCTACGGTAAGAGCTTCAAGCCTGCGGACACCCGCCGCCTCAACGATCTGGGGGACGGCGGCAAGGTCACGGTCTGGGGCGATGTGTTTGCCACCGAGGTCAAGGGCAGCCGCCGCAAGATCTACTTTACCTCCATCACCGACTATTCGGGCTCGGTCAACCTCAAGGTATTGGGGGACGAGGACGCCGATATGTCCAAGTGGGAGGGCCTTAAGCCAGGCACCACCCTGATCGTGCGCGGCAACTATATGTATGACAAGTACGAGCATGACTTTGTCATCCTGCCCTACGATGTTCTGCAGGTGGAGCGCGAGCAGCGCCAGGACACTGCCCCGGAGGGGGAAAAGCGGGTGGAGCTGCACCTGCACACCAAGTCCAGCTCAATGGACGGCTTCAATGACCCCGGCAAGATTGTGCGTCTGGCCCATCGCATGGGGCACCGCGCCATTGCCATCACGGACCACGGCGTCTGCCAAGGCTACCCGGAGGCCATGCTGGCCACCGATGCCATCCACGAGACTGACCCCAACTTCAAGCTGATCTACGGCTGCGAGGCCTACTTCGTGGACGATATGATTCCCGCCGTCTACGGCAAGGCCGAAATGCCGCTGTCCGGCTCCTTTGTTGTCTTTGACACCGAGACGACCGGCCTTGACGCCAACACCGAGCGGCTGACCGAAATCGGTGCCGTCTATGTTGAAAACGGTAAGATCAACGAGGAAAAGAAATTCTGCACCTTCGTCAACCCCGGCAAGCCGATCCCGCAGAAGGTGGTGGACCTGACCGGCATCAACGATGCGATGGTGGCCGACGCCCCGACGCCGGAGGAGGCCATCCGCGCTTCAAGGAATTCTGCGGGGACAACATTCTTGTGGCCCACAACGCGCACAGCTTTGATATGCTCTTTATCCGCAAGGCGGGGGAGAAGGCGGGCGTCAGCTGGGACGAGAACACCTACATCGACACGCTGCCGATGGGACAGGCGCTCTTCCCGGGCCTGCGCAACTACAAGCTGGACACGATCAACAAGCACCTCGAGATTCCGCCCTTCAACCATCACCGCGCTGTTGATGATGCAATGGCGCTGGCCCGCATCTATGAGGTCATGCTGACCGACCTTGAGGAAAAGGACATCCACACAGTCGAGGCCATCAACACCGGCCTTGGCGGCAACAAAGAGGTGCTGAAAAAGAAATACTACCACCTGATTATACTGGTGCAGAATCAGGTGGGCTTGAAGAACCTGTACCGCATCGTCAGTGCGGCCCACACCCAGTATTTCTTCAAAAAGCCGCGTGTGCCGCGCAGCCTGCTGAACCAGTACCGCGAGGGACTGCTGCTCTCTCCGGCCTGTGAAGCAGGTGAGCTTTACAGGGCGATCGTGGCGGGCCAGCCCTATGAGCAGCTGCTGCGCATCGCCGATTATTACGATTATCTTGAGGTGCAGCCCCTTGGCAACAACGAATTTATGGTTCGCAACGGTCAGGTGGATTCGATAGAAGCCATCAAGAACTTCAACCGCACCGTGATACAGCTGGGCGAGGATCTGCACAAGCCGGTCGTGGCCACAGGAGACTCCCACTTTCAGGAGCCGGAGGACTGGATCTACCGCGCAGTCCTGCAGGCCGGCAACGGCTTCAAGGACGCCGACAATCAGGCACCGCTGTACTTCCGCACAACGCCCGATATGCTGGAGGATTTCAGCTACCTGCCGCAGGAAAAGGCGTACGAAATTGTGGTGACCAACCCCAACAAGATTGCAGCCACGATTGACAACAATCTGCGCGCAATCCCCAAGGGCACCTACCCGCCCAGCATCCCCGGCGCCGAGCAGGAGCTGCGCGATGACACATGGAAGCATGCCGCGGCCGGGACTATGGCGCGCCGCTGCCCGATGTGTTGCAAAAGCGGCTGAAAAAGGAGCTTGATTCCATCTGCGGCCATGGCTACGCCGTTTTGTATGTCATCGCCGTGCGTCTGGTGGCCTACTCAAACGCGGGCGGTTATCAGGTCGGCAGCCGCGGCTCTGTAGGCTCATCGGCTGTTGCGCACTTCTCCGGTATCTTCGGAGGTCAACTCAATGCCGCCGCACTACCTGTGCCCCAACTGCAAGCACAGCGAGTGGATCAATGACGGCGTCCACTTTGACGGCTTCGATCTGCCCGACAAAAACTGCCCGGTCTGCGGCAAGCCGATGATTGTCGAGGGCCACGATATCCCGTTTGAAACCTTCCTGGGCTTCTACGGTGATAAGGAGCCGGATATCGACCTGAACTTCTCGGGTATGTATCAGTCCCACGTGCACCGCTACACCGAGGAGCTTTTCGGCAAGGAAAACGTCTTTAAGGCGGGTACAGTCTCCGGTCTGCAGGACAAAACCGCCTACGGCTATGTCAAAAAGTATCTCGAGGAGCGCGGCAAGACCGTCAACCGTGCCGAGGAAAACCGCCTTGTCATGGGCTGCACCGGCGTCAAGCGCACGACCGGCCAGCACCCCGGCGGCATGGTCGTTGTGCCGGATACCTTCGACATTTACGATTTCTGCGCCATCCAGCACCCGGCGGACGACGTCAAGGGCGGTGCTGACCACCCACTTTGAATTCAAGTATCTGCACGATACGCTGCTCAAGCTGGACGAGCTGGGCCACGATGTGCCTACCTTCTATAAGTATTTTGAGGAATACTCCGGTATTCCCATCGACTCTGTGCCGATGAATGATGAGAAGGTCTACAGTCTGCTGACCAGCCCGGCCGCGCTCGGCGTGACCGAGGAGCAGATTGGCTCCAAGACCGGCACGTTCGGCATCCCGGAAATGGGTACGAACTTCGTGCGCCAGATGCTGCTGGACGCCCAGCCGAAGAATTTCTCTGGAGCTGATCCAGATCTCGGGTCTCTCCCACGGCACCGATGTCTGGACCGGCAACGCCGACGAGCTGATTCGCTCGGGCACCTGCACGATCGCAGAGGTCATCGGCTGCCGTGACAGTATCATGCTGTATCTGCTGCGCAAGGGCTGGAGCCCAAGATGTCCTTTGACATTATGGAGGCCGTGCGTAAGGGCAAGGTCGCCAAGGGCGGCTTCAAGCCCGGGTGGGAGGAAGCCATGCGCGAGCACGACGTGCCCGACTGGTATATCGAATCCTGCCGCAAGATCAAGTATATGTTCCCCAAGGCGCACGCGGTGGCCTACCTGATGGCGGCCATCCGCCTGATGTGGTTCAAGGTCTACCACCCGGCGGTGTTCTATGCCGTCTACTTTACGGTGCGCGGCGCGGACATTGACTATGAGGCCGCTGTGGGCGGCGTCCGCGTGGCCAAGCAGCACCTGAAGGACAACGAGAAGATCCCCAAGGAGGAGCGCACCGCCAAGGACGATGACGCCCTTAGTCAGCCTGCAGCTGGAAAACGAGATGCTGCAGCGCGGCTGTGAATTTCTGCCGATCGAGCTGGGCAAGAGCTACGCCAGCAAGTACGTGGTGGAGGATGGCAAGGTCCGCCTGCCGTTCACAGCCATCCGCGGTCTGGGCGATGCCGCCGCCGTGGCGCTTGAGCAGGCCACGATGCACGGGCAGGAGTATATTTCGGTTGAGGAGTTGCAGCAGGCCAGCGGCGTGGCGCAGTCGGTCTTTGACAAGCTCCGTGCGGTCGGGGCTCTCGGCAATCTGCCCGAAACCAGTCAGGTAGATTTGTTCAGCATGATGTAAAGGGATTACCCATCCGCGGGGCGTCGGGGACGCCGCCCCTACAAAATCCACCGCAGTGGGGCGGCATATATGCCCCTTGACAATCGGGCAACCCAAGTGATTTGCGCTATAATAGCAGTCACTGATGCGGGATTAGCTCATCCGGTAGAGTGACTGCTTCCCAAGCAGTAGGTGGCGAGTTCGAGACTCGTATCCCGCTCCAAAATGTCCTGATGCAAGGCATCAGGACATTTTTTGTTGTGAGGTGCTGACTATGCTGGACGCTTTTCCCGATCTATCACTGGTTCCACAACGGCAACCCCTATTCCGGGGCCGAGGGGTATGCGCTACGTTATCACCCCCGGCAAAAAGCCTGACCCGAACGATGAAAGCGGCAAGAAGAAGGTCGAGTACCTGACCGCGCAGGTCTGGCCCGGGCCGTGGAGCATCGAACATACCGCGGAGGAGAAAATCGAAGCCGCCGAGTTTGAGGGCAACCAGGCGGGTCTGGATGCTGCCGTGACATGGCTGCATGACCGCTACCACAGCGAGCCGGAACGCTGGGAAAATATCCCCTCCATTCTGGACTGCGAGCCGGACCGGTAAAGTGCCGGCAGCCAAAGAATTTCCGGTCAGGGCGGCACCTTTTGTTATAAAGGGGTGTTGCTTTTTTTATGGATATTTGTCATAATAAGGATATATGTAAGAAAGGGGAGACGGCCCGTGGCAAAGATCGCCGTTGTCGAGGACAACGCTGCTGTGCGGCAGGAGCTGTGCGGCTTTATTGCGCAGTACGCGCAGGAGAGCGGCCAGCTGCTGGAAGTGACTTTGCGGACGGCTCCCAGATCGTGGAGCCTTACCGCCCCGGGTTTGATATTATTTTTCTCGATATTGAGATGCCCACGCTGGGCGGCATGCCCACGGCGGAGCGCATCCGGCTGCTGGACCCCGATGTGGTGCTGATTTTTTGTGACGAATATGGCGCAGTATGCCATACGCGGCTATGAGGTCGATGCGCTGGATTTTGTGCTGAAGCCCGTCAGCTACTACCAGTTCAGCACAAAGCTGGACCGCGCGCTGCAGCGTATCTGCGCCGGCGCGGCGGGCAGATTACCCCCTGCAGGTGGGCGGCGGCGTGCAGCTGCTGGCCACCGATGACATCCTGTATCTGGAAACGCGCGACCGGCTGCTGCATTACCACACCACGACCGGGACATGGTCGGTGCGCGGCAGTCTGCTCAAGGCGGAGAAGGACCTGACCGCCTACCATTTTGCCCGGTGCAACCAGTGCTATCTGGTCAATCTGCGCCATGTGCGCGGTGTGCAGGACGACTTTGTGCAGGTGGGGGAGGAACGGCTGGAGATCAGCCGCCGCCAGCGCGCAGCGTTTTTGGCCGCCGTGGCGGCATATGTCGGGGGTGCGCTGTAGGTGGATTCCATCCTGAGTCTGGCCGTCTGCGCCGCAGGCATCTGCGCGCCCAGCTGGCCTACTGGCTGCCGCTGAAAAAGCGGGATCGCTTCTGGCTGCGCGCCCTGCTGGATTTTATTATGGTGATCCCCTTTTCGCGGCTGATGGTCTTTGGCAAACAGCGGGCAGTCACCAAGCCTTGCTGCTGGTGATTTATGCCGTTTATTTTACCTGCGCTGCGGTTTCCACCCGGCTGTGTACCCTGTTGGACTGGCCAGCCAGTGCTTACTGCAGCGTTTGGATCGTGTGTACGTCGGAGTCTATTGTACGAGCTGTGGCGTGTTCTGATTTGGACCGCCGAGGCGCTCGGCCTGCGCACACGGCCCTGCCACAATCCACGCCGATGCTGCTGGGCCAGCGGGGCTTTACCCGTTATGCTGCATCGTGGTCCGGTATACCGTGGCCCGCGAATGCCGGAGGACGGGACCTACCACATCGGCCCGCGGCAGCTGGCGAGTGCCGGGTTGATGGGGGCATGTTTGTCTTTCAGTTTTTTGCGCTGCATACCAGTCTGCGCGTTCGGGCTGCGGGCCTCGGCGGTGGTGCGCCCGTCGCTTGCTGACCCCAGCTTTATTGTGTGACGCTGCTTTATCTGCAGACCGAGCTTTTTTCAAAAAAATCGGCCTGCAGAAGGAGATGGATGCCCTCAACCTGCGCTGTACGACCGCCAGCGCAAGCAGTACCAGAATCGCGCGGCAGAATGTGCAGATCATCAACCGCAAATGCCATGAGCTGAAGGTACAGATCGCAGACCTGCGCCGCCTGCAGCCCGATGCAACCGTCTCGCAAAAAGTGGACGAGGCCGAGCCGGCCGCCCGGATGTATGACGCCAACGCCGCCACCGGCAACGAGGTGCTGGATGTTGTGCTGACCGAAAAAAGCCTGCTGTGCGAGGCCCAGCGCATCCGGCTGAACTGTGTGGCCGACGGCACCTGTCTGGCGGCCATTGAGCCGGGAGACCTGTATGCACTGTTTTCCAACCTGCTGGATCAGGCCGTTGACACCGCTGCCAGCAGCAGCATGGACGATACCGACCACCGTATGATCGACCTGCTGGTCTGCAGACGGCAGGGGCTTTGGTCGTCAACGTCATCGGGCCGCACTCGGCGCAGTCCGGATCATGGCCGCCGCACCGCTATGAGCTAAAAGGTGGCCGCCGCATCGTGGTGTGCAGAAACCATGGCACGGAACCCCGCGAGGCGCTGTTTGCAGTCAAAATCGTGCTGCCGCCCCCGAAAACTCCGAATAACCAAACAAGCCCACGGATTTGTGCAGATTGTACAAAAATAGGCGCTTTCAAAACGAAAAAACACCTTTTCACGCCAGAAATACCACTTTTCGCAAACCTGTTGCCATAAAATTAACAGTTCCTGCATAATAGTAACACAAAAAACAACACAGGAGGGCGCAATGCGAAGCTTACGACCAAGCTGATGAAAAACTGGCAGTTCACCGGGCCGGACGAGCGAACGCCATTGAATCTGCCCCAGCCCACCCTGGAACAACATCGACGGTAGCAATACGTAAC
>VOFK01000538.1_pt1 | contig 43824 bp, 35 predicted proteins | sample 5384121 | NCBI WGS metagenome assembly VOFK01 (sample SAMN12384730, study PRJNA508395) | human gut metagenome | isolation source: healthy gut J | host: Homo sapiens | reverse complement strand
CACGCACCTGTTTAGCGGCACCATTGCGCAGAACATCCGCTTTCGGCAAGCTCGACGCGACCGGACGAGGAAGTGTGCGCCGCTGCCGAGGCCGCCTGCGCCGACTCGTTTATCCGCCGCCTGCCGCGGGCTACGACAATACCGGTCACGGCCGATGGCGCCAACCTGTCGCAGGGCCAGCGTCAGCTGCTCGCCATCGCGCGCGTGGCCGCCAAGCCGACCCGCCGGTGCTCATCCCGACGTGAGGCCACGAGCCCAGCTGACACGCGCATCGAAAGTCATCGAGCGCGAAGCGACCGCATCATGCGCGGAAGTTGCCGGTTTTGCCGAACGACGCCGTGGCTCTGGCCGGCATCCGCGCGCAGGGGCCGCCTGGGAGGCGACGAGGCGCTCGCTCGCGCTGATCGCCGCGCTCGGCGGGCACGCACTCCGACGCCGCGGCACAGACGCTGCTGGCCTTCAACGGCCGTATCGACGAAGGCGTCGTCAAGGCTCTCGACGGCCGAGGCACGATGCAGGTACAGGCGCTCAACCTCGCTGCCGCACGGCGTATCGACGCCGTCGCGGACAAGGTCTTCGCCCTGCTCAACGCACCGGACGCCGCCGTCTCGGAGGCCGCCTACCGTGCGCTGGCCAGCATCGCCGCCCCCGCCGACGTCGACCGCCTGAGCCGGCTGCTCGACACCGCCGACGCGGCACATGCCGGACAGCTCTCGGCTGCGCTCACCCATGCCGTACGCACGCTCGCACCCGAAAAGCAATACGAGACCGTCTACGCCCGGATGAGCGCCTCGCCCCGTCCCGAACGTTACTACCCCACACTGGCGCAGACCGGTACGCAGCAGGCGATCGACTGCCTGGTGGAGAACTTCGCCGGCAGCCGCCGCGCCGAAGCCTTCGACGCGCTGCTGCGCGTCGACGCTCCGCAGATCGCCGGCGTGCTCTATACGATCGCCGCGGGCAATCCCGATCTGGCCGACCGCGCGCTGACGCGCTACACGGCCTGCGTGGCGGCGCTCGACGCGACGCCCGTGCGCAAATATCAGCTCTACCGCCAAGCGCTCGAACTGAATCCCTCGCCGAAGATCGCCGTCGGCATCCTGCGCAAGCTGGAAGGCATCCGTGAATTCCCGGCGCTCGTGCTCGCCGGCCGTTATCTCGACGACGAGGCGACGGCGCGCGCCGCTGCGGCTGCCGTCAAGACCATCGCAGCGAAAAGCGCCCGCCCGCTCGGCGGCGACACGGTACGCGCCCTGCTCGAAAAGAGCCGCGACATCTACCGCGAATGGGCCAAGAGCGACGCCGACGCCGGCTATGCCGTCGACGAGCTGACGCTGATGCTCTCGAAACTCCCCGCCGAAGGGTTCGCCGCCGTCGCGACCGACCTTGCGCAGTGGAGCGCCGTCACAGCCGATCCCGCCCGCCGCGCCACGATGAAGGCCGCTGCGCTCAAACGGGCCGAGGCGGCCGCCGCGAAGGCGATGCAGCAGAGCTGGACCACGGCCGACGGCACGATCGCCTATGCGGGCGGCGAGCCGAGCACGATCGCCGCACCCGGCACCTACGAGAACTTCGAATTCTGGATCGACTGCCGCACACGAGGCGCCGCCGGCATCGCCGTGCGTTCGACCAACCGGATCGGTCTGGGCGGCGACGCGGGGTCGGGCGCACTGACCGGCAACCGCACCCACGCATCGACCCCCGCGGTCGATGCCGACAACGCCGACGGGGAGTGGAACACGCTCCACGTCAAGGTCGTGGACGACCGCGTGACCGTCGAGGTCAACGGCCGCACCGTAACCGAAAACGTCATCTTGGAGAATACCTGCGCGCCCGGCGAAGCGGCCTACGCGAGCGGAGCGATCGAGCTGCTGGGCGAAGGCGATGCTGCGGAGTTCCGCGACTTCTACCTGTGCGAGCTGCCCGCGACGCCCGTCTTCGAACTCTCGCCCGAAGAGCGGGCCGAAGGCTACGAAGTGCTCTTCGACGGCCGTTCGCTCCACAAGTGGACGGGCAACACGACCAATTACGTCCCGCAGGAGGGAACGATCTACGTCACCGCATCCTACGGCGGCAAGGGCAATCTCTACACGGTCGAGGAGTACGGCGATTTCATCCTGCGCTTCGAGTTCCGCTTCCTGCGCGAAGGGGTCAACAACGGCATCGGCATGCGCACGCCGATGGGCGTGGACGCCGCCTACCACGGCATGGAGATCCAGATCCTCGACCACGACGCCCCGATCTACAAGAATCTGCGCGTCTACCAGCAGCACGGCTCGGTCTACGGCATCATTCCGGCCAAGCGGATCAAGTTCGGCGAGCTGGGCACATGGAACGTGGAGGAGATCCGCGCCGTGGGCGACCGCATCACCGTGACGGTCAACGGCGAGGTGATCCTCGACGACGACATCCGCGAAGCGTGCCAGGGACACAACGTCTCGGAGGACAGTTCCAAGAAGAATCCCTACACCGTCGACCACCGCAACCACCCGGGACTCTTCAACAAGAAGGGGCACATCGGTCTGCTCGGACACGGCGCAGGCATCCAGTTCCGCAACATCCGCATCAAGTCTCTCGACGCGAAGACACAGAACGGGAAATAGACGACCTCGGCGGGACGCGCTCCCGCGACGAACAACCCACCGGCCGGAGACACCGCGTCTCCGGCCGGTATCGAAACGACCGTTCCAGACCGGCGAAGGCAGCGCACCCGAAAACAGGCTGCCGGACGCAGGAAACGGCCGCAAACACATACTCCGATCCATGAATTTCCAGAAAGTCCCCGAAGGGCGTCCGCTGCGCATGGCGGTCATCGGCGCGGGCAACCGGGCCAATAAATACTTGGAATACGCACGGCGGCACCCCGAACGGCTGCAACCGGTTGCCGTCGTCGACGGCAACGAACTGCGGCGCAACGAAACGGCCGAGCGGTTCGGGCTTGCGGCCGAACGCCGCTACGCCGACTACGACGCATTCTTCGCCCGACCGGCCGACGCCGACGCCGTGCTCATCACCACGCCGGACGACGTACACTTCGATCCCTGCATGAAGGCGATCGACGCCGGACTCCACGTGCTGCTCGAAAAGCCGATCGCACAGCGGCTCGACGAATGCCGCGCCATCGCGCGCCGCGCCCGCGAACGGGGTGTGCTGGTAGGCATCTGCCACGTGCTGCGCTACCACCCCTACTTCGCCAAGATTCGGGAGATCGTCGATTCGGGCGAGCTGGGACAGATCATCTCCGTCAATCACGTCGCGGCGGTGGGTATCGACCGCACGACGCACAGCTACGTCCGCGGCCCCTGGCGGCGCGAAGAGACCTCCAACCCGATGCTGCTGGCCAAGTGTTGCCACGACGTCGATTTCCTGCTCTGGATCACCCGAAGCCCCTGCCGCAAACTCAGTTCGTTCGGTTCGCTGCGCTGGTTCCGCGCAGCCAACGCACCGCAGACGAGCGCCGAACGCTGCATCGACTGTCCGGTGGAGCACGACTGCCCCTATTCGGCCGTCGACCTCTACTGCACGCGCCGCGACTGGATCTCGAACTTCGACGTACCGCAGGGACGCACGCTCGACGAAGTGCTCCTGGAAGAACTGCGCCACGGCCCCTACGGCCGCTGCATCTACCGCTGCGACAACGACGTGGTCGACCACCAGCTGCTCACCATGGAACTCGCGGACGAGACGATCCTCTCGCTCTCGATGGACATCTTCACGCAGGACGACTGCCGGCGCACCCACATCAAGATGACGCACGGCGAGATCTTCGGCGACGAACGCAAGCTCCACGTGCATCGCTTCCGCCGCGGCCACAACCGCGTCTACGATTTCGAGGAGCTCGCGGGGCACCCCTTTCCATGCGGGCGCCGACCTGCGGCTGATCGAAGATTTCGTCGACGCGCTGACCCGCCCCGGCCACCCTTTCCTCTGCACGATCGAGGATTCGATCGAGAGCCACCGCATCTGTTTCGAGGCCGAGCGCAGCCGCCGCTGCGGCGAAACGATCCGGCTGGAATAACGTCCGAGGGGCACGGAACGCCCCCCCCGAAGCCGTATGAAGCGACACCCTCTTTCGCGATAGGCGCGAAGAGGGTGTCGCCGTTATCGCCCGTTTCGTCGACGGAAAAAGCCCGTCCGTCTATTTTAATTGCATTCGCGCGCGCCGTGCGGTAGCTTCGCGGCAAAACGGAATGCCATGAATCGCAAACTGCTGACAGGATGCGCCGCACTGCTGGTCTGGCACGCGGTCGCGGCGCAGGACTCGCTGAAAGTCTGGACGCTGCAAACGTGCCTCGACTATGCGCTGGAAAACAATATCCAGTTGCAGCAGAGCCGCAACGACTACCTCTCAGGGCTCGAAGATACCCGCGAAGCGAAGGCCGCGCTGCTGCCGTCGCTCGCAGTCTCGGCGACACAGGGCTACACGAACTACCCTTCGTCGAACGCCGAAGACAACAACAGCTACACCGGCACTTACGGAATCAACGCAGGGCTGACGCTCTACGAAGGCGGCAAACTGCGCACGGCGGTCAAGGAACAGAGGCTCCAAAACCGCATCGACGCACTCTCGGTCGCCGAATCCGCGAACGACATCCGCATCGCCATCGTCGAAGTCTACATGCAGGCGCTCTACGCCGCCGAAGCCGTGGAGGTAGCCGCCGGTACGGCCGAAGTCTCGCGCGCCCAGCGCGACCGCGCCGAGCAGATGTGGCAGGCGGGATCGATCAGCAAGGTCGATTTCGCCCAGTTCGAAAGCCAGTATGCGAGCGACCTCTACCAAGTAGTCGTCGCCCGGTCGTCGCTCGACGACTACAAGTTGCAGCTCAAACAGCTGCTCGAACTCGACATCACGGAGGAGATGAATCTTGCCGCGCCCGCAGAGGGAGAAGAGACCGTCTTGCAGGCCCTGCCCGCCAAAACCGACATCTACGCGACGGCGCTCGACGCCATGCCGCAGATCGAACGGGGACGGCTGGGCGTCGAGACGGCGGAGTTGGGGATAAGAGAGGCGCGCGCAGGATTCTATCCCTCCGTTTCGCTTACGGCCGGTCTCGGCACGGGACACATGACGGGCGGCGGATTCCAGTCGGGAAGTCAGATCTGGAACTGCTTCAACGAGAATGTCGCGCTCTCGGTCAGCATCCCGATCTTCTCGAACCGCAAGAACCGGACGGCCGTCAACAAGGCGCGCATCGCCGTCTCGAACAGCCGTCTCGAACAGCTCGGTCTCGAAAAGGAGCTGCTCCGCAAGGTCGAGTCGGCCTACCTCGACGCCATCTCGTCGCAATCGCGCTACACGGCCGCCCGGCAGAAGGAACGCTATGCCCGGCAGAGCTACGACCTCACCGACGAGCAGTTCCGCGTCGGCCGGAAGAACACCGTCGAACTGATTACGGCGCAGAACGAACTTTCGTCGGCACGGCAGGAGGTGTTGCAGGCCAAGTACATGGCGCTGCTCAACATCAGGCTGCTCGACATCTATCAGGGACGATAGCCCCTCCGGAGATCGAAAACGACCGCTGAAAACAAACGAAAAGCACATGAAGATGAAACGAAAAAGCACGGCCGTCCTCGTCGCGGCCCTCGTCGCGGCCTGCGGGCTCTGGTTCGCGCTGCGCCCTTCGAAGCAGACCGGAATCACATTGGAAACGGCTGCGACGAGCCGCATCACGATCCGCAACTCCGTCACGGCTACGGGGACGGTGGAGCCGGTCACCGAAGTGGAGGTGGGTACGCAGGTGTCGGGAATCATCGACCGGCTCTACGTCGACTACAACGACGTGGTGAAAGCCGGACAACTCATCGCCGAAATGGACAAGGTGACCCTGCAAGCCGAACTGGAATCGTCGCAGGCCGAGCTGGCGAGCTGCAAGACCGAATACGAATACCGCATGAAGGAGTACTCGCGCACGCGCACCCTCCACGAGAAGGAGCTGGTAAGCGACGCCGAATACGACGAAGCCCTCTACCTCTACGAGAAGGCGCGCAACGCCTACGAACAGGCCCAGGCCGCCATCGTCAAGGTCAAACGCAATCTGGGCTACGCGACGATCACCTCCCCGATCGACGGCGTGGTCATCAGCCGCGCCGTGGAGGAGGGGCAGACCGTGGCGGCGGGCTTCGAGACACCGACGCTCTTCACCATCGCCAACGACCTGACGCAGATGCAGGTCGTGGCCGATGTCGACGAAGCCGACATCGGACAGGTATCCGACGGACAGCGGGTGGAGTTCACCGTCGACGCCTACCCCGACGACACCTTCGAGGGGGTGGTGGAGCAGATCCGCCTCGAAGCGACGACCGAATCGAGCGTCGTGACCTACGAGGTGGTCATCACGGCCTACAACCCCGAACTGAAACTCAAACCGGGGCTGACGGCCAACGTGACGATCTTCACGCTCGAAAAGGACGATGCGCTGGCCGTCCCGACCAAAGCCCTGCGGTTCGTCCCCGACGGGGAGCTGCTCGCGGCGCTCGGCCTGCATGCCGAAGCCGCCGCAGAGGCCGAACCGGGCAAACGGGAGCTGTGGGTAAAACAGGGGACGACGCTCGTACCGCGGTACGTGACCGCCGGCTCGGCCAGCGGCGAACTGACCGAGATCGTCGACGGGCTGAACGACGGCGAGGGTGGCCGTCTGCCTGACGGCGGAGCGGACGGAGCCCGAAGCCGCCGCCGAACGGAGGTCCCTTCATGCCTGCCCCTTCGGGCGGCGACAAAAAGAAGAAATAAACCCATGAAAGAGATCATCAGGCTGGACGACATCCGGCGCGATTTCCGGGTGGGAGACGAGACGGTACATGCACTGCGCGGCGTCACCTTCACGATCTGCGAAGGGGAGTTCGTCACGATCATGGGTACCTCCGGATCGGGCAAGTCGACGCTGCTCAACACGCTCGGCTGCCTCGACACCCCCTCCGCGGGCGAATATTACCTCGACGGTACGGCGGTGCGTTCGATGGACAAGAACCAGCGCGCCACGCTGCGCAACCGCAAGATCGGTTTCGTCTTCCAGAACTACAACCTGCTGCCCAAGACGACGGCCATCGAGAACGTCGAACTGCCGCTGATGTACAACCCCTCCTGTTCGTCGGCCGAACGGCGCGACCGCGCCGTGGCCGCGCTCAAAAGCCGTCGGACTCGGCGACCGGCTGCTGCACCGCAGCAACCAGATGTCGGGCGGACAGATGCAGCGCGTGGCCATCGCCCGCGCACTGGTAAACGATCCGGCGGTCATTCTGGCCGACGAGGCGACGGGGAACCTCGACACGCGGACGAGTTTCGAGGTGCTGGTGCTCTTCCAGCAGCTGCACGCCGCGGGACGCACCATCATCTTCGTCACGCACAACCCCGAAATCGCACAATACAGCAGCCGCAACATCACCCTGCGCGACGGCCGCGTCACGGGCGACGTGCGCAACGCCGCTATTCTCGACGCGGCCGAGACGCTGGCTCAGCTGCCCGAACAGGAGGATTGAACATGAATTTCACGAATCTCTTCAAAATAGCCGTCAAGGCGCTCGGCAACAACAAACTGCGCGGATTTCTGACGATGCTCGGCATCATCATCGGCGTGGCGTCGGTCATCACGATGCTCGCCATCGGGCAGGGATCGAAGCGGAGCATTCAGGCCGAGATCAGCGAAATGGGGTCCAACATGATCATGATCCATCCGGGCGGCGACATGCGGGGCGGCGTCCGGCTCGACGCCGACGACATGGAGTCGCTCAAACTCAAAGATATGGAGGACATCCGCGAAAAGACCCGCTACGTCTCCTACGTCTCGCCGGCGGTCAACAGCGCCGGACAAGCGGTCTACGGCGCCAACAACACGCCCACGACGGTCTACGGCGTGAACCTCGACTACTTGAGATCCGCCGCTACAAGATCGCCGACGGCGATGCCTTCTCCGAGCAGGAGATCAAGACGGCCGCCAAGGTGTGTCTGGTAGGCAAGACGGTCGTCGACGAACTCTTTCCCCGCCGGCGAGAACCCCGTGGGGCGTGTCATCCCGCTTCGGCACGATCCCCTTCCGGATCGTCGGCGTGCTCGAAAGCAAGGGCTACAACAGCATGGGCATGGACCAGGACGACCTGATCGTGGCCCCCTACACGACGGTGCAGAAGCGCATCCTCGCCATCACGCACTTGCAGGAGATCGTCTGCTCGTCGCTGAGCGAAGCCTGCACGGACGAGGCGATCGCCGAGATCAGCGACATCCTGCGCACGAACCACCGCCTCAAAGCCACGGACGACGACGACTTCTCGATCCGCTCGCAGCAGGAACTCTCGTCGATGCTCACCTCGACGACCGACATGATGACCGTCCTGCTGGCGGCCGTGGCGGGCATCTCGCTGCTGGTGGGCGGCATCGGCATCATGAACATCATGTACGTCTCCGTGACGGAGCGCACGCGCGAAATCGGCCTGCGGATGTCGATCGGCGCCAAGGGACGCGACATTCTGGCGCAGTTCCTCATCGAATCGATCCTCATCAGCGTCACGGGCGGCCTGATCGGCGTGGTGTTCGGCGTGGGGGCCGCCGTCGTGGTCAATCTGGCGGCGGCCTTCCCCATCTACATCCAGCCGTGGAGCGTCCTCCTCTCGTTCGCCGTCTGCACGCTGACGGGCGTCTTCTTCGGGTGGTACCCCGCGCAGAAGGCGGCGATGCTCGACCCGATCGAGGCGATCCGTTATGAATAATCGGAAATAATCGTTAATTTTGTTCGGCTATGACCGCGCTGCAATCGAAATATTCGGGCTGGCTGATCCACCTGACGGCATGGGCCGTGATCTTCGGGATGCCGCTGTTCGTCACCTCCCCCGACCGGCCGCTGATGACCGGTTCGGAGTACCTGCGCTTCCTGCTCGTACCGCTCTCGTTCATGGTGGTCTTCTACACGAACTATTTCCTGCTGATCGAACGATACCTCTTCACCCGTCAGACAGGCCGTTTCCTGGGCGGCAACGCGCTGTTGATCGCCGCGGTGATCGTCGGGCTGCACCTCCTGTTCCGCTACGTGCTGCCGCCCGATGCGCAGCACCCGCCCCTGCCGCGGCCGTGGCAGGACTCCGTGCGTTTTTTCGCCGGAAACGCCGCGCTCTACCTGCTGGTGGTAGGTGCGGGAGTCGCCATCCGCATGACGGGCGGCTGGTACAAGGCCGAAGCGGCCCGGCAGGAGCTGGAACACAGCCGCACGCAGGCCGAACTGCAAAACCTCAAAAGCCAGCTCAACCCCCATTTTCTGTTCAATACGCTCAACAACATCTATTCGCTCATCCAGATCGACGCCGACCGCGCGCAGCAGGCCGTCCACGACCTGAGCCGGATGCTGCGCTACGTGCTCTACGAAAGCAGTTGCCCCACGGTGCCGCTGGCCGCCGAGGTCGAGTTCCTGCGCGACTACATCGAACTGATGCGCATCCGCCTGCCGCGCCACGTGGAAGTCGGAGTCTCGCTGCCCGAAGAACCGTCGCCGACGCCCGTGGCCCCGCTGCTGTTCATCTCGCTGATCGAGAATGCCTTCAAACACGGCACGAGCAACGACAGACCGTCGTTCATCCGGATCAACATCCACGAGCGGGACGGCGAACTGGTCTGCCGCATCCGCAACAGTTGTTTCCCCAAAACGGCTTCGGATCGGAGCGGTTCGGGCATCGGGCTGAAAAACCTCTCGAAACGGCTGGAGATGATCTATCCGCAACGCCACACCTTCGAATACGGAGAGCGGGGCGGCACCTACACGGCGTCGCTGCGCATCAAACTGCACGAACGATGAAACTGAACTGCGCGATCATCGACGACGAACCGCTGGCCGTGGAGCTGATGGCGGGATACGTGCGCAAGACACCGTTCCTGACGCTGTGCGGCTCGTTCGGCAGCGGCTCGGCGGCCTTCGACATGCTGCGCGACCGCCCCGTTGACCTGCTTTTCTGCGACATCCAGATGCCGGGGCTGAGCGGCATGGAACTTTCGCGGATGCTCCCCGCCGACACGCGCGTGATCTTCACCACGGCTTTCAGCCGCTACGCCGTCGAAGGCTTCCGCGTCAACGCGGTCGACTACCTGCTCAAACCGATCAGCTATGCCGACTTCCTCGCAGCGGCGAACAAGGCGCTGGCATGGTTCGAACTGAAAAACCGCGCCGAAACACCCCCGCCGGCCGCAGCTCCGCAAAGCCTCTTCGTCAAGACCGAATACCGGCTGCGGCAGATCGGATTCGACAGCATCCTCTACATCGAGGGGCTGAAAGACTACGTGAAGATCCACGTCGAGGAGGAGACGCATCCCGTGCTCACGCTGACCAGTCTCAAATCGCTGGAAGAACAGCTGCCCGCCGACCGGTTCGTCCGCGTCCACCGCTCCTTCATCGTGCAGCCTTCGAAGATCCGCTCGATCGAACGCAACCGCATCGTCTTCGGCAAGGAGTACATTCCCGTCTCGAGAACTACCGGCAGGCGTTCTTCGACTTTCTGGCCGAACACTCGCTGCTCTTCTGATCTCCGCACGGCATGCAATCGGCAGACCCGCCGCTCGACAAGCCTACCGCTCCATCCGCTCCGCCTCGCGGTCGCGGATCGCGCGCAGCTCCTCCCGCCCGACGGGAAGACCGACGAAATCGGCCGGATAATCGGTTTCGATAATATCCGGTTCGGAGAGGAGCGTGCGCAGGTACTCCACACGCCGGTCGCGGCGATCCTTCACCCGATCGGCCGATCCCGTGACGGAGACGATCACCATCACGCCGCGGTCGTGGAGCTTTTCGTAGATCTCCGTCATGGCGGGATCCATCGCCTTGCGGCTCGCGGCGATGAGGTAGCTCCACGGAATCCCGCTCCGCTCGAAAGCCCGAAACTGCTCGGGCGTGCTGATCTCGATGCAGAACATCGCGTTGCGCACCCCCGCATTCCAATAGTACAGCGCCTCGTCGAGCGAGCGGACGCTCAGGAAGATGTTGTGGTATTCCGACCACGCGCCGCCCGGCAACAACTGCTCGACGTAATAATCCAGCGCCCGCCGTCTCTCCGCCTCACCGACGCCCTTCGTGTTGATATACTTGTTGTCGAAATTGAACGCCACCTTGTCTTTCCCCCATTCGAGCACCTCGGCGAGCGTCGGAATGCGGTAGTCGGTCACGTTTCCGTCGCGGTCGACCAGCCGGAACCGCTGCAACTCCTCGTAGGTGTAGTCGGCCACGCGCCCCTTGCCGTCGGTCGTGCGGTCGATCGTCAGGTCGTGCATGAGCACCATCACGCTGTCCTTCGTGAAGCTGAAATCGATCTCGAAGAAGGTCGGCATCATCGACAGCGTCTTCTCGCACGAAGCGATGCAGTTCTCGGGATACCCCTCCTGCATACCGCCCCGATGGGCGCTGATGATGATGTCCCGCCCGGGGACATAGCGGAAATAGGACTGGAACTCCTCGAACGAGGCGATCTTCACCGTGTGGTCTTCGCCCGCGACCGGATAATCGGCCTGCCGGCCGCCGCAGGAGAGCATCGTCGCCGCGGCGAGTATCGTCAAATAGCGTTTCATCGGTTGTATTCGTTACGAAAAATTACATGCGACCCGTCCGTCACGCCCCGACGGCCGACGGCACCCGCGCATAAGCGTCGACCAGCGCCGCCACGAGCCTGTCGTCGTCGATGCCGGTAATCCGCCGCACGGCAGCCGGCAGACCGATCCGGGCGATCGTCTCCCTGATCTCGGCACACTGCCCGTCGGCCGGATCGTCGAAACGCAGCGCTGCGGCGGCCGCGAGCGCCAGCTTGTCCACGGCAAGCCCGTAGCCCGCCGCCAGCGTGATCGGATAGGAGAAATAGAGCGGTGCGGAGAGCTTGCGGGCGGGATCGTGCCCCACGCGGGCTACCGTATCGCGCAGCCACGGATTGCGGAACCTCCGCAGCACGGAGTCGATGTAGGCGGCGTGCTGCGCCCTGCCGAAACCGAACTTGCGGATCAGCGCCTCCCCGCTCTGCCGCATCGCACCTCGCACTAGCCCGAAAATCCGCTCGTCGGCGAGCGCCTCGGCGATGGTGACATACCCTTTGAGATGTCCCAGATAGGCCGTCGCGCAGTGTCCCGTGTTCAGCGTGAAGAGCTTGCGTTCGATGTGCGCCTCCAACTCGTCGGTCAGGTGCATTCCCGACAGTTGCGGCGGTTCGCCCACCCACGCGCTCCGCTCGACGTTCCATTCGTGAAACGCCTCGGCGGCCACGTCCAGCGGTTCGGGAAAGGCGACGGGCGGCACGATGCGGTCGACCGAACAGTCGGCGAATCCGACCGTGCGCTCCGCCCATGCGGCCGTCGGCGCATCCAGCGCCTCGTATACGGACGCTTTGAGGCGCGAGGTCGCACGCACGCCGTTCTCGCAGGCGACGACGTTGAGCGGCGCAGCGACTCCGGCCGCTTTACGCGCCCGCAGTCCTGCGGCGATGACCGGTGCGACCCGAGGCAGGACACCCAGCCCGACGGCCGTCGTCACCAGATCGGCGTCGACCAGCCGCCGTATCGCCTCCCCGCTGTCCGCCCGCCGCACGGCCGACACGCCGGCGATCCGCAGCTCGGCGCAGATTTCGTCCGTCACATGGACCGTATAGCCCCGCCGCCGGTTGATCTCGTCCACCATCTGCGGATCCGCCTCCGCGAAACAGACCTCGTATCCGGCCTGCGACAGCAGGGCGCCGATAAAACCGCGGGCCGATCTTGCCGGCCCCGAAATGAATGGCTCTCTTCATGATCGTCGTTCGTTTCCGACAGTCGCTTCCCCGCACCGGACACCGCCTTCGCGGAACGGAGCGGAGGACTGCATTTTCAGAAAAGAATAGGGAACCGGAGTTCCCCATTCGTGTATTTTCGAATCACTTCGCAGTCGAAACGCAGGTGATCGCTCCCTGCCCGACGATCAATTTGGAAGCCGCATCCTGCAACGCACCGTAGAGATAGTTGTCGGCCGGCACCGTCGTCGTGAAATCGATCGTCCTGGTCTGCCCCTCGGCGTTTATCGTCCGCGTCAGCTTGCCGTAGATCTTCACCGATTCGACCGTTACCTCGATCTTCGACTTGATGCGTCCGACCAGAATGCCCGCGCAGCTGCTGTTCTCGTGCGCCGGATCGGCGGTCGTACCCTTGTCGCCGTCGTAATTGTAGAGCGTCGTCGACACCACGTCGGCATCCAGCGCGCAGTCGGTGATCGTGAAGGCGAGTGTCGCCCATCCGAACAGACCTCCGGTATGGGCGAGAAGATTCTCCCTGCCGGTGTTGTTGAGCACGTCGCCGAAGTTGCGGCAGCCGGTCGCATCGTGCGCGATCATGCCGCTGATACCGCCGATCGAGAACTCCGACGCACCCTTGCCGCCGCCCCGGGCCTCGACCTTGCCGTAGTTGGTATTCCCCTCGAAGACCGCCGTACCGCCGCAGATACCGCCCATGCGGGCCTGACCGGTCTTCGCCTTGTCCGACACAGGGGCATCGGCCAGAACGTCGCCCCGGTTCTCGCAGTTGCGGATCGTATTGGGCGTATCGCGGTTCTCGCCGTTGGCGTAGGCCGCGATGCCGCCCAGCAGGTTGTTGGCCGCCTGGGCGGTCGCCAGCGTGACGGGGGCCTCGTTGCGGCAGCCCTCCACGACATACCCCTTTTCCGATATCGAGCCGTCCCAATACGCCGCCCACATAGACGGCCTTGGCTGCCGACACCTCGTCCGAGTAACGGATCTCGCCCCTTGTTGACGCAGCCCGTAACGTCCGAGTAGGCCCAGCCGCCGACACCGGCCACGGCCGCAGCGTCGCCCGGCGTCTTGCGGCGGACGGTGATCCGCCCCTCGTTGGTATTGTCCGCGATGACGTTGCCGGCAGCTCCTGACCGAAGATTCCGCCGATAACGGTCGTACCGCTCGCATCGACGTTCATCGCGATGCCGGCCGTATTCGTACAACCCACGATCTGCGCCTTCTCGCCCAGCTTGCCGGCGACGGCACCCAGCGTCACCTTGGCCGTCGCGGTCGTCGTGAACGAGCCTGCCACCCGCAGGTTCTTCACCGTACCGTCGAGCGTGGCGAAGATTCCCGCCTGTTCGTCGCTGCCCGAATAGTTCACCGTGAGCGTCTTGCCGTTGCCGTCGAACACACCCGCGAATCCGGCGATCGGCGTCCATGCCTCCGACACCGCGATGTCGGTGTGCAGGACGACCTCGCCCGCAGCGTTCTGGAAACGTTCGGCCGTGGGATCGACCGCCACTTCGGCCGCAAAGGCCCGCAGGTCGGCCTCGGAGCGGATGCCGTCGTAGACCTTCGCCGCGGCCTCGACCTTTTCGATCAGCCATGCGGGATAGTTCGTGCAGAGCGCCTTGAAACGCCCGGCCGCCGAGCAGTAGTAGTCGACCGCTTCCACGGTCGTATAGACGGCGTTGCCGTCGCCCGCCTGCCGGTCGACGTTGAAGACGCTCAGCGCCACGCCCTCCTTTTCGAACTCTTCGAGCGTCCGCGTACCCTTGCCTCCCGCCTCGGCCGACATGTAGCTCGCCGCCGAGAGGTTGGCCCAGGAATACCCCAGTCCGACATATTCGCCGGCCGGGCGGTTGCTCATCCAGCCGATCGGTATGCCGGCCGCCCCGGCATAGGCGAATGCCGACTTCATCACGGTGGTGTTTCCGGTGCAGATGAACTCCACGAAATGTTTCGCCCCCATCTCCGTCGCGATCTCGCACGAACGGCGCGCGGCGTTGATCGCATACTCGGTCAGCGTCGAGGGATAGGTGATGTTCTTGATGTCGAGCCACAACCGCGTGGAGCATCCCTCCTTCATCACCTCGCCGAGAAAATCTTCCAGCGAGGGCAGCTGTTCGCCGTTGGAGAGTCCGCCTCCCGCGCGCAGTTCGGCCAGCGTATGCTCCCACGGGTGCATCCCGTTGATCTGGCACTTGCCGTCGGCATGGGCCACGACGACGTTGTCGTCCTTCGTCCAGTAGATGTCGCACTCCGAGCCGTAGCATCCCTGCCCGATGGCATAGCGGAGCGAGGCCAGCGAATTGTCCGGCGCCTTGCACTCGGTCGCGCCGCCGCGGTGGGCGACGATGTTATTGGTACACGCGGCTGGCTTCAACAAGCCGTCGTCGACCTCTTCGTCGGGATTGGGAATCTGGCTCCAATCGGGCTGCGCGGGCCACTCGTCGTCGGTGCAGGCGAAAAGCAGGAGCGCGGCCGCAGTCAGTGAAAATATCTTTTTCAACATGGTTTTCGTTTTTTGAACATGCTATTCGTTTGCGATCGTTTCGCCGCCGCTCCGTACCCCCCGATCCGTCCGCAAAGGGAGAATCGGGGGCCGGACGGACGACGCAGAGATCGGGCATTACTTTGTAGTTCTTGACGCACCGCACGGCACCGCCGCATCCGTTGCCGAAATCGAATCCGCCGTTGGTGCGCATGTTGGCCTCGCGGCTCTGGTTCCAGATGCGCCAGCCGGCCTTCTTCGTGGCCGAATAGTCGCCGATGAGCGGGATGAACGAGTACATGCGCGGATCGTTGTCGCCCGGACCGTAGTCGTAACCCGTCTTGTAGAGGCGCCAGCCCTGACTGAACATGTTGAATCCGAAATCGGCGGCCGCCGTCGAAATCTTCTCGGCCGGACAGTCCGGATTGTAGATGTTCCAGTCGGAGGTGAAGAGCAGCGCTGCGAAGTTGGTCAGCGTACCGTCGCCGAAGGCGCGGTAGGTGGCCGTTGCGGCATCGACGGGATAATCCGCCGCGCCCTGTGCATGGGCCGCCCAGACGAGGTCCTTCCAGTCCTGCATGTTGGCGATGTGCCAGCCGTAGGGGCAGATGCCCTGGATCTGCATCTTCAGATTGGGATGCTCGGCTTCGGCCTGCGCGTCGCCCGCGGCCGTAGCCGCATAGACGGCCAGATCGGCCGGCATGATGCTTTCCAGTACATAGCGATCGCCCACGGCGTCGACCAACGTCGACCCGGGCTCTCCGATCGGACTGTTTATCAACGCATTTTTACCGCCCTCGCAGGCGTTCAGCGCACCGTTGGCGGAACCCGTCAGCGACTCGTAGGAGCTGTACAGACGACCGTAGGTCTCGGCCAGCGGCCGGCCCGAGCCGTCCTTCGCCTCGACGATCGATCCGCCGTTCTCCTCCGTATCGTAGGCCGGATTGCGCGAAGCGTAGGGCGCTTCGTTGCCGTAGCCTCCCGTCTGATGACCGCTCACCAGTCCGCTGCCGAGCTTGTAGCGGCCGATCGTCGCGTCGCCCGCCCAGTGCAGACCGACGGTCATCCACGTCTTCGTACCGCCGTCGCGCGTCACGTATGCCTTGGTCGGATAGGCCGCCACCTCCGTATCGGGCAAGCAGTTGGGCGTCGTCACGCGCTCCCACGACCAGGTCATCGCATTGAAATCGACCGTGAACCTGCGCACGCCGTCGATGTCGATGTCGGGGCCGGCGGGCAGCTGCGTCTCCGCCGTCGGGATCTCCGCGACGGTACCCTCCTTCGTCAACGCATAGCAGGGATAGGAAACCGTGCGGCCGTTCTTGTTGAGCAGCACGGGATTGCCGCCGTCGGCCGAACGCAGGAAGTAGAGCGTCCCCGTATATTCGCCGGCCGCCTTGCGCGTCAGCTCATAGGCATCGCCGACGGCCAGCGCGTCGGCCGACGCGCCGTACATGTAGTAGTAGTCGTAGGCGGCATTCTGCGTCACCGGAATTTCGAGCGTCGCCATACTCGTATCGGCCGATCCCACGACGATGCGGAGCGTCGCCGCACGCGGCCGTTCCTGATCGTCCCACTGCGAGGCGGTCAGCGTCAGCGTGCCGACGCCGCCGTCGACGACGGTCAGCCAGTCGGCGGAGCCCTCGCCATAGACGACTTCATACGCATAGGCATCGCCCATGTTGCTCGTATAGGTCACCGTCTCCGATCCGCCGGCAGCCATGAACACGAGCTGCGCGATCTCGGACGTAACCGCAGCGTCGGCCTTCTGGCCGAGCTGCGTGAATTCGTAGTCGGCCGTCGTGCCGTCGGCCGCAGCGATCGTGACGACCACCGTGCGGCGATACTCCGTGTTGGGTTGCAGCACCAGTTCGATGCCGTCCGCCGAGAGATCGTGGCGCGCGCCGCCGGCCGCCTCGAAGATCGACGCCACGGTCGTCCTGCGCACCGTCGCCCATGCGGCCGAGGCCGGAACGGAGGCCTCCCACGCCATATCCGAAACCGCAGGCCCGACGTTGACGGTCACGGCCGAAACGAAGCTCTCGTTCCCCGATGCGGTGGTGCCGTCGGCATTGAAAAGTTCCACGTCGGGATAGAGCGAGATCCGCGTCGCGGTGTCGAAGCAATCGGTGCCGTCGTCGTAGCACGACACCGAAACGAGCAGGATCGCACAGATCCATGCCGCTGTTTTTATCGTAGATTTCATGTTCCTGTCGAATTAGATGTGTATCAATACCAGCCCTCGGTCTGCGTGAGATTCGAGTTCTTGTCCCGCGCGGATTTCGAGATCGGCCACAGAAGGATGTTCGTCTTGTTCCGGTTCGCCGCGAGGTAGTCGTTGTAGTCCCAGATCTTGTCGAGCCGGATCAGCGCCCACCAGATGACGCCCTCGGCCGGGAATTCGAGGAAATACTCGTCCACGAGCGCTTCGAGCACGGCTTCCTGCGAGGCATCGGTATAGTAGTTGTCTTTTCCGTAAGCACGTTTTGCGATGATGTTCAGCGATTTGAGCGCACCTCCGTAGTCCTTGCGGTAGTACTTCAACTCGGCATCCATCATCACGGCCAACGCCGCACGATAGTAGATCAGATCGGCGTCGAGCACCATCTTGCCGGCACTCATGTCGCCGAGAAACTTGCGGCAGAAGGTCAGCCGGCCGCCGTCGGCGCCGTAGTCGCCCTCGCCCAGATTGTACTTGACACGGGTGTCGCCCCGGTTGTCGCGGCTGTCGCGGAGTTTTGCGAGGAATCCCTCGCCGTAGTCGAGCCACTGCGTCTCGTAGATCGGCACGGGCTTGCCCTGATAGCCCTTGGCCACGTAGGCTTCGGGAAAGGCGAAATACCAGCTGTAACCGCCCGTCTTGGATTCGGTCTGGTCGTTGTAGAGGGCGAAGACCACCTCCTTGCTGTTCTTCGAAGGCTTCGCGTTGTCGGCCATACGGTCGAAAATCTGGCCGTAGTCGTCGCACAGCAGCGACGGGGAGATGCCGATCGCTTCGAGCGCATCCTCGGCACCGTCCAGGTAGGCGTCGCCGCCCTTCTGGGCGGAGTACATCCAGAGACAATACTCCGCTTTTGAGCATCAGCACGGCCGTCTTCGTAGCCAGATACTTGTCCGATCCGAGCGCGTCGGAGAGCGCCAGCGCCGATTCGATGTCGGAGCCGATCCGCGCATAGACGTCGGCTTTCGGCGCACGCACGGGGTAGGTCTCGGGTTGGTCGACCGATTCGATCGGCCGCAGGTTCAGCGGCACGTCGCCCCACAGGCGCGCGGCCCAGAAATAGGCGTAGGCACGGGCGAAATAGGCCTGTCCCATCGCCCAGTTGCGCTTGGCGTCGGTCATCGGGATCGCGGTGTCGGGCGCGTATTTGAGCACGGCGTTGGCCTGATCGATCGCCGAGTAGAGTTTCGACCACCCGCAGGAGGTGATGTTGGCCGTCATCGTGTTCTGGATCACCTCGCGGCCGACCCATACGTTGAAGAGCGACGACGGCCCCCACATGTATTCGCCCACGCGCAACTCGCCCCAGTAGAAGACGTTGATCTGGCTCTGGACGAAATTCGAGCGGAGCTCGGAGTAGATGCCGTAGGTGGAACCTTCGACCTGCTCCGCCGTTTTCCACATATTGCTGACAGACAGCTTATTGTCTTGCGTTATATCGAGCATGTCGCAGGATACGGCCGAGACGGATACCGCGACGACCGCGAACCATCCCTTTATGCTGCTTTCGATTCTCATGGTTGATCCGATTTAGAAGGTGACTTTCAGGTTGAAGAGGAACTTGCTCGTAGGCGGGAAGATGTTCGGCCGCGAATCGGAGCTCGAATTGGCCGTCGACACCGAGGTGTAGTGGCCCGAACTCGACGTGGCTCCCATACCCGTTTCGGGGTTGATCGCACCCGTGACGCCCGTCCAGTAGGCGATCGTATTGCAGGTAATGCCCACCGTCAGCTTCTTCATGTGCAGCTTGCGCACCCACCGTTCCGGCAGGTCGTAGTAGAGCGACACGTCGCGCAGACAGAGGTAATCGGCCTTCTCGACGTTGAAGTCGGAGGCGCGGCCCCAGTTGGCGTTGCCGTAATCGCCGTCGTTGGGGAAATAGCGGGCGTATTTCGCATTCGTGTCGCCCGGGTACTTCCAACAATCGTAGACGTAGGAGGCGATGGCCGAGTTGCTCTGCCCGATCGTGTTCTGGATCATGCGGGTCTTCATGTAGTTGTAGATCGAATGTCCGAGCGCATAATCCAGGTAGATCGACAGCGTCAGCCGCTTGTAACGGAACGTGTTGCTGATACCGCCCGTCGAGTGCGGCACGACGTTGCCCAGGTAGAACATGTCCTCGGCGTTGATGATTTCATTGCCGTCGGCATCGCGCGCCGAACCGTAGCGGTTGCACCACTCGTAGTCGCCGGCGTCCTTGCGGCCCGGAATCTGCTGTCCGTCGCTCACGCGGTGGCCTTTCGACAGGGCGTCGTAATAGGCTGCGTCGGCCTCGGCCTCGGTTTGGATGATGTGGTCGATCTTGTAGCCGTAGATACGCCCCAGCGGCTCGCCGACAGCCGTGCCGCCGAATCGGTATCCGTCTCCGACATCTTGTAACCGCCTATGCGGTAGGCCTTCCGGCCGGTAGGGTTGCCGTACATGTCCACCTCGTCGTAGGCGTACTCCTCCTCGGGCAGCGACAGCACCTTATTGCGGTTGTAGGGTAGGTCAGCCCGAGGTTCCACGAGAAGTTCTTGGTACGGATCACCTCCGCGTTCAGTTCGGCCTCGAAACCGTAGAAACGGGCGCTGCCCACGTTGGCCTTCACGCTCGAATAGGGGCCCGTGTCGGGCATGGTGATCGAGAAGAGCATGTTGTCGGTCTTCTTGTTGTAGTAGTCGAAGATGAAGCGCACGCGGTCGTTGAGGAACCCGACGTCCAGCCCCACGTCGAGCTGCGTGGTCGACTCCCACTGCATGTCGGCGTTCTGCATGGCCGACGGCAGGAAGGTCGTATGGCCGTTGTACTGTCCCGTAGCGAAGGCGCCGTAGGTGTCGTAGAGTCCGATGCCGTTGTTACCCGTCTGACCGTACGACACGCGGAGTTTGAGGTTGTTCATCGTGCGTCTGACCCCCTCGAAGAAGGGCTCTTCGCTGATGACCCACGCCGCCGAAGCCGCCGGGAAGAATCCCCACTGGTTGCCCTTGGCGAATTTCGAGGAGCCGTCGTAGCGGAACGTGGCCGAAACGATGTATTTCTGTGCGAAGTCGTACGACACGCGGCCGAACAACGACATGAGCGCCTGCTTTTCGTCCTTGTTCGACGCCTTGAAGTTGATGCCCGAATCGAGAATGGGCACGTCGTCCGAAGCCGAACCCGTCGAGTTGGAGGTGAGGTACCAGTAACGCTGGCTCATCAGCTCGTAACCGAGCGTCGCCCCTACCGTATGTTTGTCGGCGAAGGTGCGGTTGAAGGCCAGGTGCGCCGTGAAGGTGTCGCGGACGGTCTGCGTGCGCGTCTCGGTAGTCGAACGCGTCTGGCTGATGAGGTTCGGGTAGCCGTCGACCTCGCCGCGGGCGTAGTAGCTGCCGCGGTAGTTGTTGCCGTAATAGTTGTACTGGGCCGTCGCCGTAAGCCCGTCGATGATCCGCCATTTGAGGTTGAAGGTGCTCGAAATACGATCCGTGGCGGCCTCGCGGTCGTAGAACGCTTCGTAGAACGAGGCCAGCTGGGCGTTGGCGTTGCCGCCGCTGGACATCCAGCCGACCTCTTCGTCGAAGCCGCGCGCCGTCGGGGCGAACATGATTCCCCGGCCGAAGGCGTTGAAGTAGTTGTCCACGAACTTGCTGCTCCGCTGGCGCGAAATGTCGAACGTCGTGGAGGCTTCGAGGCTCTTGGTGATCTTGAAGCTGGCGTTGCCGTGCGTGGTGAAGACGTCGTAGTCGCTCATGGCGAAGACGCCGCCGTCGTCGAGGTAGCTGATCGACGCGGCGTAGCTCATCCTGTCGCTGCCGCCGTTGACGCCGATATACTCCTTCTGCCAGAAGGCTTCGCTCATCCATTGATCCTGGAAATCGGTATCCGTGAAGATGATGACTTTGCTGTTGTCGAGCGGATCGAACATCCACTGTAGCCGTCGGGCACCGTACCGCCGTATTCCAGATAGCGCGTGGTGAACTGGTTCCTGTTCGACGTGTTCCCTGTTCCCACGGCGACATTGGCGCCGTCCAGCCACGAACTGGCGGCCAGCGTGCCGGTCGACTTGGCGTAGATGTTGGCGATGGCCGGACGCACCAGCGCGATCTGCTCGCGCGAACTGAGCAGGTCCCCACTTCTTGGTCGGCGCCGAGAAACCCACCTGTACGTCGAAGACGACCTGGGGTCCCTGCGAGGGGCTGCCCTTCTTCGTCGTGACGATGATGACGCCGTTCGATGCGCGTGCGCCGTAGATCGCGGCCGAAGCGGCGTCCTTCAACACCTCCATCGACTCGATGTCGTTGGGGTTGACGCCGCTCAGGTCGTCGCGCAGCGCACCGTCGACGATATAGATCGGGGTCGTTGCCCATGTTGATCGACGATCCGCCGCGGATCAGGAAACGGGGCGCCTCGCCCGAAAGCGAGCTGTTGGTGGCCACCCGCAGACCCGCGACCTTGCGCTTTGAGGGCGTCGCCCACGGTCGAGACGGGAGCGCCGTAGAGCTTTGTCGCCGTCGATTTTGGAAATCGAGGTGGTCAGCGTCTTGCGCGACTGGGTACCGTAGCCGATGACGACCACCTCGTCCACCATTTTGAGATCCTCCTCCATCGCCACGTCGATCGTCGTGCGTTTGCCGACGGTCTCCTCGACGTTCTTATAGCCCAGATAGAGGAATTGCAGCACCGACGCCTCGCCGTCGACACGCAGCGCATAGCGCCCGTCGTTGTCGGTGGTAACGCCCTTGTAGGTTCCGGCCACCATGACCGTAACGCCCGCCAGCGGATTGCCCGACCCGTCGCGCACGACGCCCGAAACCGCGATCGTCGACGCGGAGGAGGGGGGTACGGCCGCCTTGGAGATGCGCACCAGCCGCCCGTCGAACTCGAAGGCGACCTCCTGCCCGGCGAAAATCCGGTCGAGCACCGCACGGAGCGGTTCGTCGACCACGTCAATCGAAACGCGGGCGTTGGTATCGACGTTGGCCGTGCGGGTGATGAAGGCGTACTGGTAACGTTTGGTGATGTTTTCGAGGATGTCCGAAATCGCGGTGTCGCGCATCGACAGCGTGATGCGCTGTTCGGCGCCCTGCTGTTGGGCCGCCGCTCTCCCGATTCCGCAGCATGAGAAGAGGATCAGCAACAGCAGGCCTCCGAATATTCCCACGCTTCTTCGGTTCGTGTAGAGATAATTCATAGGTTTGTTCAGGTTTTGCAGATTTAATTTAGGTCTCAAAATTCCGAGTCGGAAAATGGGCAACGACATTTTCCGGCTTTTTCCATCAGTCCTTTCCCATAGGCATATATGCGTGTTTCAGATTCGTTTTCAACAGTCGGCTTCGGTGCGTCATACGGCCCCTACCGGCGGGCGCGCTCGATCTCGATGATGCGGCCGTCGCGCCGGATGTGCAGCGTGTGGTGGATATTCAGCGCGTCGAGCAGTTCGTCGATCTCCCAGCCGCTGGCGAACGTGGCGAAATACTCCTCGCCGAGCAGCGACGTGTCGCGGATGACGATCTGCACGTCGAACATACGTTCCAGATCGCGGGCGATCTCACCGAGCGTCTTGTGACGGAAGACGTGGAAACCGTCGCGCCACGAGATGTAGTGCGCACAGTCGAACCGCTCGCGGACGACCGCGTTCGTGGCGTTGTCGACCAGAATCTTGTCGCCCGGACGCATCAGGATGGTCGCGCCGCCGTCGCGCTTCAATCCCAGCGCAACGCTTCCCTCCACGAGCGACGTCTCGACATACTTGTCCTCGTTGTACGAGCGGAGGTTGAAACGGGTTCCCAACACTCGGATACTGACGTTGCGCGTATCGACGCGGAAGGGCCGCTCGGGATCCTTGGTCACGTCCATGTAGACTTCGCCGCTGACGAAGAGCTGCCGCTCGCGGTCGAAACGGTCGGGGGTAAAAGACACAGGTCCCCGAATTCAGCCATACGCGGCTCCCGTCGGGCAGCGTGATGCAGCGGGTCTGCCCGTAGGGCGCGTAGACCTCGACCCACTCCGGCTGCTCCGCGACCTGCCGCGACGCGAACAGATAGGCGCAGACGACGAGCGGTACGAGCAGCACCGCCGCAGCCTGCGACAGCCTCCGCCACAGCCGTTGCAGGCGGAGTTTTCGGCCGAAGAGCCGCCCGGCCAGAGCACGGTAACGCTCGTCGAGCGTCCGCTGCGGCACGGACCGTTGCAGCGAACGCTCCCAGAAGGCGTACAGCTCCCCGCTCACGGGATCGTCTTCCCGCAGGGTAAATTCCTCCTCGGCGTCGTGTTCGAGAAACCATTCGCGCAACCGTTCGCGCACGCCGGCATCGCCCCCGTGTTCGAGGTAATGCCTGAGCAGCTCCTTATCTATTTTTTCCATCGGACTTCCGGCTTTTAATACTAATACGCAACAAGGCAGCAGGCACACCCGGTCGGACATGCGTTTTTTTTCGAAAAATTCGTTCTGCTGTAAAATACGGCCGTCGGTTTTCGCCGTCTTCGCAGTGCGATCCCGCAGGCCTACGGCCTGCTAAAAACCGAGTAAAAGGAATCAAAATCATGGTTGCGCGAAGCGCACAATCGTTCCGCATTGCGAAAAGTGCGGAAACAGAAACGAGCAGCGACAAGCGTTAAAAAACGGGGCCGGTTTGCTTGCAAACGACGATCTGCAGGTGAGCGCAAAGTTTACTTTGCCGAGCCGCCACAGTCGAAACGACACTTCGTGTCGTAACCCGCGACAGGCGCCCGTTTTAGCGAGACGCTGTGAGTTTCCCGCAGCTTTTCGCCCTGCGGACACTTTTGGCGCCACCTTTCGGTGACAAAAGGTGGTAAAAACTGCTACTCGCAGGAAATGCCCAATCGAAAGTCGGGATATTTCTGATATGTCCACAGTCAAATTCTGCTAAAAGATTCGCTCTTCGGCCAAAACCCGAAGAGCGGCAGCCCGGGAAGAACGATGCGGGAACGCCCCTTCCGGCGGAAACTACTGCAACAGGATAAAGAAGGTGAGCCAACAGACGAACTTCCCGACTTTGACACGCAACGTTCTGAGCGCCGCGTTCAGATGGCCTTCGACAGTGCGTTTCGAGATGCGGAGCCGCCGTGCGATCTCATCGTTCGTCAGCCCCTCGATGCGGCTCAGCCGGAAAACCTCCCGCCGCTGGGCGGGCATCCGGTCGATCTCGTCCAGCACCAGCTGCCGCAGCCGGTCGGCATCGTAGGCCGCGGCGAACTGCTCCTGCACATGTTCCGCGTCGTGGAGCAGGTAGAGCCGGAGCCTGCGCCGGTCGTAGCGATCCGAAACGGAAGTAGTCGGCGATTTCGTGTCTGGCGAGCGTGTAGAGGAAAGCTTTGAAATTGCGGGAGGGATCGAGCGCCTCCCCCGTTTGAGCCAGAGGCGGATAAAGACGTTCTGCGTGATCTCCTCGGCATGGAACCCGTTGTCGACGACCCCGCGCGTAAAGGCATGGACACCGCCGTAATACCGTTTCAAACACCGCTTTGAACGATACGAGGTCGCCGCGGCGAATCCGTTCTATCAGTTCCTGTTCCGATACCATTGGGGCAGCTCTCTCCACGCACTCCGTTTCACGCCGCCCCGTTGCCGGACGTTGCATCCGCAACAAGGCCGGCGGCATGGATTTCAATGTAAAAGTAGGGATAATATCTTATTTTTACAACTTCACCGCCTATTTTCGGGAGCGCCCGCACCTTCCCCGAAAGACGAGAAAGGGAGAGCATAGCTCTCCCTTTTCTCGACGGCACCGCAGCCCGCTACTCCCGGACGATCAGGATACCCAGTTCGTAGAGCAGGTAGAGCGGCAGGAAGACGACCATCAGCGTGAACGGATCGCCCGAAGGGGTAATGACGGCCGAAAGTACCAGCAGAATGACCACCGCATGGCGGCGGTAGGTGCGGAAAAAGGTCTTGTTCACCAGCCCCAGCTTCGAGAGCAGCCATGCCAGCAGCGGCAGTTCGAAGACGATCCCCATGACGAAAACCAGCATCAGGAAATTGCCCATGTAGGAGTTCAGCGAGATTTGGTTGACGATCGACGCGCTGAGCTGGTACTCGGTCAGGAAACGGAACGTAAAGGGGAAGACCAGACAGTACCCCCACGGCGCAGCCCAGAAAAAACATAACGGTTCCGCCTAGAAAGGCCAGCCCCACACTGCCGCTCGTTCTCGAAGAGCGCCGGCTGCACGAAGCGCCACACCTCGAAGATCAGGTAGGGGAACATCAGCACCAGCGCGAACCAGAACGACGTGCTGATGTGGGTCAGAACTGCGAAGCGACGTTGATGTTGATGATCTCCACCGCGAAATCATCGTTGCTGAAATCGGGAAGGAACATCCCCGTACCGCCCAGGTTCGACAGCCACCGGTAGAGGAAAAAATCCGACGTCGTCGGCCCCAGCACGAACGAATCGAACAGGTCGGGCATGACGCAGAAACACGCGATCATGAATACGAGCAACACCGCCACCACGCGGAACAACGTCCGGCGGAGCTCCTCCAAGTGGCCCCAAAATGACATTTCCTTCTCTTCCATCGTTCAGGTTCGTTTTCATCAGTCCATTTCTCGCCTCGGCACAGCCCGAACAAAGTTCGGCTCTGCCCTCGGCTTGGCGAAATGGTTGAATTTCATTCGTCGTTTTCAACGTTCGCTTCCCGCCGCAGCATCGTCCGAACAAGTTCAGATCTGCGCTCGCCTTATCGAAACGTTTGTCTTCGACTGTCGTTTTCCCGCCTCGGCATAGTCCGAACAATCGGCTCTGCGCTCGGCTTAACGAAATGATTCTGTCAATTTACCTAACAGCCGCAACTCCGTCCGACCGGCGGCCGTCGTCTCCGCCGGTCGGAGACACACGTCTACGGGCGTTCTCCCCAACAGCGGAACCCCGCCGCACGCACGACGGAACGGGGTCTCCATGCGACGGACGATCCGGTTATCCTGCGACAACCGAATCGTCCCGATCCGACCGCAGGGCCGGACTATTTCGCATAGGAAGCCTCGACGAAGGGGGCTTCGTTCAGGTAGTCGACGCACTCGCGCACGCTGCGCAGCACGTCGCCGTAGCTCGATCCCTCGATCTCGACGATGATGTTCTCCACGCCGGCGGTCGCGGCATTGCGGAAAATAGCGTCGTAACCGACCATTCCGCTCTGTCCCACCTCGCGGCGATCCTTGATATGAAGCAGCCGGAAACGGCCCGGATACTTCGTGAAGTAGTCGACCGGACTGGCCTGCCCCATCACCGTCCAGTAGACGTCCATCTGGAAGAAGACCTTGTCGGGATCGGTATTTTCGAGCATGTAGTCCAGCATCACGCGATCTTCGACCTTCTCGAACTCGCGCGAGTGGTTGTGGTAGCCGAACTTCATGCCGGCGGCCTTGCAGCGGGCGCCGACCTCGTTGAAAATAACGGCAGTAGGTCGCCAGCCCGTCGAGCGTCTCGATACGCCGCATCGACGGCACGACGATAATACTCCACGCCGGCTGCCTTATGCGCCGCGATGCATTCGTCCCACCATTTGAGCGCCTCGGTGAAATCGCCCGTGGCCAGCTGCTTGTCCGAAAGGTTGAGCGTGCAGTGGGTCGACAGCACCTTCATGCCCGTCGCCTCCACGTCGCGGCGGAACTGTTGGGGGGTTCCGTAAAGCAGTCCGTCCTTGTAGCTGGCGGCCTCCACGAAGGTATATCCCATATCGGCGAGCGCCTGCAACACGGGCTTATAGTCTCCCTCGCTCTTGCCGAACACCCCGATGAGCGAGCGTACCGAATAGAGCTGGATGCCGACCTCCTTCTTGGACCCCTCCCGCGCCTGCGGCGGATGCCCCCGAAGGGAGCATCGCCGCAGCGAGCAGGAAGCAGACCGCTGTAAACAGTTTTCGTTTCATCGCACGAACGGCCGTTTAGTCGAGCACCTTGACGCGGATGTTGCGGAACCAGACGTCGTCGCCGTGATCCTACAAACCGATGTACCCCTCGTGGTTCTCGCCGCCGCAATTGTTGAGCAGTTCGAATGCGAGCGGCCACTTCTGCGACGAGAACTTGCTGTTTTCGAGCATCTCCGTCCACTGGGGCGTCCAGAGGTGGTACTCCACGACGTTCTGACCGTTCTGGCCGTGAACGACCGTACCCTTTGTAAACCATGATCTTCGCCTTGTTCCACTCGCCGAAGGGCTTGGCGTTCTGCGGCACGGCGGGGATCATGTCGTAGAGCGACGCCGACTTGCGGTTGCCGTCCACGCCCAGTTTGGCGTCGGGGTGATTCTCGTTATCCAATACCTGATATTCGGGGCTGGAAATATAGATCGGCTGCAATTTCATCTGGCCGTTCTTCTCGGCCTCGACCTCCTGGGCCAGGTAGAGGATACCCGAATTGCCGCCCTTGGAGATCTTCCACTCCAATTCGAGTTCGAAATTCTTGAACTTGTGCGCGAAGATCAGGTCGCCGCCGTCGGCCTTCTGCGCTTCGCCGCCGCCCGTGCCGTTGAATTTGATCGCACCGTCGTCGATCGTCCACTTGGCCGGAACGTTGTCTTTGCCGTAACCGCGCCAGCCGTTGAACGTCTTGCCGTCGAAGATCACGTAGTAGCCCTCCTTGTCGACCGGAAGCGTCGCCAAGTCGACCTGCGGCTTGTCGATTACGTTGTAGACGGGAGCGGCTTTCGCTTCGGCCTTCGTTTCGGCAGCCGCCTCGGCGTTCTTCGCCTTATTGGGGTTTCCGCCGCAAGCGACCATCGACAGGCTCAGCGCGGCACATGCAGAGAATAAAATCGTCTTTTTCATATTCGTTTTATGGTTTTAAATTGGGTTTGTTTTCATGCTCCATTTCTCGCCTCGGCAATTCGAGTAAACTCGATTGCACTCGGCTTGACGAAATGGTTGAATTTCTTTCGTCCATTTCTCGCCTCGGCAATTCGAACGAGCTCGATTGCGCTCGGCCTGACGAAATGGTTCTGAAAAATTACATCGGCATGTCGGGCAGCTTCCAGCCTTCGCGGTAGTTGTGCTTGATAAGCTCCTCGGCGAACTGGTTGGCGTTGACCGGATCGGTCCACGTCTTCTTGAAGGTGGGGTGTCCGTCCTTGATGCTGAAACCGTCCTTGATGACCGTCTTGATCGTAGCGTCGGCGGGGATGTTCGTGAAACGCATCTTCTCGCCGTCCCAGTGCAGCTCCTGATTGAGTCCCTGCAAACGCACGGCCAGCACGCCCATGACGACCATCTCGTTGAACGGGCCTGCCTCGCTGAAATCCGATGCCGACAGCGTACGGTCGTCGGCGTCCTCCTTGCAGGCGCGCACCCAGTCCATCTGGTGCGACTCCTTCACCTCGCGCATCACCGGCGGGCACTTGGGCTCGCGGCCCGACACCAGATAGGGATCGGCGCCGTAGCAACCGCAGATCAGCGTATCTTTCGTACCGTAGAAGATCGCACCGCCGCCCTTGACGTTGAGATCCTTGCCTGCGGGCAGCCCTTCGGGACGCGTCGGCATCAGGCCGCCGTCGTACCAGTGCACCTCGACTTCGGGCATGGCCACCTTCGGCATGTTGTCGCGGGCCGGGAAGATGAACTTCACGCGCTGTGCCGAGGGAGCGGACTCGTTCAGCAGCAGCGTCGAGCTGCCCTCCACCTTGGTCGGATAGCCCAGTTTCAGCCCCTTGAACACGGGGTGCAGGATATGGCAGGCCATGTCGCCCAGCGCACCCGTACCGAAATCCCACCATCCGCGGAAGTTCCACGGCGTATAGATCGAGTTGTAGGGACGCATCGGCGCTGGCCCGATGAAGGCGTCCCAGTTGAGCGTCTTGGGCACGCGCTCGTCGTTTTCGGGACGCATCAGCCCCTGCGGCCAGATCGGGCGGTCGGTGAAGGCCTCGACCTTGCGCACCTCGCCGATTTCGCCGTTCCATATCCATTCGCAGACCTTGCGCACGCCTTCGGCCGAAGCGCCCTGGTTGCCCATCTGCGTGGCTACCTTGTGCTTGGCGGCCAGTTTGGTCAGCAGACGCGATTCGTAGACCGTGTGCGTCAGCGGTTTCTCGCAATAGACGTGCTTGCCGGCCGTAATGGCGTCGGCCGCGATGATCGCGTGGGTGTGGTCGGCCGTAGCCACCATGACCGCATCGGCCGATTTGAGCATCTCGTCGTACATGCGGCGGTAATCGTTGTAGCGTTTGGCCGCAGGGTAACGCTGGAAGACATGCTCCGCGTATTTCCAGTCGACGTCGCACAGGCCGATGATGTTCTGGCTTTCAAGGCCCTTCAATACCGAAGCGCCGCGACCGCCGATGCCGACACCCAGGATATTGAGTTTGTCGCTGGGCGCGGTATGCCCGAATTTCTTACCCAGAACCGTGCTGGGTACGACCGCCAGCCCGATTGCGGCGGCAGCCCCCTTTTTCAGGAAGCTTCTTCTCGACATTTCTTTTGCCATCGTTCTAAGATTTATTGGGTTAGGTTAACAATTGATTGCATTCGACAACGAGTTCCCGCTCCCGCCGGAGAAACGGCCATCCCGTCGGCCGCACTCCGTGCACGGCGTCCGCCGCCTGCGAAAAACCGTCCGCCCTCCGTCTCCGGGCGGGTCCGCCGAAACACCCCGCCCGTTTCGAAGCAGGGCAACGGCCCCGTCCGCGTCCGGCCGATCGGCAGGCTCCTCCGCCCCGGCGGCCGGAACCGTCTATTTCTTCTCCTGATCGGGGTTCTCGATCTCTTTTCTCGATGTTGTTCATCCCCCTTGAAGCTGCGGATGCCCTTGCCGAGCCCTTTCATCAGCTCAGGGATCTTCTTGCCGCCGAAAAAAGCAGCAGGACTACGAGCGCGATGACGAAGATTTCGCCGGCGCCCAGGTTACCGAGAAACAGTAATTTGTTCATGATCCAAGTTTTATAAGGTTAAATTCAGGTCTCGTCCGAAATGCGGTCACGCGCGCTTGCGCAACAGGCCGTAACCGTTCTTTCATCGTCCGCCGCCGTTCGCGGATCTGCTGCAACGTCCGCAGGTCGCCGATGGCCGGCAAGTCGTGCGTCCGTGCATCATGGATGAACTTCCACGCATACTCCCGAAGCGACCGCCGCATCGCGGAAACGGGGAAGCTCCTCGCACCGCCGCCCCGACTCGATCGACTGCGCGAACCGTTCGCAGAGCACGTCGATGTTCTTGCCGCCGTAGGGGCGCTCGATCCGGTGCGTCTGCGTCACGCCGTGAAGTTCGACCACCGCCGTCTTGAAATCGTGCGTCATGCGCGCGATACCCTTCGTCCCGACGATGTCCACGTAGGAGTTATGCGTCTGCTTCGCGGACAACTGCCCGTAAACATGCCCCTGCGTGATGTCGAACACCACGCCGTTCTCGAACGTGCCGTGGCATTGCAGCCACCAGGGGTCCTTGTAGTTCCACATCCGCACGGCCTGGGCATTCCAGGTCTTGAATTCCGACTGGGCGTACCAGCGCGCGATATCGACGTAGTGCATCCCGCAGTCGTGGAACGCAGGGCCTTCGTATTCGTGCCCCTCGCCCGGCGCCAGCCCCGGCGTCATGTGGCATACGCGGATGATCGCCAGTTCGCCGATCTCGCCCGAGGAGATGAACTCCTTGATCGTATTGTGATACCACGAATTGCGCAGATAGAGGTTGACCGTGGAGAACAGCGGCGCCTTTTCGACGAGCGACACCGCCTGCCATTCGCGTTCCACGCTGTCGGCGATCGGTTTCTCCGCGATGATATGCTTGCCTGCCGCGACGGCCTTGCCGATCTGCGACAGACGGGAGTCGGCCAACGCGAAGAGACCGACGACCGCCACCTCGGGATCGTCGAAGATGATCTGTTCATCGGCGATTACCTGCGCCTGCGGAGCCAGCCGGCGGGCCTCCTCCCGCGATTCGGCAGAGACGTCGCAGATGTAGGCCACCTCCCACCGTCCGCTCTTCTGCATCTGTTCGAGATAAAACCCGCCCATTCTGCCGAAGCCGATCATACCGATTTTAATAGGATTCATTTCGTTTTGCAGTAACTATTTATTTTAGGTTGTAGAAAACATGCCCGTCGGACGGCCCGCTTCCGGAGCCTGTCCAGACCGGAGCCCTCCGCCCGTTGTACAAAATTAAGTTAATTTTTACAAGATAAACAAACGTTTGAAAATATCGCTCTTAAATATAGCGGATATAAACCTTCAATCACAAGATATACAATCGATTGAGCCAGATCGAACGCTAAAAAATATAGTCCTTTCAGAGAGGATAATCCATCGTTTCCGAAGTCGCTGGCCCGATCCGGCCGGCATTCCGGAGAGGTGAACGGTCCTGCTCCGACAAACAGTCGTGGGCGGCAGCCCCCCACGGAAAGCCTCGATGATTCCTTCATTTTCATGCTCCATTTCTCGCCTCGGCATAGCTCACGCAAGCGCGGCTCTGCTCATTTGGCTTAACGAAAACGTTGAATTTCATTCTTCGTTTTCTCGCCTCGGCATAGCCTGAACAAGTTCGGCTCTGCGCTCGGCTTAACGAAAACGTTCCGTTTTTCGGAACAGGCAAGGGCTGGCTCAGGGTATGGATCAGAGCCGACAATGCCGGAACCCGCCGATACCCACCGCTCCGTCCGGATGAACGGCTTCTCCACACCCAAAAAACACCGCATTGCCCCCCCCCTTCTGCAACGGCTGTAAACATCTCCTCCGTCCGGATCGGTCGGAAACAGGATCATCCGCCAAAATACCCCGACGAGGTTTCGTATCGACAGTCCTGCACGCTGCATGATGTCGGGCGATCCGAACGCCCGACGAACGAACCATAGGTACGGATAAGCATTATCGAAAACGATCGTCCCGCAAAACGGCAGCAAGCGGAGCAGTCTTCGCAAAAGATCGCGCTCAAACCGTTGTGCAACGAAAATCGAGTGCGGGAAAATCCTCCGGAAACAGGAGAAACGGGGACTTCCGCACAGATCCGTTTTTTAAATTTTATTATTAATATAAATCGATCGCTTCTCATAATTTCATGATTTATAACGGAATAATTCAAGGAAACGATTTTTCAAAAAAATTTAATTTCATTCGAAAACGAAAAATATATTTTATTTGATTGTGAAATTTACAGTAAATTTTTATATTTGCACAAACGTTTGCGCAATACGGAATCCACCAACCGGATACGCGACAGAAAGATCGCTATCAAAATCCGATGGAATAAAAACCGCATGAAATGAACGTTTTCGCCAAGCCGAGCGCAGAGCCGCGCTTGCGCGAGCTATGCCGAGGCGAGAAAACGAAGAAGGAAATTCAACGTTTTCGCCAAGCCGAGCGCAGAGCCTAACGCAGTTCGGACTATGCCGAGGCGGGAAAACGACTGTTGAAAACGAACGAAAAAACTCGACCGTTATGAAAAGACCTTACGACGCTATGAAACCGCTCGGCCGCCTCCTGGGAGTCTTCGCATTGCTCCTGTCGACCAGCACGATCTGCCTCTGTTGCAGCTCCGATCCCGCTACGCCCGACGCTCCTGCCGAGGAGGGGGGGGGAATTTAGATCCCGACGAACCTGACAAGCTCCCCGATGTCGCCGCCTACAAGGTTCCGGATGTCGTGGAGATGGGCTTCGCCGACACTTTCTTGCTTCCGTGCAGCGGCGCCGGCACCGACGATTACCTGCTGCTGACCGCACGCAGCGATGCCTCCGAAATCCACCGGATGCCGGTGACGGAGGTCGATCAAACGCAGGGGGCTTCCCCTGCAAACGCCCGCCGGTTTCATCGGGGGCATGTACGACTTCACCTTCTATAAAAACGGGAAAGCCCTCGACCTGGGCACGGCCTTCGTCGACGTGGTCGACCGCACCGACGTGCCGCAGGTACCCGGCAGCACCGTCTACGGCCGCGTGATCGACCATACGGGCAAACCGATCGCGGGCGTTTCGGTTTCGGACGGCGTCTTCGTGACCGCCACCGACGACGAGGGGCGTTACTACCTCTCTTCGCTCAAACAGCGAGGCTACGTCTTCATTACCGTCCCCGCCGGATACCGCGCAGCGGTCAACCGCACCATTCCCCAGTTCTTCCGGCGGCTGAGCGGTTCGCCCCAGACCTACGAACAGCGCAGTTTCGTACTGGCGCCCGAAGCCAACGAACGGCACCGCATGATCGTCTTCACGGACACGCATCTGGCCAACCGCACCAACGACATCCACCAGTTCGAAAACGGCTTCAAGGCCGACCTCCGCAAACAGATCGCACAGGCGAAAGCCGAGGGCGTGAGCCTCTACGCCATGGCGCTCGGCGATCTGACGTGGGACGAATACTGGTACAAGAACAGCTACCAGCCGTCGCACTACGTGCGCCAAATGGCCGATCTCGACATTCCGATCTACAACATTCCGGGCAACCACGACAACGATCCCTACGTGGCCGACGATTTCGAATCCGAAAACCCGTGGCGCGAAAATCTGGGCCCTACCTACTACTCCTTCGACATCGGCGACATCCACTACATCCAGCTCGACAACACCCTCTTCACCAACACGGGCGGCGCACAGGGAACCGTCGGGAAACTCGACTATACGGAGGGACTGACGGCCGACCAGCTCCGGTGGCTCGAAGCCGACCTGCAACGGGTTCCGGCAGGGAAAACGGTCTTCGTGGGGATGCACATCCAGTTCACGAACCGCTACCGCATCGCCGACGGCAAACTCTCGTGGAGCTATGCCATGCCGGCCGACTGCCGCGCGAAGATGCTCGACCTGCTCGCTCCCTACACCGTCCATTTCGTGACGGGCCATACCCATATCAACTACGCCAACCGCATCACCGAGCGCATGACCGAACACAATATCGCCGCCGTATGCGCCACATGGTGGTGGACGGGCAACTACACCAACGGCCGCACCCAGATGTGCCGCGACGGCGCACCGGCCGGCTACGGACTCTTCGAGATCGGAACCGCCGGAGCGGACGACGTGCAATGGCATTATCAGGGCATCGGCAAGGCAGCCGACTATCAGTTCCGCGCCTACGACCTCAACCGCTGCCTCATCACGCGCGACAAATATTGCCCCGACATCAAGAACGATTTCGGGACGGTCAGCGCCGAATTCTTCGCGCAGTACGCCAACGGCTACGACCGTCCGCGCTCGGACAACGCCGTGCTGATCAACGTCTTCAACTGGAACGAGAAATGGAAGGTGGAGGTACGCGAAGTCGAGACCGGCAACCGACTCCCCGTCGAACAGGTCGACACCTACGACCCGCTGCATACGATCCATTTCAACATGAACCGCATGAACACCAATTCGACGGCCATGACCTTCCCGACGCTGCTCACGTCGCACATGTTCGAGGCGGTCTGCTCCTCGCCCACGACCGCGCTCGAAATCACCGTGACCGACGAATTCGGCCGCAGCTATACCGAAACGATGTCGCGCCCGCGCGAACTCTACGATATGTCCGTCTCCCCGCAGTGGTAACGGCCGCCGTCCGGACGGAAGCGGAGCGAGGGGAAGGCTCCGCTCCGACCGGCGGCCCTGCGCGGCGGCAAAGGGCGTCCGCATCCCGATTCATCTCTTCATCTAACCTAATAATTTATCTCACTATGAAAAAACTACTGACCATGTTCGCAATCGTATGCGCGTTCCTCGCGTCGTGCGATTCGGAAGGGGCGACCTGAACCGCACGCCCCTGCTCAAAGTCGTCGGTCCCGACGGCTCCGATCCGTCGCAGCCGATCTCGATCGACGGCAAGAGCCAGGAGGTGGCCTTCACCGTCCTGGCCACGGGCCGACTGGACGGCCGACATCGCAGGGCGACGAGGGCTTCGCCCTTCCGACCGCAGCGGCGCGACGGGCAACACCAAGGTGACTGTCGTAGCGGCCCGCAACCTCAGCGGCGCGACCCGCTCGGCTACCGTGTCGTTCCGTCTCGGCGGCGAGGAGCGTTACGCCTACACGATCTCGCAGACCGAGGAGCAGCCCCTATCTCGACGTCGATCCCGCGACGATCTCGATCGTCGGCGACCGTAGCGGAGTTCACCGTCGCCGAATCTCGACCAACCAAAGCCGTGGAAGGTCGAGATCGACAGCCCCGACGGCGACGGCTGGCTCACCCAGCAGTCCAAAGAGAGCGCCTCGATCACCTTCCTGGCCGAAGAGAACACGACGGGCAGGAACCGCACGGCGACGCTCAAATTCGTCTCGGAGCTTCATCCCGAAGTCTTCAACTACGTCACCGTCACGCAGGGGTACGTGGTTCCGGCCCCGACGGCCGACCTGCTCGACGTGGTCTTCGCCGAAGACGGCACCGCCAAGGATGTCTCGGCGATGGGCATGACCGTCGAACTGCTTCCCGACCCGACCCTGTCGACCGTCTTCCTCGAAAAATACGACCGGTACGCCGCACGCTTCACGCGCGAACCGAGCGGTCCTTCGGCCGTGCTGGAAAGCGGATTCTACAAGGTGGAGTACAACGACAACGCCGCCTTCAAGAGCAAACTCGAAGACGGCTACGCAATGGAGGTGCTCCTGCGCCGTTACGACGATCCCCAAAATTGCAGATCAAACCTTTCGCTTCGAGCGAAGGCGGCGGCGTCAGCATCTGTTTCTGGGCCGACGACTCGAACCAGATCGTCATGGAGACGGGCACGAAGAATGCCACGGGCGGCAACGTGTGGAAAACCGCCAAGAGCGGCGTCACCCCATTGAAGGATGTCTATTACCACATCGTCGCCGTATGGGACAAGGCCGCCGGCACGCAGAAAATCTATGTCGACGGCGAGTTGAAGGCCACCAACAATTCAGCCGGCGGCGAATTCCGCCACATGAACACCAACGTCGACAAACGCTGGTTCGGAATCGGCGCCGACCCCAATCCCAACGACAAGGGGCAGATATCATTCAACGGAGAGGTGGTCATCGCACGCATCTACGACGATCCGATCAACGCCGATCAGGTTCACGCCCTCTGGAAACTCGTGAAGTAACTAACCCAAATACGAACGCGATATGAAAAATCGAAAACAGATATTCGCAATCATGGCCGCAGGACTGCTCGCGCTTCCCTTCGGCACGGCTCACGCCGCAGAAACGCCGGTGTACGACACCTCGCAGGCCGCACTCGCCCAATCGCAGCTGCGCGACGTCACGGGGCGCGTCACCGACCGTGCGACCGGCGATCCGATCGTCGGCGTCACGGTGGCCAACAACTCGACCGGTTCCGGAACGGTGACCGATGCCGCCGGAGCCTTCACCGTACAGGCAGCCACGGGACAGCTGCTGACGATCTCCTGCGTGGGCTATACCTCGTGGACGGTCAAGGTGCCCGCCTCCGGCGCGATCGACGTGGAGCTGAGCGAAGACGCGCAGCAGCTCGACGACGTAGTGGTCGTGGGCTACGCCACGCAGAAGAAGATCAACGTCACGGGCGCCGTCTCGTCGATCTCGGGCGAGGAGCTGGCCCAGCGGCCCGTGGTCTCGACCATGCAGGCGTTGCAGGGCATCGACCCCTCGCTCAACATCAGCATCGACTCGGGCAACCCCACGGCAGGCAACAGCCTCAACATCCGCGGCGTGCCCTCCATCAACGGCGGTTCGCCGCTGATACTGGTCGACGGCGTGCCGGGCGTCTCGCTGCGGCTGGTCAACGCCGCCGACATCGAGTCGATCTCGGTGCTCAAAGACGCTTCAGCCAGCGCCATCTACGGCGCCAAGGCTTCGGCCGGCGTGATCCTCGTCACCACCAAGAAGGGTGCGGCGGGCAAAGCCACGGTGAGCTACTCCAACAACATCGGCTGGACGCAGCCCACGACGCCCACCGACTTCATCACCAACGGCTACGACTACGCCACGATCGTCAACGACCTCTACTTCTCGCGCTACGCCTACAACGCCTTCAACTACACCGACGCCGACTGGGCGGCGCTCGAAGCGCGTCGTTACGACACCACCGAACACCCCGACCGGCCGTGGGTCGTGATCGGCGACGACGGCAAAGTACCACTACTACGGCAACTTCGACTGGTACCACAGCATCTACAACACCAACCGCTTCCATCAGGAGCACAACCTCTCGCTCTCGGGCGGCGGCAAGGACGTCAACTACTACGTCAGCGGCCGCTACTACCAGCAGGACGGCGTGCTGGGCGGCAACATGATCCGGAACAAGGAGAACTACAAGAACTACTCGTTCCGCGCCAAGTTCGACGCACAGCTCTTCAAATGGGCCAAGTGGTCGACCAACGCCTCGCTCAACGCCGTGAACCAGAAGTATCCGGGGCCGCTCAACGAGGCGCAGACCATCGCCGCGCTCGAAGAGAACGTCGCGCCGATGTTCGTCCCCTACAACCCCGACGGTTCGATCGTGATGTATCCCGCCGACCTGCGCAACGTGGCGCTGGGCAAGGGGACGCACGGCGGCGCTGGCCGACCCCACGAACAAGCACACGATCGAGAACCTCTCGCTGACGCTCCTCGAACAGCCTGCAACTCAAACTCCACAAGGATCTGACCTTCGACGCCAGCTACAACATCAACAACTACCGCCGCCTCTACAAGGATCGCACGGCGGCGAACATCTCTCCGACGCCGTGGGTGTGACCAAGACCACGACCCACTACCAGAAGGACACCTACCGCGAACGCCCCTACGAGTACACCTACCACAACGTCGACGCCTACTTCACCTACGAACACAGCTGGAACAAGGAGCACAACTTCAAGGCGGTCGCGGGTATGAACTACGAAAAATACCGACTCGTGGACAACATCGTCGAGCAGTTCGGACTGGGCAGCGACCAGATCGATTCGTTCAACTCGGTCAACGACGACACCTACTGGCTCGTACAGCAGGATATCTCGGCCTACAAGACGCTCGGTTTCTTCGCCCGCATCAACTACGACTACAAGGGCAAGTATCTCTTCGAAGCCTCGATGCGCGCCGACGGCACGTCGCGCTTCGCCAAAAGGATCGCGCTGGGGCTACTTCCCCTCGGTGTCGGCCGGCTGGCGTTTCACCGAAGAGCGGTTCATGGAGGGCGTCCGCCACTGGTGGGACAACGGTAAGATCCGCCTGTCGTACGGTGCGCTGGGCAACCAGCAGGTGAGCAACTACCTCTACCTGCAAACGATCGGCACCGGCACGCTCAACTACCTCTTCGACGACAGCGGCAAAGCCAGCTATGCATCGGTATCCGATCCCATGTCGTCGAACCTCACGTGGGAGACGGTCTATACCTACAACCTCGGCCTCGACCTGAGCTTCCTGCAAAACCGCCTTTCGTTCACGGGCGATTTCTTCATCCGCGACACGAAGGACATGCTCACGCAGTCGCTGACGCTGCCTTCGGTCTACGGCGCGGCGACGCCGACCGAGAACTGCGCCGACCTGCGCACCAAAGGGTGGGAGCTCTCGATCACGTGGCGCGACCAGTTCAAGCTGGGCGGCAAACCCTTCCACTACGCCCTGACGGGTCAGATCGGCGACTACCAGACCGAAATCACGAAGTACAACAACCCCACGAAGCTCTTCGACAGCTACTACGAAGGCAAAAAGCTGGGCGAGATCTGGGGCTACCACGTGCCGAAACTCTTCGACACCGACGAGGAAGCCGCCGCCTACCAGGTGGCGATCAACAACAGTTCGAACGTCTACCAGCGCGTCTACAACATGCAGAACAACCTGGGCAAGCTGATGGCCGGCGACGTGATGTTCGAGGACCGCGACGGCAGCGGCTCGATCGGCACGGGCGCGGGGACGGTCGACGATCCGGGCGACATGATGATCATCGGCAACACCACGCCGCGTTACAGCTACTCGTTCCGCATCGAAGCGAGCTGGAACGGATTCGACATCTCGGCCTTCTTCCAGGGCGTCGGCAAGCGCGACTGGTATCCGACGGCCAACAAGGACGATATCTACGGCGCCAACCAGTTCTGGCAGCTCTACGGCTACACCATTCCGTTCCGTCGTTCATCACCTACGACTTCATGGACGACGTGGGAGCGAACAGAATCCGGGCGGCTACTTCCCCCGCCTGCGGCCGATCCAGAGCTACAACGGCGGCCCGCTGGGACAGAACAACGACCGCTACCTGCAAAGCGTGGCCTACCTGCGCTTCAAGAACCTTACGATCGGCTACACGCTGCCGGTGCTGAAAAAGTACCTCTCGAAGCTGCGCATCTACGTCTCGGGCGAGAACCTCTGCTACTGGTCGCCGCTCAAAAAGCACTGCAAGCTCATCGATCCCGAGCTGGCGATTTCCAGCGGCACCTACAAGGGCGGAACGGGAACGGGCTACACCATGCCCCGCACCTTCTCGTTCGGCGTCGACATCACCTTCTAACAACTTCAAGCCGGAAAGAATATGAAAATCATCTGTAAAATCTTAGCTTTCGGAACCATCGCACTGAGCGTCGGCGGCTGCGACCTGACGATGCTCCCCGAACACGAGCTTTCGCCCGAACAATATTTCCAGAACGAGTCCGATCTCACCCTATGGAGCAACCAGTTCTACAACGACAACCTCGAATCGGCCGACATCGGCATCAACGACGCCGACGACAAGATCGACAACGGACTGAGCGACTACATCACCGGCAGCCGCAACGCCGCCTCGCAGACCTGGTCGTTCAGCGCACTGCGCAAGATCAACTACCTGCTCGAACACCTCGACCAGTGTCCCGACCGAGCGCTGGCCACCAAATACGAGGCTGTGGCCCGGTTCTTCCGCGCCTACTTCTACTTCCTCAAAGTGCGCACCTACGGCGACGTGCCCTATTACGACCACGTGCTCGGCTCGACCGACGCCGACGTCTACAAGGCGCGCGACGACCGCGGCTACGTGATGGACCGCGTGCTGGAAGATTTCGACTTCGCGGCCCGAAACCTTCCGGGCACGTGGGGAGAGCGGCAACACCCGCGTGACGAAATGGGCCGCGCTGGCCTACGCCAGCCGCGCAGCGCTCTACGAGGGGACGTTCCGCAAGTATCACGGCATGGCCGACGCCGACAAATACCTCCGGCAGGCGGCCGCCACGGCCAAGGAGTTCATCACCGACTCGCCCTTCTATCTCTACGAGGAGGGAACGGAACCCTACCGCGAACTTTTCTACTCGGAGAACGCCAAGACCTGCGAGGTGGTGCTCTGCCGACGCTACGACAAAGCCTTCGGCATCTCGCACTCGGTGCCCTACAACATCAAGTTCGGCCGCACGAGCCTCACGCGCCGCTTCATGAACCACTACCTCATGGCCGACGGCTCGCGCTTCACCGACAAAGAGGGCTGGGAGACGATGCCGTACAGCGAGGAGACGCAGGGCCGCGATCCGCGCATGGCGCAGACCGTCCTCTGTCCGGGGCTACAAGCAGGTGGAGGCCACGACCGTCACGCGCAACACCCTCTCGTCGCACACCGGCTACGAACCGATCAAGTTCGTCGGCACGGCCGCCAACTCGACCACGTCGGGTGCCGCGAGCAGCGACTGGATCCTGATGCGTGCCGCCGAAGTCTACCTCAACTACGCCGAGGCAGTGGCCGAATTGGGAACGATCACGCAGAACGACCTCGAAATCTCGGTCAACCTGATCCGCAAACGCGCGAAGATGACCGGCATTGATCACGAAGGCCGACGCTTCGCCCGATCCCTACCTGCTCGAATGTTATCCCAACGTGACGAAGAGCGCCCACACGGGCGTCATCCTCGAAATCCGCCGCGAGCGCACCGTCGAACTGGTCATGGAGCCCCCCTACCGTTCGTGGGACCTCTTCCGCTGGAACGAGTGCAAGCAGGCGCTCAACCACTACCGGCCCTACTACGGCTGTTACATCGCCGGTGCGGGAACCTACGACATGGATAACGACGGCACGCCCGATCTGGAACTCTACATCGACGAGGCGACCTCCTCCTGCCCGACGAAATTGCAGATCGGCAAGGAGGTGATTCTCAGCGAGGAGACCAAAGGCTACATCGTCGGCTACCCGGGCGTCGTCCACGGCCGGAACTGGGACGACGCGCGCGACTACCTCTGGCCCATTCCGCCGCACAGCGCACGCTGAACCCTGCGCTGACACAGAACCCCGGCTGGGACGACGGCCTGAACTTCTGACGCAACGACCGTCGGGAGACGATTCACCGAAGGAGGAAACCGCGACGGTTTCCTCCTTTTTTCGTCGCGGCGATCTCCCTCCGGGAACCGGCGGCAGAGCAACAAAAACGGTCGAAACCGCCGTCAACTCGCTTTTTTTTACTATTTTCGCACGACAGCCCTCCCGACCCGTGCGGGGTACGCCGGGGCGAAAAACGACTGTCGAATACAAACGCATGAAACCGTTCCCTCTCCTTCTCGCCGTCCTGCTCTTCGGCATCGGTACGAGTTGTACCGACCGTACCGATCGCCATCAGAAGGCGCTCGAAGAGCTCGACCGTATCATCGAACGGCGCGACGCATACGGCCGCACGAAGAATCTCCGCATCGCAGCGCGGCGCGACGAACTCGCCGCAGCGAAAGACCCGCGCAAACGGATCGCCCTGGCGGAGGAGATCTACAAGGAGTACTACAACTACGACATCGACTCGGCCTACCACTACGCCCGCAGAATGCTCGCCCTGGCCCAAAGCTACGGCGACGGCACGCGGATCAACTGTGCACGGGTCTATCTGGCCAAAACCGTTCTCAACGGCGGCATGTACGGCGAAGCCTTCCGCATCCTGCATCAGGTCGACACGACCCGTCTGGCGCCGGAAAACAAGAGCGAATACTACAACGTCTACCGCTCCTACCTCTCCAAACAGCTCTCCGGCGCCGATCCCGCGCTCAAAGCCCGTTACCGCGATTCGTTGCAATTCTACAACGTGCTGCGCATCCGCAATCTGCCGGAAGGCTCCGTCCCGCGCAAGGAGCTCGAAGCCATGATGTACTGCAAGGCGGGGAAGCCCGCAAGGCGCTGGATCTGCTCCTGCCCGAATACGAAGCCGGCATCGAAGACACGCACCTGCGGGCGATGGTCGCCTACCGGCTGGCGCTCATCTACGAACAGCTGGGCGACGCCGACCGCCGCAAGGAGTACCTGATCCGTGCGACGGCCGACGACCTGCGCACCCCCGTGCGCGAGGGCATGGCACTCTACACGCTGGCAGGGCTGCTGCTCGAAGAGGGCGACGTGGAGCGCGCCAACCGCTATATCAACTGCTCGATGGAGGATGCCCTCTACTGCAACTACCGTTCGCGGATGCAGCAGTCGTCCGAGATGGTACAGCAGATCGCAGGCGCCTACATCGACTCGCTCGACGCCAAACGCCGCGCGATGGGCTATGTCACGATCGTCGTCAGCCTGCTGGTCGTCGTGCTGCTGGGAAGTTTCTTCACGATCCTGGTCTACTACCGCAAAATCCGGCAGATCAGCGCCGCACGGCTCGAAATGAACCACCAGCTCCGGGAGCTGAACGAACATATCCGCAGCATCAACGGCGAACTGCGCGACGCCAACAACATCAAGGACGAATACGTCGGCCACTACCTCTCCCTCTGCTCCCGCTACATCGTCCGCATCAACGACTACCGCAAACTGTTGTTGAAGGTCTACAAGGACGGCGACTGCGACGCCCTGATACGGGAGTTGCGCACCAAGAACCCCGCCGACGCCGAATACAAGGAGTTTCTGGCGATCTTCGACGAGACCTTCCTGCACCTCTTCCCCGATTTCGTGGCGCACGTCAACCGGCTGATGACCGACGCGGAGCGCTTCTCGCCGCGTCAGCCCCGGACGCTGAATACCGAGCTGCGCATCCTGGCGCTGATCCGGCTGGGAGTGACCCACAGCGCCAAGATCGCCGCGATCCTCAACTGTTCGGTCGCCACGATCCACACCTACCGCGCGCAGCTGCGCAACGCCGCGATCGGCGACCGCAACGCCTTCGACGACGCGATCCGCCGCATCGACATCGCCGGTGCGGAACCGTCGCAGACGGCCTGACGGCGGCACGATGCCCCCTCTGCTCGGCACACTCGTGCGGCACGCCCCCCCGTTCGGCTCCCTGCGCGGCACGCGGCGGAAAATCGCGCGACGAAAAATCGTCGCGCAACCGGCTGCGGATCAGGATTCGTTACCCGCAGGTAAGTTGCTTACCCGAAGGTAAGTACTTGTTTTTTACGATTCCCCGCCCTATCTTTACATCATGCGGGCCCGTCGGGGCCCGTGCAGTCAACGTTTTCGTTAAGCCGAGCGCAGAGCCGAACGCAGTTCGGGCTATGCCGAGGCGAGAAATGGAGCATGAAAATGAACGTTTTTCGCCAAGCCGAGGGGCAGAGCCGAACTTATTCAGGCTATGCCGAGGCGGGAAAACGACTGTTGAAAACAAACGAACCTTTAAAATCGCACAATCATGGCAAAGAAAGCAGCTGTTCTGGTCGTCGATCCGGTCAACGGAGCGGGACTGTTCCACTATCTGGAAGCATTTTTTCGAGAACGG
>VOFK01000563.1_pt1 | contig 43835 bp, 69 predicted proteins | sample 5384121 | NCBI WGS metagenome assembly VOFK01 (sample SAMN12384730, study PRJNA508395) | human gut metagenome | isolation source: healthy gut J | host: Homo sapiens | reverse complement strand
ATCCCGATCACATCGACCTGTTCACTTGTGAACTCTGCGATTGTTCACAGGTACGATTTGTCCATGTGATGCGGCATGACGAGTATTTTGAAACTGTTTCAGTCGGCTGTATTTGCGCAGTGATCATGGAGGGCGATATCCTCGCCGCCAGAGAGCGTGAGCGGCTTATGAAAAACCGCGCCAACCGGAAACGTAACTTTCCACACCGTCAATGGCGAAAGAACTGGTATGGAAACTATCAGCTGACTTATCGGGGCAGAAAGGTGTTCATCAACAACAAAAGGGCGGCAATCGCTACAGCGTATATGTGGATGGCAGGATCGCCTGGAGCTACAAGGGGCAAACCCCTCGACAATTTTGTCTTGGCCGCCTATGCCGCTTTTGAATTAGCCGACCCCATAGAAAGGATACGCCCATGAGAGAAAAAGAAATTGAAAAGAAGCTGACCCTGGCAGTCAAACAAGCCGGCGGCATCTGCCCCAAGCTCGTATCTCCCGGTTTTGACGGTATGCCGGACCGCATGGTGCTGCTGCCGAATGGACGGATATGCTTTGTGGAAGTCAAAGCTCCGGGGGAAAAAGCCGCGGCCGCTGCAGTTTTCCCCGCCACAGGCTTTGCGGCGGCTGGGCTTCCTGGTGTATGTGCTGGACGATGCGGAGCAGATTGAGGGATACTGGATGAGATACGAACCTCATGAATATCAGAAATATGCGGTGGATTACATTGAGACACACCCCGCAGCCGCTATCTTCTTAGACTGCGGTCTTGGGAAAACCAGCATCACGCTGACAGCTATAGCCGACCTGCTGTTTGACAGCTTCGAGGTCCATAAAGTGCTGGTCATCGCACCCTTACGAGTGGCGCGGGACACATGGACGGCTGAAGCGGATAAGTGGGATCACCTTCAGAATCTCATCTGCTCCCGTGGCTGTCGGAACGGAAGCCCAGCGCCGGGCGGCTTTGGTGAGACGCGCCGATATCTACATCATCAACCGGGAAAACGTCCAGTGGCTCATTGATGAGAGCGGCATTCCCTTTGACTTCGATATGGTGGTGATCGATGAGCTATCCTCGTTCAAGAATCACCAGACAAAGCGGTTCAAGTCGCTGTTGAAGGTCAGACCTAAAATCAGCCGTATCGTCGGACTGACCGGCACTCCTGCGTCCAACGGTCTGATGGATCTGTGGGCAGAGTTCCGCATCCTGGACATGGGTCAGCGGCTTGGACGGTTCATCACCAAGTACCGCACCGATTACTTCACGCCGGACAAGCGAAACGGCCAGGTCATCTACTCCTACAAACCCCTGCCCTATGCAGAGGACGCCATCTACCGACAGATTTCGGACATCACCATCTCTATGAAGTCCGCCGACCACCTGCAGATGCCAAAGCTGGTCAGCAGTGAATACACGGTTCGGCTATCCGAGGATGAACAGGAAAAATACACGGGCTTGAAACAGGAACTGGTGCTGTCGCTGGGCGACGCAGAGATCACTGCCGCCAACGCCGCCTCCCTCTCCGGGAAACTCTCCCAGATGGCGAACGGCGCAATCTATGACGACGGTGGCGAAACCATCCGCATCCACGACCGCAAGCTTGACGCTTTGGAGGACATCATCGAAGCCGCAAACGGCAAACCGCTTCTGGTGGCTTACTGGTTCAAGCATGATCTGACCCGCATTTCGGAAAGGCTGCGAAAGCTGCATATCCCGTTCTCCCGTCTGGATGACGCCGCCAGTATCCGCAGATGGAACAATGGCGAGTTTCCGGTGGCACTGATCCATCCCGCTTCCGCCGGGCATGGGCTGAATCTCCAGAGCGGCGGTTCGGCCATCGTGTGGTTCGGACTGACCTGGGCCTGAGCTTTATCAGCAGACCATAGCGCGACTCTGGCGGCAGGTGCAGACTTCTGAAACTGTGGTGGTACAGCACATCGTCACAAAGGGACACCATTGACGAACGCATCATGAAAGCCCTCTCCTAAAAGGAGCATACCCAGACGGCGCTGATCGACGCCGTAAAAGCGGACTTGAAAATCTGAGACAACCTAAGAAAATCCGTGCCAATCCGAGGATCAAAATTTCGGAGGTACGAATATGAGCGATATCACGATTTACGAGGACCTTGCGAACGCCATCATCCTGCAAGCTGTGAAGGATTACCGCATGGCGCTGAAAAGCCTGAAAGCCAACTCCCGTAATAGGGCGGCGCAAGCGGATAAAGCCGAAATTGAGCGGTTCTTCCGTTCGCAGTGGTACTCGACACTCACAGATGTGAATGGCGAGATGCTGATCCTCTCCCTGAAAATGGAGGCAGACATATGACCGCAAAAAAAGAATATCTAAACCAGGCGCGGCACCTGGACGCACTCATCAACTGCCGCTTGCGTGAGATTGACTATTGGAGGGATTTATCGAGCAGCGTCTCTGGCAGCAATTTTGAACCGCACTACAATCCAAACAAGCCGACTGAAGCCCCTTTTGTCCGGTGCCTTGAGAAAAGCGACGCCATCCAAAAGGATGTGGCAGAAAAGGTGGCGTATCTGGTGTGTCTCAAGGAAACTATCAACGCGGCAATCGACAGACTTGCCAGCCGCGAGGAGCAACTGGTACTCCGTTACCGTTACCTGGATAACTGCTCCTGGGAGGAGATATCACGGATGCTGAATGTGTCGCTGCGCACGGTGCATCGCATACACGGGTCGGCTCTTCAAAATTTTTCTGTTCCGGATTGAAAGTTGGCACGGTTTGGCACAGCATGGCACACTTGACTTATGGTATGATTACAATAGCAAAGTAGAATACAAGAACGGCCTTCATGGGAGCGATCCTATGGGGGGGCTTTTCTTATGCCCCAAGGAGGTGAAGCGATGCCAAAGGAAACCAAAGCGGCCATGCTCCTACCCCCCGGCTGTCCAAACCTCACGGACGGGCAGTACTGCAAGGAGCATGAAGCTGCCGCCCGCAGACAGTACAACAAATACGAACGCAGTGCGGACGTAAATAAGAAGTACGGCAGAGCATGGAAACGCATCCGCGACCGCTATGCTGCGGCGCATCCTTTGTGCGAGATGTGTCTGAAGGAGGGACGGCTGACTCCTGTGGATGAGGTACACCACATCGTTCCCATCTCTCAGGGCGGCACTCATGCGAGAGGACAATCTGATGAGCCTTTGCCGTTCCTGCCATACCAAGATTCACCACGAGCGCGGCGACCGGTAGGGCGGTCAAAATCTCTGCGGGTCCTGTACGCGGGCAGCGGCCCGGGGCTTCGTGCGCGAAAAAGGCGAAATCAAAAGGGTAATTGACGGCGGCCGATAGCGGTCACTCTATTTTTGCGGAAAAGAGGTGAGAAAATGCCGACAAAATCCAATAACACAGGCGGGCGCGGCGGTGCGAGACCCGGTGCGGGAAGAAAAAAATCTGCCGTCAAGGAAAAAGCCGAGAACGGCAATCCGGGCGGACGCAGACTGGAAGTTCTGGACATTCCCGAAGTCGAGGGTGTCGATATGCCAAAGCCCCATGATTTCCTCTCTGCCGAGCAGCGTGACGGAAGTACGCTCCAGGCGGAGGAAATCTACAAAGAAACCTGGGAGTGGCTGAAGAAGATCGGCTGTGCCGCAAAGGTGTCCCCACAGCTTTTGGAGCGGTACGCCATGTGCAGCGCCCGCTGGATTCAGTGCGAGGAAATGACCAACCGAATGGGCTTCCTCTCCAAGCACCCCACTACCCAGAAGCCAATCCCATCGCCGTTCATCAACATCGGCATCAACTACATGAACCAGGCGGTGCGGCTATGGAACGAGATCTTTCAGATCGTGAAGGAAAACTGCAGCACCGGATTACGGGGAGGTCTCTCCCCAGGATGATTTGATGGAGCGGCTTACTGCGGGCGCGGAAAGGATAAAGCTATGTTTGAAAAAAAGTAAATCCGTGCCACCCGGACAAGGTGGCTGACCGTATCGCCGGCGCTCTGGTGGATGCGGCGTACAGAAAAAAAGAAGAAAATCCAAGGATCGCCGTGGAGGTTCTCATCGGTCACGGCGTTTGCCATATCATTGCGGAGACATCGGCACACATCTCTTTGGATGAAGTAAAATCAATTGTTCACCGCATTGCAGGAAATCTGCACACGGACTATCTGGAAATGCCGCAGGACGGATGTCTTGCCAATAACCAGGCGGAAGGAATCCGCTGCGGGGACAACGGTATCTTTAAGGGGGTTCCGGTCACGGAGGAGCAGAAAGTTCTCTGTGAGATCGCCAAAAAGTGTGTATCACACTTATCCCTATGACGGGAAATACATTCTGGACGGCGCAAGGTTCATTCTCTGCCAGAGCAACGCCAAGATCTATCACCTCAAGGAAGTGTATCCTCACGCCGAGGTCAACCCCCTGGGCGACTGGACAGGCGGTACGGACGTGGACTCCGGCGCGACCAACCGGAAACTGGGCAGCGACATGGCCGATTCGGTGACGGGCGGCGGCATTCACGGGAAAGACCTCTCCAAAGCGGATGTGTCTGTCAATATCTACGCCTGGCTGAAAGCCCAGGAAACGGGAAAGCCCGTGGAGCTTGCCTGCGCCATTGGGGACGATACCGTGGACGGTGTTCCCTATGCGGAGAAGTCGTGGAGACTGCCCGGAGATACATCCAGAGCCTTGGCGGCTTTGAGAAATTTGCGGAACGGGGGCTGGTGCGATGAAAACAACAACGGAAATGCAGCTTGGTGCCAATCAGCAAACTGGTGCCCTATGTGAACAACGCCCGCACCCACACCCCGGAGCAGATCACGAAGCTGCGCTCGTCCCTCCGGGAGTTCGGCTTTATCAACCCCTGTTCATCATTGACCGCGACTATGGCGTGAGTGCAGGCCACGGCAGAATCCTGGCGGCAAAGGAGGAAGGCATCAAGGAAGTGCCGTGCGTCTTTGCTGACCACCTCACCGAGGCGCAGAAGAAAGCATACATCATTGCCGACAACCGCATGGCGATGGACGCCGGATGGGATGAGGAGCTTCTGCGAGTAGAGATCGAGTCTTTGCAGGGCATGGACTTTGATCCCCTGCTCACCGGCTTTGATGAAAAGGAGCTGGCGGCTCTGTTTGATGACTGCACTGAAGCCAAAGAAGATGACTTCGATGTGGATGCGGAGCTGCAAAAAGCCGACCTTCTCCCGGCTTGGCGATGTATGGACGCTCGGCAGACACCGTCTGGTATGCGGGGACTCCACCAAGCCGGAGGTCTATGACATCCTCATGGTTGGAACTAAGGCAAACCTGGTGATCACTGACCCGCCATACAACGTCAACTATGAAGGCTCGGCTGGCAAAATCAAGAACGACAACATGGCAGGTGAGAAATTCTACGAGTTTCTGCTTGCCGCATTCAAAAATATGGAGTCGGTTATGGCGGCGGACGCATCCATCTATGTGTTCCACGCCGACACCGAGGGGCTTAAACTTCCGCAGGGCGTTTGCCGATGCGGGATTTTATTTATCCGGCTGCTGTATCTGGAAGAAGCAGTCCCTTGTCCTCGGCCGCTCTCCCTACCAGTGGCAGCATGAGCCTGTGCTGTACGGCTGGAAGAAAAAACGGCAAGCACCAATGGTACACGGGCAGGAAGGAAACCACCATCTGGGAGTTTGACAAGCCCAAGAAGAACGGCGACCATCCAACCATGAAGCCGATCCCGCTGCTGGCTTATCCCATCGGCAACCCAGTATGGCAAACTCAGTGGTGCTTGACCCTTTCGGCGGTTCCGGCTCTACCCTCATTGCCTGTGAGCAGACCGACCGCATCTGCCGCACCATCGAACTGGATGAGAAGTTCTGCGATGTCCGCATCGTAAACCGCTACATTGAGCAGGCCGGCTCTGCGGATAGCGTGAGCGTCCTGCGAGACGGTAAGACATACAGCTATGAGGAGGTCACGGATGGAACAGAATAAACTGACGCTCGGCAGCCTGTTTGACGGCTCCGGCGGTTTTCCCTTGGCGGCTTGGTCTCCGGCATTACCCCTGTGTGGGCTTCGGAGATCGAGCCGTTTCCCTATCCGGGTGACCACCAAACGGCTGCCCTTTATGAAGCATTACGGCGATGTATCCAAAATGGACGGCGCAGATGTAGAGCCGGTGGACATCATCACCTTCGGCTCGCCCTGCCAGGATAGGAGCATCGCCGGCCGGCGGGAGGGCTTGGACGGCTCCCGTTCCAGCCTTTTTCTACGAAGCCGTCCGGATCGTAAAGAGAAATGAGGTGCAAAACCAATGGCAGATATCCAAGATACATCGTCTGGGAGAACGTCCCTGGTGCGTTCAGCTCCAACAAGGGCGCGGACTTCCAGTCCGTCCTCGAAGAGGTCTGCTCGGTCAAGGGATACGAAATTCATACTCCTCGACCTGAGAGGTGGCCGACCGCCGGAGAGATCGTGGCAGATGATTTCAGTCTCGCATGGCGGGTATTTGATGCGCAGTACTGGGGAGTACCCCAGCGCAGAAAACGTATCTACCTTGTCGCAGATTTTGCAGGCGGGAGTGCCGGAAAAATACTATTTGAGTCCGAAGGCGTGTCTGGGTATACCCGCAGGGCTTCCGTTCGTGGCAAGGAACTGCCGGAACTTCTGAAAAAGGCTCTGGAGCGGCAGGCTGCGTCTGCCTGAACGACCAGGGCGGAAACCGTATGGATGTGACGGACGGCGTCACCTGCACTCTCCGGGCAGAAGCTCATCATCCACCCTGCGTGATGGAATCGGCGGGCCTTTTTGCACCGAGCATTCCGCACACAGCCGCTCCATCGGTTACGAGGAGGAAACCCTCTCCCACCCTCCGTGCCGGTACGGGTTGCCTGCGGCGGTCTATGAGAACCATAGCCAGGACACCAGATACACCGGCCCGCTGGAGACGGCCCCTACGGTCAACGCCACCTACGGCAAGGGTGGGAACAACCAGCCCTTTGTGGTGGAGACGCCTAAGACGCTGAAGATCCGCTCCGGCTGTGAGGGCGGCAGCAAGGGTGCATTAATTCAGGAGAACAAATCTGCTACCCTCGGCTGCAACAACGACCAGACGGTATTTGTGCCGAAGGTCTACGGTATCTGCTCCAAGCAGAGCCACGCCATGCAGTCGGACAATCCGCACAGCGGTTTTTATGAAGCGGATACTTCCCGCTGTCTGGACAGGGGCGGCGGCAATCCCTCCTGCAACCAGGGCGGTATGGCCGTGGTGGCCCTGCAAGGCTCTATGATCGGAAGGTCTGACAAGAACGGTCCCCAAGGCAGCGGCGTCAACGAGGATGTGTCCTTCACGCTGGATGCCACCGACCGCCATGCGGTAGCCTACGGAATCGACCGCGCCACATACAATATGGGACGGAATGCTAAGTTCGGTCTTGGAATTGAGGAAGAACTGGAGCCTACGATAGTGGCAAAAGGACCGGGCGCAGTGGCCTACTGCATGACTACAAGGTTCCTATCACCACCCAGGCGCTTGAAGAACAATCTCCAACCTTGATGGCAAGGGATTATAAAGACCCGCCTGTGGTGAACGAAACCGAGCCTGACTACATCGTCCGCAGACTGACGCCTACCGAGTGCGCCAGGCTGCAGGGGTTCCCGGACTGGTGGTGTTCCAATTTAGGGACTGACGAACCGACCGAGGATGAAATCGAGTTCTGGACAGAGGTGTTTGAGATACACCGGAGTGTCATGGGATCTTCCTCCAAGCCGAAGAGCCGCAATCAGATCATCAAGTGGCTGAAAGACCCTCACTCCGATTCTGCGGAATACAAGATGTGGGCAACGGCGTGGCGCTTCCCCAACGTCTGTTTTGTGCTTTCCGGCATCCGTGTACTATGCACAGTTATCCGGCGAATGATCCGGCAGCTATTCTACAGCAAAAATGTGCGGAAATTGCTTGCTATTTCAGGGGTTCAGAGCGATTATGTGACTACCAAAAACAAAGGAGGTTTTTCGCACATGGAAATCAGATACAATGTGACGGGTGCCAAGCGCAAGGAACTTGTAAAGGTCATCGCGATACCACTGGCGCCAGGGGCGGAATACAAGTTCATGCCCACCTGCAACTATGAGATCGACTACTTTACGGTTACCAAGGATGGGACACTCCTCTTTGACGACCGCGCCGACAACGAGGAAGTCGAGCGGGTGCTGGAATCCATCGCCGCCGCTGGCTTTGAATGTGAGCCGCAGGACGGCGAGGAACAGCTCTCCGAGGAATTATCCGAAGAAAGCGAAACCGAGCCACAGAGCGAAACGGTGGGGCTGACGGTGGAGATTCCGCTGGACAAGGTGGCGGTAGGCAACCTCACCAAGCTGCTGGATGCCAAAAGGGCAGCCTGATCAAGAAGGCGCTCGGTGTTAGCAAACTTCCAATTGAGATTCAAGAAGACCGGGTAGCATTTCCCTGGTTCCCGGAGCTGCCGGACGCCGATGCGGTCAAGGCCTACACCCATTTCATTTCCGCACTTTGCGAGATGAGCAGAAATGCCAAGCGAGTGACGGTCACGGAGAAAGCGGTGGATAATGAGAAGTACGCCTTCCGCTGCTTTCTCCTGCGCTTGGGCTTTATTGGCAGCGAGTACAAAGCGGAGCGCAAGATCCTGCTGAAGAACCTCTGTGGGTCCTCGACCTTCAAGAATGGAGGTGCCGGCCATGCGGTTTCCGAGTAAGGAAATTGTGGAGCGCATCCGCAGAGAGTATCCTGCAGGCGTGGACCTGGTGCGTGTAGAACTGCTGCGGATGGACGATCCCCAGGCTGCCGCCAATCGGCACACAGGGCACTGTGATGGGCGTGGATGATATCGGCCCATCATGGTCGCCTGGGAAAAGTCCGATCCATGCTGGACAACGGCAGCGGCCTTTCCGTGGCGTTCGGAGAAGACCGCTGTGCCGGAAGGTCAAGAACACATCAGATGGTGGTAAAATGGTGTAAACTACACAATATCTTGCGGTCATCTTTGTGTAGTATATTATCGAAAATGGCCTTGCTATTATCCTCTTTTTAGAGCGAATATGTGTACACCGAAAGGGAAAACACACCAAACGAAAACGGAGGATTCACCATGAACGAGAAAAACAGCAAGGCAGATTACAGAGATGAAAAAGCAGACCATCGGGGTCGAGGTTGAGATGAATAACATCACCCGCCAGAAGGCAGCCAAGGCTGCCGCCGAGTTCTTCAAACCGACAGGTACGAGAACACCGCAGGCCGCAACGGATACAGCACCTGGTCGGCCTGGGACGCAGACGGGCGCGAGTGGAAGTTCCAGAAGGATGTTTCCATTGCGGGACCGGATGACCAGAAATGCGAACTGGTCACCCCGATCCTGACCTACAGCGACATCGAAACTCCTGCAGGAGCTTTGCAGGCAGCTCAGACACGCCGGAGCCAAGAGCGACGCCTCCAGAGGATGCGGGGTCCACATCCACATCGGAGCGCAGGGGCACACGCCGCAGAGCCTTCGGAACCTTGCCAACATCATGGCGAGCCACGAAAGCCTGATCGCTGAGGCGCCTGAAACTCGACCGGGGCCGCATGAGCCGCTATTGCCGCACGGTAGACCCCAACTTCCTCGCCAAGGTCATCAGCAGAAAGCCCAAGACGATGTCACAGCTTGCGGACATCTGGTACAACAGCAACGGCGCAAACTACGGAAGAAACCACCACTACAACGATAGCCGCTACCATATGCTCAACCTCCATGCCACTTTTACCAAGGGCACGGTCGAATTTCGGCTTTTCCAATTCGATGAGCCGACAGCCGAGCGCAGGGGCGGCATCCATGCAGGGCAGCTTAAGAGTTACATCCAGCTTTGCCTTGCACTTTCCCAGATGGCAAAGGATGTGCGGACGGCAAGCTCCAAGCCCCAGCAGAACGAGAACCCCAAATATGCCATGCGCACCTGGCTCCTCCGCCTGGGCTTCATCGGTGAGGAGTTCGCAACGGCCAGAGATTTCCTGACCCGCAACCTTACTGGGGACACAGCCTTCCGGCACGGCAGAGCCGCCGCTTGAAGGACTTAGGTTAAATGCCCTGCCCCTGACCGCTTCGGCGGTCTTAGGGTGGTAGAAGGACAAGTAACCTAAGTCCTCCAGGAAAGGATGGATACACATGAAAGAAAAAAAGATACTACATTGCTTACGGCAGCAACCTGAATGTCGGGCAGATGCGGATGCGCTGTCCCCACGCCACGATCCTCGGCACGTCCAACCTGAAGGGCTGGGAAGCTGCTTTTTAAGGGGAGTAAGACCGGCTCCTACCTGACCATCGAGGAATGCGAAGGCAGCATGGTTCCCGTGGTGATCTGGGAGGTAACGGCAACCGATGAAGCCGCTCCTCGACCGCTACGAAGGATTCCCCTAATTTCTACTACAAGAAGGACATCAAGCTCCAATACAAGGGCATCCGCACGGGGAAGCGCAGGACGGTGGCGGCCTTTGCCTACATCATGCATGAGGAGCGCCCCATCTAACCCTCCAACTTTTACATGAGGACCTGCCTGAAGGGTACGACACCTTTACTTCGACAAGAACATTCTCATTGATGCCTACGATAAATGCAGGGAGGTATGCGGCTATGAAGTATAACATCACAAGGACGGCGGTCTGCCCGCTTTGCGGCAGGACCTACCACGGCGCCCGGCGCTTCCAGGGAGGACAACAAGACCCTCATCTGCCCGGACTGCGGCACCAGGCAGGCGCTCTGGTCCATCGGCGTGGACACCGCTGAGCAGGAACAGATCATCGAGACGATCCACAGGCATATGCAGGAGTAATGTACACAAAGCTTCCTCCACTGATCTTTGTGCAGATTATGCTCGGAATTCACTTGCTATTCTGTGTTTTTAGAGCGAATATGTACACACCGAAAGGGAAAAAAAAAGCAAAAAACGGAGGAAACCACCATGACACGATTTGAGAAGGATTTGAAGGACGCCCTTGCAGGCAACGAGATCGAGATTCTGACCCGGCGCAAGGCTGAGATCGATAAGCTGACGGCCGAGGGAAAGGCTTGCAAGAACGCATTCCGCCGCACCTGCATCGCGCAGGGAGGTCGCGCGGCTGACCCGCGAATATAACGCAATCAGCGAGAATTTTTAACAACGCCAAGTAGATAACAACCCTGAGATCGAGCCGCATGGCTCTTTCTCTCGTACAGAAATTTTGGAGGTCGCAGAGATGCGGCTATTTTTTATGCCATTCGGGAGGTGATGTCCATGCGAAAACTGAAGAAATACAAGCCTACCCGGTTCATGGCGAAGACCTCGCACTACGATAAGGACGCCGCCGACTATGCGGTCATGTTCATTGAGTCCCTCTGCCATACCAAGGGTACCTGGGGCGGGAAAGCCCTTTGAACTGATCGACTGGCAGGAGCAGATTATCCGCGACCTGTTCGGTGTGCTGAAGCCCAACGGCTACCGTCAGTTTAATACGGCGTACATCGAGATCCCCAAGAAACAGGGCAAATCGGAGCTTGCCGCTGCCGTGGCGCTCCTGCTTCTCTGTGGGGACGGCGAGGAACGGGCTGAGGTGTATGGCTGCGCCGCTGACCGCAACCAGGCAAAGATCGTGTTTGATGTGGCGGTGGATATGGTGCGGTTCTGTCCGGCTCTCGCCAAGCGGGTGAAGATACTGGAGTCGCAGAAGAAAATCACCTACCTGCCTACCAACTCTTCCTACCAGGTGCTTTCGGCGGATGTAGCGAACAAGCACGGCTTCAATACCCACGGCGTGATCTTCGATGAGCTGCATACCCAGCCCAACCGGAAGCTCTTTGACGTTATGCTCCAGGGCTCCGGGGACGCCAGGATGCAGCCGCTGTATTTCCTGATCACCACTGCGGGAAACGACACAAACTCCATCTGCTACGAGGTACATCAGAAGGCTATCGACATCGCGGAAGGACGGAAGGTCGATCCCACCTTCTACCCGTCATTTACGGCGCTGCCGAGGATGAGGACTGGACGGACCCGGAGGTGTGGAAGAAAGCCAATCCTTCCCTGGGCATCACGGTGGGGATCGACAAGGTCAGGGCAGCCTGTGAATCCGCCCAGCAGAATCCCGGCGAGGAGAACGCTTTCCGGCAGCTAAGGCTGAATCAGTGGGTGAAGCAGTCCGTCCGCTGGATGCCAATGGAGAAATGGGACGTTTGCGCGTTTCCTGTTTCTGAGGACGATTTGGAAGGACGCATCTGCTACGGCGGTCTGGACTTGTCCTCTACCACGGACATCACGGCCTTTGTGCTGGTGTTCCCGCCGCTGGATGAGGAGGACAAATACTACATCCTGCCCTACTTCTGGATACCGGAGGAAACGCTTGACCTCCGTGTCCGACGTGACCATGTCCCCTATGATCTATGGGAGCGCCAGGGCGTGCTGATGACCACAGAAGGCAACGTGGTACATTACGGCTACATTGAGAAATTCATCGAGCAGTTGGGCGAACGGTTCAACATCCGGGAGATTGCCTTTGACCGCTGGGGCGCTGTGCAGATGGTGCAGAATCTGGAAGGCATGGGCTTTACGGTCGTCCCCTTCGGGCAGGGCTTTAAGGATATGAGCCCCCCCACCAAGGAACTGATGAAGCTGGCGCTGGAGGAAAAGCTCGCTCACGGCGGCCACCCGGTGCTCCGCTGGAAGATGGATAACATCTATATCCGCACGGATCCGGCAGGCAACATCAAGGCGGACAAGGAAAAAATCCACAGAGAAGATCGACGGAGCTATCGCCACCATCATGGGGCTTGACCGGGCGATCCGCTGTGGCAACGATACGGGAGCTTCGGTTTATGACAGCCGGGGCCTTTTGTTTATCTGAGGAAGGACGGTGATTCGATATGGGTATCTTTTCCGGGCTTTTCCGTTCCAGGGATAAGCCCCAGAACCGCACTACGGGCAGCGCCTACAGCTTTTTCTTTGGAGGAAGCACGGCAGGCAAGCGGGTTAATGAGCGGTCTGCCATGCAGATGACGGCGGTGTATTCCTGCGTCCGCATTCTGGCGGAAGCGGTGGCGGGACTGCCGCCCACCTCTACCGCTATAAGGAGGATGGCGGCAAGGAAAAGAGCCATCTACCATCCGCTGTATCTGCTTTTGCACGATGAGCCGAACCCGGAGATGAGTTCCTTCGTGTTTAGGGAAACACTCATGACCCACCTTCTCCTGTGGGGAAACGCCTACGCCCAGATCATCCGCAACGGCAAGGGCGAGGTCATTCCCCTCTACCCACTGATGCCGGACAGAATGACGGTGGACCGTGACAGGGACGGCAAGCTCTACTACGAATACACCGTCAGCACCGACGATGCGCCAACTGTCAAAAGGGTACAGTCGTGCGGCTGAAAACCCTCGGATGTGCTGCATATTCCGGGGCTTGGCTTTGACGGTCTTGTGGGTTACACCCCTATCGCTATGGCCAAGAACACCATCGGCATGGCAATCGCCTGTGAGGAGTACGGGGCGAAGTTCTTCGCCAACGGCGCTGCTCCCGGAGGCGTGCTGGAGCATCCGGGGACTATTAAAGACCCCGGTCGTGTCCGGGAAAGCTGGCAGTCCACCTTTGGCGGCAGCGGTAACGCCAACAAGATCGCTGTCTTAGGAGGAGGGCATGAAATACACGCCTATCGGCATCTCGCCGGAACGGGCGCAGTGTCTGGAAACGAGAAAATTCCAGATCAACGAGATCGCCCGTATTTTCCGAGTGCCGCCTCACATGGTAGGCGACCTGGAAAAAGTCCAGCTTCTCCAACATTGAGCAGCAGTCGCTTGAGTTTGTGAAATACACGCTGGAGCCTGGCTGGTGCGCTGGGAGCAGTCTATCCAGCGGACGCTCTTTTTCCGCAGAGGAAAAGAAGCGGTACTTTGCCAAGTTCAACGTGGAGGGGCTGCTTCGCGGCGATTACGCAAGCCGCATGAACGGCTATGCTACGGCAAAGGCAGAACGGCTGGATGAGCGCCAATGACATCCGGGAACTGGAAAACATGGACCGCATCCCTGCCGAGGAAGGCGGTGACCTGTACCTGATCAATGGCAATATGCTCCCGTTGGGTAACGCGGGGCTTTTGCAGATACCGAAACGAGCGATGACGGAAAGGAGGAAAACCCCGATGAAGAAGTTCTGGAAGTGGAAGAACAGAACGGTGACGAATCAGGAGAATCAGACGGAAACAGTGGAGAGAACGCTGTTCCTGAACGGGACCATCGCCGAAGAAAGCTGGTTTGACGATGACGTCACCCCGCAGCTTTTCAAGGACGAGTTGATGGCGGGTTCCGGCGACATCACTGTCTGGATCAACAGCCCCGGCGGCGACTGCGTGGCGGCGGCCCAGATCTACAATGCTGATGGACTACAAGGGGCAACGTCACGGTCAAGATTGATGGCATTGCGGCATCTGCGGCAAGCGTGATCGCTATGGCTGGTACCACGCGTACTGGTATCCCCAGTATCTATGATGATGATCCATAACCCCATGACCGTGGCGATGGGCGATACCGGCGAGATGCAGAAGGCCATCGAGATGCTCTCCAGCGTCAAGGACTCCATCATCAACGCTTATGAGATCAAGACCGGTCTCTCCCGCACAAGGCTCTCCCACCTTATGGATGCGGAAACCTGGATGGATGCAGGCAAGGCGGTGGAGCTTGGCTTTGCCGATGATATTCTCAAGCGCTCCGAAGTGCCGGAGGATATGGAACCGCCTGCGGTATCCATGCTGTATTCAAGGCTGCTGTGGTCAATTCCCTTATGGATAAGATTGCAGCGAAATGTAAAACCAAACCTAAGAAAACCGAAGACCCCAAACCCCAGGGGCCGCTCCGTAGACAGTCTCTATGAGCGGCTTAATTTGATGAAATTTTAAGGAGGATAACGACTATGACTATTCTTGAACTGCGTGAAAAGTGCGCCAAGGCCTGGGAGGCCACCAAGGCATTCCTGGATTCCCACAGAAACGACAAAGGTATGCTGTCCGCCGAGGACGATGCCACCTACCCCGCATGGAGCAGGAAATCACCGATCTTGGCAAGGAGATCGCCCGTCTGGAGCGCCAGGAGGCGCTGGATGCGGAACTGAACCGCCCGGTGAACAAGCCCCTCACCGGCAAGCCCATGAACGGCAAGGAAACTGCCAAGACCGGCCGCGCTACCGATGAGTACCGCCAGAACTTCTGGAACATGATGCGCTCCAAGACTCCCCATGCCCACCGTGATGAACGCTTTGCAGATCGGCACCGATTCCGAGGGCGGGTATCTCGTCCCTGACGAGTACGAGCGTACTCTGGTAGAAGCTCTGGAGGAGGAGAACATCTTCCGTCAGCTGGCGAAGATCATCCAGACCTCCAGCGGCGACCGCAAGATTCCGTGGTAGCCACCAAGGGCACCGCATCATGGATCGATGAGGAAGGCGCATATCTGGAAAGCGACGACTCCTTCAGTCAGGTATCCATCGGTGCCTATAAGCTGGGTACATGATCAAGGTGTCCGAGGAGCTTTTGAACGATAGCGTCTTTGATCTGGAGAGCTACATCTCCCGTGAGTTTGCCCGCCGTATCGGCGCCAAGGAGGAGGAAGCGTTCTTTACCGGGGACGGCTTCCGGCAAGCCGCTGGGCATCCTTGCCGCCACGGGTGGTGCGGAGACCGGCGTTACCGCCGCGTCCGCGACCGCTATCACTGCCGATGAGCTGATCGACCTGTTCTATTCCTGAAAGCCCCCTACCGCAGAAACGCTGTGTGGGTGCTGAATGATTCCACCATCAAGGCCATCCGCAAACTGAAGGACAACCAGGGGCAGTATCTCTGGCAGCCTTCCCCTGACCGCAGGTGCGCCTGACCTGCTGCTTGGAAAGCCTGTACGCACCTCTGCCTATATGCCTGCCATTGCCGCAGACGCCAAGACCATCGCCTTCGGTGATTTCAGCTATTACTGGATCGCTGACCGCCAGGGCCGTTCCTTCAAGCGTCTGAACGAGCTGTATGCCCGTACTGATCAGGTCGGCTTCCTTTGCCACCCAGCGTGTGGATGGCAAGCTGATCCTGCCGGAAGCCATTAAAGTGCTGGCGCAGAAGTCTGCGGCCTAATGAGAGGAGGCGGCGGTGATGGAAGAACTGCTTTCAAAAGTAAAAGCCAATCTCATTCTGGAGCATTCGGCGGATGATGAACTTCTGAAGGGCTACATCACCGCCGCTGTTTCCTACGCGGAGAGCTACCAGCATATCCAGGAGGGCCATTACACGGAGAATGCGATGCCGGCCACCACCGAACAGGCGGTGATCATGCTGGCATCGCATTTCTATGAGTCCAGGGACGGTTCCACGGGCGGATTCTTTGCTGATCAACACAAACGCGGCACAGCAGGTCGGAACACGGTCAACCTTCTCTTACGGCTTGACCGGGATTGGAAGGTGTGAGTATGAGCTTTGGCAAGATGAACACCTTCATTTCCATCATAGAGAAACAGTTTACACAAGATGAGGACGGCTTCAAGACGGAAACGGATGTGACGGTAGCAGAGGTACGCGCTTACCGGGAAGGCCGGCATGGCAGTGAGAAATGGGCCAACATGGCTTCCTTTTCCACCGCCACCGACCTTTTTCGGTTACGAGTGATCCCAGATGTGGAAATCACCACAGATATGCGGATTCTCTGCGATGGGCATACCTTTGAGATCACTTCTGTGGAGGATGTCAAAGGCAGAGGATGTATCTGGAGGTGCTGGGGACGGAGGTGAAAGCGGGTGGCTAAGGTTCAAATGAAAATGCCGGAGGACTTTCTGATGAAGGTGTCCCGGCTGGCGGATAAGACGGATGAGATCATCCCGAAAGTGCTGGAGGCAGGCGCAGAGGTCGTGGAAGACAAGGTGCGCTCCAACCTGCAGTCTGTCATTGGCAGCGGGACAAAGTATGACTCCAAAAGCACCGGGGGAGCTTTTTACGCTCCCTTGGCACTTCTCCCGCCCCTGCAGGACAGGAACGGGGATTTTGACATAAAGGTGGGCTTTTCCGAACCCCGTTCTGACGGCGACAGCAACGCCAAGATCGCCACCATCCTTGGAATACGGCAAAAGCGGTCAGCCTGCAAAGCCGTTTCTGAAGCCCGCCCGGTCAGCGTCCAAAAACGCCTGTATCAGCGCCATGAAGGCAAAAGCTGGACGAGGAGGTAGAGAACCTTTGAGTTTACTTTCGGAACTGAAAACTGTGATAGAGGCGGTCGGCCTGCCTGTGGAGACGGGCGTGTTCTCCGATGAACCGCCGGAGGAATATGTGGTAGTCACGCCACTTGCGGACACCTACGAGCTTCATGCGGATAACCTGCCGGAATACGAGACCCAAGAGGCACGGCTCTCCTGTTCTCCAGGGGCAACTATCTGAAGCGGAAAAAGCAGCTTTCCAAAGCCCTGCTTGCCGCTGATTTTACCATTACGGACAGACGGTATATCGGGCATGAGGACGATACCGGCTACCACCACTACGCCATTGATGTGGCGAAACTGTATAGATTGGAGGAATGAGATATGGCTACCATTGGCCTTGATAAACTTTTCTATTCAAAAATCACGGAGGATGAGGATGGCAACGAGACCTACGCTACTCCCGTCTCTCTTGCCAAAGCCATGACCGCAGAGCTTTCCGTGGAGCTTGCGGAGGCTACGCTGTATGCGGATGATGGCGCTGCGGAGGTGGTGAAGGAGTTTCAGAGCGGCACCCTCACCCTTGGCGTGGACGATATCGGCGCAGCGGCGGCATCTGACCTGACAGGTGCGGTGATCGACCAGAACGGCGTTATCATCTCCGCCAGTGAGGACGGCGGCGCACCTGTCGCCATTGGCTTTCGAGCAAAGAAAGCAAACGGCAAGTACCGATACTTCTGGCTGTACAAGGTGAAGTTCGGCATCCCTGCTACCAACCTGACTACCAAGGGCGAGAGCATCGAGTTCTCCACGCCCACCATCGAGGGGACGGTCATGCGCCGTAACAAGGTGGACGGCCAGGGCAAGCACCCCCTGGAAAGCCGAGGTCACCGAGGGGGATGCTGGCGTGTCCGCACGACTATCACCAACTGGTACCAGGAAGTCTACGAACCGTCCTATGCAGCCGCTGCTGGGCATCGCTGGACGGCGAAGGTTAAGGAGGATTTGAACTATGGATGAAAGAACAGCAATGGTCACCATCGGCGGCGTGGGAATATGAAATGCTGACTACACGCGCCACCAAGCTGATCGCAGGACGCTACGGGGGCTTAGAGAACCTTGGCGAGAAGCTGATGAAAGGCGGAGAACTTTTGAAATGGCGCTGGACGAGATCGTTTGGCTGATTACGCTCCTTTGCAACCAGCCTATCCTCGTCCATAACCTGAAAACACCCGGAAGACAAAAAGCCGGAGCTGACCGCCGAGGAGGTGGAGCTTTCACCTCCCCGATGGAACTGACGGACTACAAAGACGCCATCATGGAGACCATGTACCGGGGGACGAAACGGAATATCGAAAGTGAGCCGGAGGGAAAAAACACGGCGGCCGGGTAAGCAATGAAGAATTGTTTACCCGGCTTTTTGTATTACGGCATGGCCCACCTCTCCCTGCGCATGGACGGTGTGGCTCATGCCGTTTGGTCTGCTGATGGATTTGTGGGAATGTCACAGGCAGTTTTTAGGGCTTGCTTAAAAGCCAAAAGCAGGAACTGACCATTGACGATGTGATCCCATACGGAATTTAAGGAGAGGAGGTGCGGCTTGTGGCGGACAATTTTGGCCTGAAAATCGGCATTGAGGGCGAGAAGGAATTTAAAAAGGCTTTGTCCGAGATCAACCAGTCCTTCAAGGTGCTTGGCTCCGAGATGAAGCTGGTGTCCTCGCAGTTTGATAAAAACGATAAATCCATCCAGGCGCTTTCCGCGAGGAATACCGTTCTGAACAAGGAAATCGACGCCCAGCGCCAGAAGATTGAAACGCTGCGGGCTGCCCTCCAGAACGCCTCCGATTCCTTTGGGGAGAATGACCGCCGGACGCAGAACTGGCAGATCCAGCTGAACAACGCCGAAGCCGCCCTAAACGGCATGGAGCGGGAGCTTTCCGCCAACGAGCGGGCGATGGAATCCCTTTCCCAGCAGGGAAACGGAGGCGGCGGACGCCACAGAGCGGCTCTCCCAGGAGATTTCCCCGGCAGGAGGATGAACTTGCCGGGATGAAACGCGCCTATTCCAACGCCGTGCTGGAGTATGGAAAAGGTTCCAGCGAGGCAAAGGAACTGGAGGGGCGCATCTCCCAGCTTTCCGGGGAACTGCGGGAAAACCGGGAGTGGATGAAGGATGCCGGGGATGTGGCGGAGAATTTCGGCGATTCCCTGGAGGACGCATCCAACAGGGGCGGATAAATTGGGCTCCGGCCTTTCGGTCGCTACGGTGGCGATGGGCAACCTCATCTCTTCCGGCATCCAGGCGGCATTGAGCGGCATCCAGGAGCTTGGCAGCGCCATCTGGAACCTGGACGAAGCCACTGAGGAATACCGGGTAGCCCAGGGTAAGCTCACCACCGCCTTTGAAGCGGCGGGATACAGCGGGGACGCAGCACAGAAATCCTACACGGAATTCTATAAAATCCTGGGTGATACGGACACGGCCACAGAAGCGTCCCAGCTTTTTGGCGCAGCTTGCGGAAAACGAGCAGGACATTACCAAGTGGACAAATATCGCGGCCGGCGTCTACGGTACCTTTGGCGATGCACTCCCCATCGAGGGCATGATCGAGTCCGCCAATGAGACCGCCAAGGTCGGGCAGGTCACCGGTTCCCTGGCAGACGCCTTAAACTGGGTCGGCATCAGTGAGGATGCTTTCAATGAAAAGCTGGCAGCCTGTTCCAGTGAAAGTGAACGGAACCGTCTCATCATGGATACCCTCTCCGGGGCCTATGACGAGGCGAGCAGCGCCTTTACCGCAACAACGAGGCGCTGGTGGCGTCACGGGAAGGCCAGGCGCAGCTTGACGAAACCCTGGCAGGGCTTGGGGAGACCATCTCCAATGTGAAAAATAGCCTCCGGGCGAGTTCCTCCCGGCAATCTCAGAAGTCATCTCCGCGTTTACCGACATGGTAAAACGGTGTGGACGGGGCGGATGAAGCCTTTGCCGGAGCTATTACCGGGCTGGTAAACACGGCGGTTTCCATGCTGCCGCAGTTTGTGGATACCGGGATGCAGATGCTGACCTCGCTGCTCTCCGGCATCATCCAGAGCCTTCCGGCTGTGATGGAGGGCGCGGCGCAGATCATCGTCACGCTGGCCCAGGGCATTGCGGCGGCGGTTCCCACCCTGGTCCCACAGATTGTCCTGGTGGTTACCCAGATCGTGCAGACCTTAATCGAAAACCTGCCGATGATTCTGGACGCGGCATTGCAGCTTATCACGGGCTGGCCAGGGGCTATTAAATGCCATCCCGGTCCTGATTGCGGCCCTGCCCGCCATCATTACGGCGATTGTGGAGTTTATCGTGGGGGCGATCCCCCAGATCATCAATGCCGGGATACAGCTATTGACCTCGCTGGTCTCCGCGCTGCCGGAGATCATTACGGCCATCGTGGCGGCGATTCCACAGATTATTGACGGGCTGGTAACTGCGATCCTCGGCAGTATCCCCCAGATCATTGACGCGGGCGTGAACCTGCTGATCTCCCTGATCCAGAACCTTCCGACCATTATTACCACCATTGTGGGGGCAATCCCGCAGATTATTTCCTCGTTGGTGAACGCCATCCCTGAACAGCATCCCCCAGATCATACAGGCGGGCGTTCAGCTATTCGTGTCGCTGATCCAAAACCTGCCCACTATCATCGTGGAGATCGTAAAGGCGGTACCGCAGATTATTGCGGGGATTGTAAACGCCTTTACTTCCTCAATGGGGCAGATTGTCAATATCGGTAAGAACATCGTGCAGGGGCTGTGGCAGGGTATCCAGAGCCTTGCCGGATGGATCTGGGACAAGGTTTCCGGCTGGATTTCCGGCATCTGGGACGGGATCTGCAGCTTCTTTGGCATCAACTCTCCATCCAGGGAAATGGCCTGGGTAGGCGAAATGCTGGGCAGGGGTCCTTGCCGGCGGCATTGAGGACAGCGCCGGCGAAGCGGTCAGCGCCGCAGAGGATTTGAACAACGGCATTCTGGGCGTGATGAACGGGCTGGCGGCAGATATGCAGTCCGCTGTTCCCTCGAACTTTTGCCTTTGACGCCGGCGGGACGATCCGCTCTGCGTCCGGCGGCATGAACAGCGGGGGCGCATCCTTTGGAACCCCTCATTACCATCCAGCAGATGATTGTCCGCAGCGAGGATGACATCCGCAGGATTTCCCCCAAGAACTTTACAAATCTCATGCAAGGTCGGCTCCCGCGCACAGGGGCCGCATCATTACAGCCTAAGAGGAGGTGGGATTTATGGGCTTTCAATACAACGGAATTTCTTCTCAGTCCATGAATATCAAGGCCCGTCTTACCGGCTGGCAGATGGTTCCCACCTTCTTCGAGCAACACGGAAATCGTTCCCGGCAAAGCGGGTCTTGCGGACTTTTGGGGCCGACAGCGGCGAGCGGTACATCGATGTTTCCTGCAATGTCTATCCGCAGAAAACCTTTGCCGGTTTGGTGGCAGTTTTTAGATCGGGCGGCGGCATGGTTAGACCCTATGGTGGGCACAAAACAGCTTGTACTGGACGATGTGCCGGACCGGTATTTTATGGCCCGGCTTTCCGATACGGTAGACTGTGAACGGCTCCTCCGGTCGGCCGGTTCCTTTACCCTCCGTTTTCTTTGCCCTGACCCTTACGGCTACGCGCTGGATGATGAAACCTTTACCCTCTCCCAAGCGGGGGAGCATGAGGTGGAGCGTGAAATCGGAAACACAGACTCCGAGCCGGTGTATTCTCTGCAAGGAACAATTTCCTCCGGCGCGGTTGTACTGACGACTAACGGAGAGACACCTGCGAGTGGTTGGCCCGCTGGCTGCGGGGGAAGTGCTGGTGATCGACACCGGAATGGTCACAGCCAAAGTGACGGACAGCGCGGGCAATACCCTGCGAAACGGCCTGCCCTGTTTGGAGGAGCTGAATTTCCCAGTGCTGCGCCGGGGTGTGAATGAAGTTGATATCGCGGTTGAAGGCAGAGCCGTTTTTACCGAACTTCACATACAGGCAAAGAGCCGATGGAGGTAAGCGATGGCAGTAAAAACTACTTTGACTGCGCAGGAGGACTTTACCGGGGAATTTCCATCTGAATGGGCAGGCTCCGGCCTCTGGCGCTTTAACGAGTCCGAGCCGGACAGCAACGACCGGCTTATGGATTCTTCCGGCAATGGCCGGGATTTCAATATTATCAACTGGAGCGGCACCACAGCAAACCTGCTGGAAGGCTGGCGCGGACATTATTTCCGCTTAAACCTCAATAACCCCACTTCGGAGAGAACCTATCTTCAAGCCGTAAACGACGGCTCCATTTTCGCCGAGCTGGGACAGCGGATCGTGGTAGGCGGTTGGATGAACCCCACCATTTACTCGGTAGGCAATACCTTCTGCCCTATTTTTAACACCCGGCAGGGGCCGGGCCAGCCGATCCTGTATCTTTCGCTGTATTCCGGGCGGCCCCCGCCTAATGCTCTATAATTCCTCCGGCTCCCTGATTTTGGACGAGTCGGTAACGCCCCCGATTTTCTCTGGCAAACAACGGCTGGTATTTCCTCGCCGCTGTGATCGAGTCGGACGCATACAAAGCCTGCTATGTGGTAGGCGACCGCAGTACCGGTACAGTGTGGATCTCAAATGAGCTGACGATTGAGGGTGAACTGAACCGTTCCTGTACCGCCGACCCTTATTATGGGGATGCACGCTGACACCTATTATTACGCAGGCGGTTTTGACGATTGGTTTCTGGATACGGACTCCTCCCTGACAGCAGAGGATCTGGCGGAGTATTTTAAAGGCCACTCTGTTTGCCAACGGTGGAGATATGTCCGGTGACGTGGATGCGCTCACCGAGCCGGGGAGCGTTACCCTTAGAAGCTCGGACGGAGCCTATCCATCCAGCGGGCAGCTTATTACAAAGGCGGCAGCCTGCTCCCTTTCCGGTACGGGACGGGTATCTGCGAATAGTGAATACACAGCAGGCGTGACTGCCATTGAGCAGGTGGAAACCTCCACGTCGGATGATTTGGAGGAATGGTCTGCCTGGCAGGCTATCGGCACCAGCGGCGAGCTACAATCTCCGAACCGGCAGTATATTCGCTTCCGGGTAACGCTTGCCACAGATGATCCCATCGCGAACTCCGAAGCTGTTGGAAATCCAGCTCCACGATATACCGAAGGCTCCCCTATGAAAAAGCTGGGCTTTGCGCGCCCGGTAGTGCTGGACGCAAACGGCGCTTGGGAAGCGGTTCTGGAAAATGCCTTTGATATTGTTGTCACCAGCGAAGTCAACGGGGCTGATACCATGGAATTTTATCTGCCTTTCCATGATCCCAAGCGGGCCATGCTGGACAATGAAAAGCAGGTGCAGATCGTCAATGATATTTACCGCATCCGAACCCTCACCGATACCAAGGACACGGATGGGCGGATTGTAACGCAGGTTTATGCCGAGGCCGCTTTTTTATGATCTGTCCTTTTCCGAGGAAAAGAAACAGTGGACTTCTAATGCGGATACAGCCGGATGCGCCGATGCGGCACGCGCTGGAAGGCACCGGCTGGTCGGTGGGGACGGTCAACGTCACCACTCTGCGCACATGGCAGTGTACGGAGAAAAACGCCCTTTCCATCCTGCGGGCCACGCAGAATATCCACGGTGGCGACCTGATTTTTGACTGCCCGAACCGGCTCGTCCACCTGCTGACCTTTGGCGGGAATGACAGCGGCGCTCTGTTTGCATACCGTAAAAATCTTAAAAGTATTGAGCGGGTGGTGGATACGCGCAGCCTGGTAACGCGGCTCTATGCCTATGGCAAGGATGGAATGACGTTCGCTTCCATCAACAATGGGGGCAAAGAATATGTGGAGGATTTCACCTATACCAGCGAAGTGCGCATTTCCACGTTGGACTGCTCTAACTTCACCAATCCCTATCAGATGCTGGAATACACGCAGATGCGGCTGGCAGAGTACGCACAGCCTCGTGTTTCCTATGTTCTCTCCGCAATGGATTTGTCGGCCCTTACCGGGTACGAGCATGAGGCATGGGCGCTGGGCGACATTGTAACGGTGGATGATAAAGACCTCAACCTGTCGGTAAAAACCCGCGTGGTGCGCCGCCAGTACAATTTGCAGGAGCCGTGGAAAACTGTGCTGGAACTTTCCACTACCCTTCGGGAGCTGGGTGATTCCTCCGCACAATGGGATAAGGCCGCCGATGTGCTGGCATCCACCGATGTGATTGACCGGCAGGAAGTTAAGGACTTGGTGCCTTCAACCACCTGCGCAATTCCCGCGCCGACAGCGGCATGAATTACTGGACGAACTCCGGCTTTGAGGTAGATGCGGAAAACGGCGTTTCCGGTACGGCTTCCTTCAAGGCAGAGGGCGTTTTTGGGAATGACAAAAAGCCTGACACAGACGGTCTACCCGGCCAGCCGCCGGAGCTATACCTTTTCAGCGCAGATTGCCTCGGAGGATTTGCAGAAAGGCCCCAGCGGGCAGGTCGGTATTGAAGTAACCTTTGAATATGAGGACGGTTCCACGGAAACGCGGTTCATCGACCTCTTTTTAATATAGAAGGGCGGCCTATGGCTTCTTTTTCGCAAACTGCCACCGACCTGTCCCCCAAGGGGTTTACGGGAGGCTGCGTTCTATCACCATCCGGCTTTGTATTACGGACTGCACCGGCAGGGTGTATTTTACCGACATTATGGTGCAGGGTGGCTCTATTGCTACTGGCTGGGTGGGCCATCCCAGCGAAATCCAGTGGACGCTGGACGGCTAAGGAGGCTGGCATGGCGGAATTTACTCGATTTTCAGAAACGATTTTGACAAAGCAGGCTCAGCGGGTGGTAAGCATCACCGTGAAGCCGATGATTTCTGATTGTACAGGCCGGATTTACTTCACCGACCTGATGGTACAGGAAGGCGACAGGCTCACAGGCTATGTGATAAATACAGAAACGATTCTGCAAAAGTACCGGGAGGATGGCTCCATTGTTCCGCCACGTTTCTACAACGGCGTGGTACGCTCGGGGGAAACGGTAGTGCTATTCAACCTCGGCTCCGATACGGCGGGGCTGGACTGCTATCTCTACCCGGTGCAGGACATGGCGGCGGGAAGCATTTCCGTGGCTTTGGGCGCGGGCGCACACAAGGCAGCTTTCCCTACTGCGGTAAAAAGTGCCGGGGATGAGTTGGCCCTTCTGGCTTCTTCCCGGAAATGCCTGCTCAATGGAAGCCCCACGGAAAAGCGCGGCTTCTTTCAGTACACGGCTGCCGGGGACAGCAAGCATCCGGTGACATTAGAGGAGCATAAATCTGCCCGGTTGTTGTTTGAATTTCAGGAAATGCAGGAAGGCGGTGATCGGTTTTGAGCCGGGACTATCTAAAAGAGAAGGCGGTGCATGGTCTGGTCGTTCATGCAGAACGCCCGGATGTACGAGGCCCTGCGGGACTATGGCGACCGATTGGATACGGTGGGGATTTTCACCTTCTGAGGTAGACGCTACCGGCACCCTTTCGGAAACCGGCACCAGTATTTCCTCCATGATGACTTACATCAACAAGTGGCCGCATATTCACTGGATGCTGACTGTGATGAACCACGGCACAGCCAGTATTTTCACGGCCCTGCGCAATAACACAAACGGAGCAAAAGATAAGTTTTTAACCGAGCTGGTGCGCATCATGGAAAAATACCCGTGGTGTGCCGGAGTGGACATTGATTTGGAGCGCGGCGGCGGATATGAGAACCGGGAAGCGGCAAACTCCTTATTTCAGGCTATTTACCAGACGGTCAAAGCCTATGATTCCTCCAAACTCGTCAATATCTGCCTGCCCGGCATGACCGGCGTTCAGGGCAGTGTGGGCGGTGAAAACTGGTGCGTCTATGCCGACCTCAACCCGTACTGCGACACGGCTTCTATTATGTCTTATGGCATGGCGTGGGCGAGGCAGCCCCCCGGCCCCGTATCTCCCCGGAGCTGGTTAGAGGGCATTTACGATTACGCGGTCACGGCGATGTCGCCGGGGAAGATTTTCATGGGCCTGCCGGGATACGGCTGGAACTGGCAGATATACGACACCCCAGAGAACCTGGGCGAAACCTACCGGGGGATTTCCAACACCTACTATGCCGCCAAGCTCTGGATGACCGGCGGCTACAACTTCACCGGGGATGCGCCGCCCCAGCCCATGATCCCCATTATTGCCTATTGGGATGATGTGGATATGGTTCCTTGGGCGCTACCACAGGTGTATGACTACATGGAAGGATGGGATGCTTCCTCAGTAACTTCCCCCTGCAGCAGGAAGTCTATAACCGCAGGCGGTATCTGACCTGTTACGGGAAGGAGCAAAAAGACCTCCTTCGGCACAATCTACATTGACCGTGGCGGCGGCACACCGGATTCCTACACCGGGCTGCCACTGTGTCCGGTTACATGACGGTTCTCGGTGAGGGCGCGACAGCAACCTTTCATTTTACGATTGAGCAGGCTGGCGCCTATGACATAGCGGTACGGCTTGCTTTTCCTTTTGGGATAAAAACGCGCTGAATGTGGCTGTGGATGGAAGCTCCAAGACCTTTTCAGAAAGCCGCTTGTGGTGGCCGTATTGGCGGCGCACCTGCTGGCTTTCCTTTGCATCCGGCAGGAGCCTTGCCGCAGGCAGCCATACGCTTACGATCAGCGGCGGCGTTCCCGGTGTGCAGTTTTACGGTTTCCGGGTATGCAGCAGCTTTCTCCGAGGAACCGTCTGCCGGAGAGGCGACCTTCACCCTCTCACCCCGGCAGTTTCTGGATGTGAACGGCGATCCGGCCACACCGACAAGGGCTTTTAAGCTCACCTGTGAAATGCTCCGGCGAAAACCGGATTCGGCGCTGGTATGGTATGAGGACTTCCGGGATGATACCCCTCTGCCGGACAGCTACTGGACGACGCTCTCCCGGGGAATGGTCGGTGTGGAGGGAAAGCTACACCACCGAGAACAGGCCCTATTCCTTGCTGGAAGGCTCCGGCAAGCTGGCGTGGAAGTATGATGGGTTCTCCGACCTGCATATCCGGGCGCGGGTGGGTTTCCCGCAGAATGGCGGCGGACGGGCCGGGGTATTCCTTGGAAACCTGTTCTGCTGCTTAAACTACGATACCAGCGGGTGGAGCTATACCAAGGCTCCACGCTTTTGGGGAGCTACTCCACCAGCTTTTCCAAGACCCCGGATGCGCAGCTCCACAGCGATCCGACCGTCTATACCATTGAGATGCGAAAGCGTGGAAATAGAGTCCGGGTGTATTCCGGTTCCAGCTACACCCTGCGGTTTACCGCAACGGTGAGCGCTACCTCCGGCTATGCGGGGATACAGGCGGACAATGAGATCGTCTGCGACCTGCTGCGGGCCGGTGATGCCTGGTCTTATGCACCCTATGAGTGTTTTGACGTGGTGTATCCGGACGGGGTGCGCACCAGCTTCGGGGGATTGCCCGCTCCGACGTGACGTGGGACGAGGAATTTCAGATTTTTCTCAGTGAACAGCGATGTGGATGAAGGCTCCACCCGCAGCGAGGATATTTCCCTCGACTATGATTTCTTTCACTCCCACCTGCTGGAAATCTCCTGCGGGAATGACTACACGGCGAAGGTGATCCCACGGGATATAAACGTCTGGACGGCTCGGCTGTTTTTGGGCGACGCGGACGGTTTTTCCATTCTTTATTATCAGGACGTGGATTCGCTGGTATATTGGGCCAACGAGGCTGCTTACCGGTGGGGCCTGCGCGGCATTGCGATCTGGTCTTTAGGACAGGAGGATATGCGGCTGTGGGGAGGTCATGCCGAAACAAATAGAATAAATCATGGGAACTGGCGACTGCCCTGCGGGCGGCCGCTTTTTTCATACACAAACATCATTTCAAGAAACGGAGGTATCAACATGAAGGAACTTTGGAATACGGCGCAGGTGATCTTTGCGGCAATCGGAGGATGGCTGGGCTACTTCCTGGGCGGCAATGCGACGGGCTGCTCATCGCCCTAGTGGTGTTCGTGGCGGTGGACTATCTCACTGGCGTGATATGCGCTGTCTCGGACAAGAAGTTGTCCAGCGAGGTGGGTTTTAAGGGCATCTGCCGGAAGGTGCTGATCTTTCTGCTGGTGGGGATCGCCAACATCCCGTGGATGTACAGGTTATCGGCACAGGCTCGGTGCTTCGCACGGCGGTCATTTCTTTTACCTCTCCAACGAGGGCGTGAGCCTTCTGGAGAACGCAGGCGCACCTGGGGCTTCCCGTGCCGGAAAAGATGAAGGACATCCTGGCGCAGCTCCATGACCGGGCGGAAAATACAGAAAGCGAGGAAAATAACTATGGCTTACACAAACAGTTCACTGGTATCTTACACAAAACTCAGCCCCAACCACTCCGGGGCAGAGGACGCACTCCATCGACCGGATCACGCCCCACTGTGTGGTAGGACAATGCTCTGTGGAAACACTGGGGGAATATCTTCCTGCCGGTTTCCAAACAGGCAAGCTGCAACTATGGTATCGGCGAGGACGGCAGAATCGGAATGTATGTAGAGGAAAAGAACCGCTCCTGGTGTTCCTCTTCCAATGCAAACGACCAGCGGGCGGTCACCATCGAGTGCGCGTCCGACACCACCGAGCCGTATGCCTTCAAGGATGTGGTCTACCAAAAGCTGATCACGCTCTGCGCGGATATCTGCAAGCGAAACGGCAAGAAAAAGCTCCTGTGGCTGGGAGACAAGGACAAGACGCTCTCTTATGAGCCAAAATCGGATGAGATGGTTCTGACCGTCCACCGCTGGTTTGCCAACAAGTCCTGTCCGGGAAACTGGATGTATGCCCGGATGGGTGATCTGGCGGCAAAGGTCACGGCGCAGCTTGGCGGCGGGATATCCGGGAACACAGAGACTGATTATCCCGAAAAGCTGACAGAGGCTATTACCGTGTCCGCAAGGCATGGTCTGACAGTAAATCGCAGAAAGGCGCTTACAAGATTCTCTCTAATGCCAAGAAGTGCGCCGACAGCAACCCAGGCTACAGCGTGTTTGACGATAACGGGGTCAATATCTACTCGCCGGGCGGGCCTGCTTCTGCGCCGTCCGAAGATGTGATTTTTGTCCAGGTCAGCATTTCTGACCTGAATATCCGCAAAGGGCCGGGAACGGACTATGCCAAGACCGGTAAGTTTACAGGAAAAGGCGTATTTACCATCATGGAGGTCAAATCCGGGCAGGGTTCCACGGCTGGCTGGGGCCGGCTGAAATCCGGCGCGGGATGGATTTCGCTTGACTACACATCTAAAATCAAATAACCAAACCTGCTGAAAGCCCATCGAGCCATGACGGTTCGGTGGGCATATTTTTTTCGGCCAAAACAGACTCCCTTGTCCAGATGGGTCATTGAGGGAAACCCTCGGAACGGAGGAACCACAATGACCAATCAGCAAAAAAGAACAGATTACCGCCCTACGCTCCCAGGGCTATGGATATGCAACCATTGCAAAGGCGCTAGGACTGAAGAAAGATACCGTTGTAGCATTCTGCCGTAAGGTGGGGCTGACCGGCACGAAGGCCGCAGATAACAGACGCATTGAACTGGACGCCGGATTCTGCCTGCAGTGCGGCGCTTTTGCTTACGCAGACTCCCGGGCAGAAAGCGCGTCAAGTTCTGCTCCGATAACTGCCGTACCGCTTGGTGGAATGCACATCCTGAAAAGGTTAACCGCAAGGCCGTATACCACTTTACTTGCGCTCACTGCGGAAAGCCCTTCACCGCCTACGGCAATACAAAAAAGAAAATACTGCTCTCACGCCTGCTATATTGCAGACCGCTACAAAGGCGGTGACGGGCATGAGTGAGGATAAATTCCGCTCTGAAATGAGCTACCTTGCCGCCCTTCCATCGCAAAGAATCTCAGGGAAAAAGGGGCTTCTGAGCGAGGAGGAATATGCCGTAATTGATACAAATCTGCGGGCCGAGTTTCTCGCCGTCTTTGGGTACATTATTATCGGAAAACGACTTGATATAATTGGCTTTCAGAGTGATATATAGTGTCGGAAAGGAGTGATTTCATGCGGATTGTAAATAAAATCGAAGCAAAAACACCGCAGATGCCGCGCCGCAAAAGGGTCGCTGCCTACGCAAGAGTTCTCAATGGAGTCCGAGCGGCTGCAGCACTCCCTTTCGGCACAGGTCAGCTTTTACAGCAGTTTGATACAGAGCAACCCCGCCTGGGAATATGTGGGCGTATACGCCGACAACGGAATAACCGGCACCAAAGCCAAAGCCCGCGAAGAGTTCAATCGGATGATTGCCGACTGCGAAGCCGGAAAAATCGACGTTATTCTGACAAAGAGTATCTCCCGTTTCGCGCGCAACACCGTTGACCTGTTGAATACAGTGCGCAGGCTCAAGGAACTGGGCGTTTCCGTGCAATTTGAAAAGGAGCGCATCGACTCCCTCACCGAGGACGGTGAGTTGATGCTGACCCTTTTAGCATCCTTTGCTCAGGAGGAGAAATACGCAGCCTGTCGGACAACGTCAAATGGGGTACCGGAAACGATTTGAAAAAGGTATTCCCAATGGTCGTTTTCAAATCTACGGATACCGCTGGGATGGCGATCACCTGGTCATCCATGAGGAGGAAGGCAAAGATTGTTCGGCTCATCTACGACAATTACATGAACGGTTTATCAGCGGAGACCACAGAAAAGCAGCTTGCCGAGATGGGTGTGAAAATCCTACAAGGGTCAGCATTTCGGCAACACCTCCATCCGGCAAATTCTCGGCAACATCACATTACGGGCAACCTTCTGTTCCAAAAGGAATATGTGGCAGATCCCATCAGCAAGAAAAGCAGGATCAACCGCGGGGGAGCTGCCGCAGTATTTCGTGGAGAACACCCACGAAGCCATCATTCCGATGGAGGACTACCAGGCGGTGCAGACCGAGAAAGCGCGCCGCCGGGAGCTTGGGGCTTTGGCAAACTGGAGCATTAACACCTCCTGCTTTACCAGCAAAAATCAAGTGCGGCCGGTGCGGAAAGAGCTATCAGCGGTCTAACCGCAAGGGGGAGAAAAAGACCCTAATGCCAACTACACCATCTGGGTCTGCATGGACCCGAAGAAAGACCGGGAATGCGCATTGTCAAAACAAGGATATCCCGGAGCAGATGCTCAAAGAAGCCTGTGCTGCAGTTTTGGGACTAGATACGTTTGATGAGATCATCTTTTCGGAGCAAATCGACCGCATTGAGATTCCTGCTCCGAATGAGATGATTTTCTATTTTAAGGATGGCCGCATTGTACCGCACCACTGGGAATCCACCATGCGGAAAGACTGCTGGACGGATGAGCGCCGAGCCGCCAAAGGACGGTATGTGCAGGAGCATCAGCTCGGCCCCAACACTTCCTGCTTTACCAGCCGCATTCGCTGCGACAGCTGCGGCGAGAACTACCGCAGGCAGCGTTCACGGCACAAAGACGGCAGCTTTGATTCCGTATGGCGATGTGCGTCAGGCGGAAAATGCCAAAGCCCCAGCATCAAGGAAGATGCCCTCAAAAACCTCTGTGCGGACGCTATGGGTCTGGAGGAATTTAGTGAGACGGTTTTCCGTGAGCAGATTGCCTGCATTCATATCGTTGCTCCGTTTCAACTTTCCATCCGCTTCTTTGACGGGCATACCTTTGAAGCGGCATGGGAAAATAAGCGAAAAATGCCCAAGCATACAGAGGCAGCGAAAACAGCATATGCGAGAAGTAATGATACAGAGATGGAGGGAAAAACGTGGCGAAAGTAACGACGATACCGGCGACGATCAGCCGGTTCACGGCAACGCCGATCAATGAAAAGAAAAAGCGCCGCACCGCCGCCTATGCCCGTGTCTCCACGGACAGCGAGGAGCAGCTTACCAGCTACAGCGCCCAGGTGGACTATTATACCAACTATATCAAGAGTCGGGACGATTGGGAGTTTGTTTCCGTATATACGGACGAAGGTATAACCGGTACGAATACCAAGCACCGCGAGGGCTTCAAACGCATGGTAGCGGATGCGCTGGCTGGCAAGATAGACCTCATCGTTACCAAATCGGTCAGCCGCTTTGCGCGCAATACGGTAGACAGCCTGACCACGGTGCGCCAGCTCAAAGGAAAAGGGCGTGGAGATCTATTTTGAAAAGAGAAAACATCTGGACCCTGGACAGCAAGGGAGAACTACTTATTACCATCATGTCCTCGCTGGCCCAGGAGGAAAGCCGCAGCATTTCCGAGAACTGTACCTGGGGACAGAGAAAACGGTTTGCTGACGGGAAGGTCACCGTGCCATTCAAACGGTTTCTCGGCTATGATCGGGGTCCCGATGGCAATCTGGTTTTGAATAAGGACGAAGCGGTTATCATCCGCCGCATTTACAGTATGTTCCTGCAAGGGATGACGCCACACGGCATTGCCGCCAGGCTAACCGCTGACGGCATTAAATCGCCGGGCGGCAAGGATAAATGGAACGCCGGAGCGGTTCGGAGTATCCTCACTAACGAAAAATATAAGGGTGATGCACTTCTTCAGAAAAGCTATACGGTTGATTTCCTCACCAAAAAGAAAAAGGTCAACGAGGGAGATTCCGCAGTACTATGTGGAGGGCGCAAAACCACGAAGCCATCATCCAGCCGGAGGTGTTTGAGCTGGTTCAGCAGGAACTGGAGCGTAGAAAAAAAGCAGCCGTGGGCGACACAGCGGTGTCCACCTTTTCTCCGGCAAGATACGCTGCGGACAATGCGGAGAGTGGTACGGTTCCAAGGTCTGGCATTCCAACAGCAAATACCGCCGGGTTATCTGGCAGTGTAATCACAAGTATGACGGCGAGGAAAAATGCTCCACGCCGCACTTGACGGAGGATGAGATCAAAACAATGTTTATTTCAGCGGCGAACAAGCTGATTGGTAAAAAAAAGCGGCGATTATCTCGCCGCTCCGAAATTCGCTGGACGTTGCTTTCGACACATCTGCACTGGAAACCGAAGTCGCAGAACTGCAGGATGAGATCATGGTCGTCTCAGACCTTATCGAAAAATGCATCTACGAAAACGCTCATGTGGCGCTCGACCAAACGGAATATCAGAAACGCTATGACGGTCTCACCACCCGTTTCGATACCGCAAAGGCTCGGCTGGAGGAAATTGAAGCCGCGCTTGCCGACAAGAAATCCAGACGGGCGGCAATCGACGCCTTTCTGGACACGCTGGCGCAGGCTGACCCGATGGAGAAATTTGACCCGGCCCTCTGGTGTGGGCTGGTGGATCATGTAACAGTTTATGCCAGGGACGATGTGCGGTTTACTTTTAAGGATGGGCAGGAAATTAAAGCATAAGGATAAAAAAGATACTCCTCACTACCATTACGGCGGTGAGGAGCTTTTCTGTGCATATAAAAACAGCCGTTTCGGATTTTACACCGCAACGATTGATTTTACACCGCAAAGGAACACTTTTTAATTATTCCACGGCATTGTATTAAACTCAGTAAGATGATTTCATAAACACGGCAGTTCTCAAACGGACGCAATATCTCAACAAGGGTACGCACCACGCTTGACGGAGTATAGAACTCACCGCCCTTGACACCCTCGTAGGCGGCAAACTGAGCGATACAGTATTCATAAGTGCGACCGAGCAAGTCCTTGCTGTCCTCCGTGTCGGTCATATCCATATTGGTGAACAGGTCAACAACATCACCGAGAACACGCTTGTCCAAGTCGGGGCTTGCGTAGTTCTTCGGAAGAACGTTTTTCAATGTCTTGTTCTCGTCCTCGATAGCTCTCATAGCATCATCAATGACCGAGCCGATCTCAGGAGTGTGAGCCGCAGCGGACACCACCGACCACCGAGCCTTTTCAGGCACGAAGAAAATATTGTCCATAAGGTATGCGTCAGGCTCGTCCTCGAAGCCGTCACCCTCAGCCACAAGCTCGTGATAACGCTTTTCAAACGCACTTGATATGTAACGCAGGAAAATAAGTCCTACGATAACTTTTTCTATATTCGGCAGCCGGAATATGCCCCCACAACACGCAGGCAGCGTCCCAAATCTGCTTTTCAAAGCCAATATTGGCGGTATTCTTTTCAGCCATAGTTTTTACACCTCTTAAACCTTACGCTTACAGCGAGGTATTATCTATTATATTATAGCACAATCTGCACAAAAATAGTCAATCATTCGACACCGAAAAAATCTATATTTTCACTGGGGATTTTCGTATTAAGTACAATTACGGTTGATAAAACGAAAGGCGCTGTAAAAAGCGCAACAAAGCCCGTGGATTCCCTCGATATGGAAGCCCACGGGCTTTAATATATCACACAGCAAAAAAGAACTATCTAATCTTGAAAAAAGGGTACAGCAAACACAGCGGCACAAAAAACTGCGTTTTTGCCGATTATTAAAATGTTGAAAAATATCTTTTCAGGCTGCTTTTCTGATTGCGATCTTCTTCAAGTGAAATTTATGCAGATTAAAACCACAGCAAATCATCGCAATTTCTAAATTCATGGCATTTAAGCCACGTCTTCTGGCTCTTGTGTATGACCGATTCCACTTGATGATACCATTTGCACCTTCAGATTGAATGCTTCTGTTCATTCTGAGAAGCGCTCCATGAATACAATTAAGATTGTTTAAAACCTCTTTGTGAAATGCTGTCAATTCTTCATTTATGCGAACTATGCGATTTCCCTTGCATTTGCAGCACTTTTTTCTTTATGAGAACAGTTTGCACATTCTTCACACTGATAGAATTCTTCTGTTCTCCCATATTTGTTTCCCTTTATGGGTCTGCTGTAAACGTAATGGAATTTTTTGTTGTTAGGACACACCAGATCACCATTTTCATCTATGCGGAAATTCACTGCTCTGTATGGATCATTATGGTATTTAATATTCTTGCTTTCTTTTTTTCATACATGGTAAATTTCATGTATTTTCCCATTCCGTGTTCTTCGCAGTACAGATAGTTGTTGAAGCTTCCATAGCCTGCGTCGGTAACTGGATATTCAGGATACTTTCCATATATTCTGTGGAATTTTTTCCATAAGCGGCTTGAAGCAATCCATATCCGAGGCATACTGCTTTTACGTCATATACGGCGATATACTCCATCGCAAACGCCAAATTGTATGTTGTAACCTGGGAGCAGTTGATCGTTTCCCATATAGTCTTTTTTCATACGCATAAATGTTGCATCATGGTCTGTTTTTGGAATAACTGTTTCGTTCATTGCCGCATATTTTTATGTGCTCTGCATACTTTTTTTTAGTCTCGCAATGTAACTTGTAAGCTTATCATAATATCGCTGTTCTGGAGTTTTATGATGTCCACGTCCCCTGACAGCAGAAGCAGGATCAAAACCGCAAAGCTGTATATATTGCTTTAATATCTGTTCGAGATATTCGATGGCATATTCTTCGCGAACTCCAAATTTCACACCAAATGCGGCTATTCTTGTATTTATCTCACTTAACAGTTCTGTTATCTTTGCAAATACTTTCACGCGATTTTTCTCACAGCTCTTTTTCCATACCCAGCTGTATTTGTTGGCGTTGGCTGTGATCTTTGTTCCGTCTATGTACACATGATCCATATCTACGTTTTCTTGTTCAAACTCAATATGTAAGCATTGATGTCAGCGAATATCTCTTCTATTTTTCCGTTAAGCACATTGTTCATAAAATTGTCTATCGTCATATGGCTTGGCGGCGGTTCGTCCTGTAATAACCACATAAAAGCGGATATCTGTTTTGCACAGCTTTTTCTATTTTTCTTAATGATTCATAGCCATTTTCCATGAATGCGAACAGTATTACTTTTAGCAAAGTTTTTTTCATCATATCTTGGTCTGCCTGTCCTGCGTTCCTCAGTCGTCAGGTATTTATTTAGGTCAATATGATCAATAACTTCACAAAATGTATATACCGGATCTGTTGTTTCAATAATTTTTTTTCAATTTCTATAGGAAATTTTAATTGATATGGTGTATTATATTCTTGTTGGTATTTTTTCATCAAATTTATTATACCACAAAAAATACTGCTTTCCTACCCTTTTTAAGGGTGGTTGCAGTCTTTTTTTGCGCGTTTTTTTTACAGCGCCTTTGATATACCATTATTCGCTCAGACAAGCGTTTTTAAGAATTGCAGTAGCTTTTCTGCCCTTTCATCAGACAGCATACGATAACACTCCACAAGCTCCTGTATGACCTGATAACGCAGAAAGAGTATGTTGACTTCCTGATCGAACGGGACGGAGAATTTGACTTGCTTCTGCTACCATTAAGCGAGCTATCCGCAGTTACGGTTACGGCAATACCCACTTCACACTTGTCCTGCCGTATATGAAAGCCGAATACCGTGACAAAGAAAAGGAGTACCTTGACTATTATGATGAAGTTGAGATGTGTGACGAATCATCCGAAGCACACCCAAAGTCCGCTATCCAAGTCCGCAACCGCAGTATGATCGACCGAGCAGACCTTTGTGGTATGCTGTATCCAGCATAAAGTGGCGGAGCATACCGCACGATACAGTATGCTGAGAAACAGGGCAAATAGATAGTAAACCTTGCAGATGAAAGTGGAATAACCCTCTGAAAAGAAAAAAAAATAGGGCGATACCTTTGAGCTATTGACCCGCCCCCTGTCAAGTAGACAGCGCAAAAACAAAAATATTCTATGTTGTGACTAAAAGCAGTCTGTGCAATTTGTGCAGGCTGCTTTGTTGTTAGCAAATGGCAAGCACCTTTTGGAGTGAGGAGCGAAGCGACGAACGGAGGAAAAAGGTGCTTGCCGCCACCCACCGACCAGCTAAGCAGCATACGCTTCATGGTATTCCATAGGTGTCATGCTGCTCAGTTTGATCTGGTAACGCCTTGTGTCGTAATAGGTTATGTATTCCTCTATCGCTGAAATCAGTTTGGCCTTATCCGTAAACTTGCGAAGATAATACATCTCCGATTTTAAGATTCCCCACCAACCCTCCATTGGTCCGTTGTCGATGCATCTCCCAACACGGGACATACTTTGTATCATTCCTGCATCAGTCAGTTTTTGATGAAATAATTTGTTGGTATACTGAAAGCCACGGTCACTGTGGAAGATTGGGGTGAGCATCAGGATTCAATCGAACAGCTTCGTTAAATGTAGAAAACACAAGTTCGTTGTTATTGCTTTCCATAATTTTGTATGTTACAATTCGTCTGTCATACAAATCAAGAATTGCGCTGAGATACAGTTTTCTGATCTCTGTTCCTACATAATATTTAAATTCAGTTACATCTGTAAGCCATTTTTCGTTCGGCTTATCTGCGTGGAAATCTCTGTTCAGAATATTCTCCGCTGTGATTTGCGGCGTTGATGGAATATATGTATTCTTCTTGACACGGGTAACAGATTTCAGATGAAGAATCTGCATCAGTCTGTAGATGCGCTTCTTGTTGAAATGTACATCATGCTCACGGTTGATCACGACCGTCATCTGACGATAACCTAAGATGCCGTTGCGCTCCTCATAGTGCTGTTTGATCCATTCTACAAGCTGCTCATTGATCTGCTGGCTATGGCTTGGTGTCCGATGCAGCCACTTGTAGTAAGCCGAGCGTGCAACGTGTACAGCAGCGCAGAGCTTCTGAATCGGATAATGCTCTGCTTCATTCATGTATTTGATTGCAATATACTTGTCCACGTTTCGTACTCCGTTCAGTGACCGCCCCCTCTCAGCTCCCTGAGTTTTTTTAACAGTTTAATTTCCATTTCCTGATCTTTAAGCTTTGCTTGTAATATCTTGTTCTCCATACGAAGACGATCAGCTTCTGTAAGGTCTTCTTGTTTTTTTGATTTTCCTCGATGGTCAATCAGTCCTTCTACACCATTTATTTCATATTTCCTTACCCATGAATATATCTGTTGATAAGAAATATTATATTTTTCAACTGTCAGGGTGTAGTTCTTATTATTTTCAATGCAGAAGGCAACAATTTCCGCACGTTCTTCCTGTGTGGTTTTTCTACCTTTGTTCATGGCAAGTCCTCTTTCTGAGCGTTTATGCTCTTTAAATCTCTTGCCATTATTATACCATGAAATCCATCTTCTGAGGACAATATCCGTTGAGATTTTATACTTTATACATATTTCTGTTAAGCTTCCTTTTCCATTGAGGTAATCTTCTACTGCTGCTTCTTTTATTTCATTGGTATAGTGTCGATACGGTGATGCCTTTGCAACGGATTCGATTCCTTCGGTTTTAGCTCGGCATACCATTCTTTTCATCGTTGTAGCCCCTATGTTGTATTTTCTGGCAATTGCCTTGTATCCACCTTTACCATCGAGGTATTCCTGTACTGCTGCAACACGTTCTTCACTTGTAAGTGATTTCTTCTTTGACATAAAATAACCCCCCTTTAGAGTTACACCATTTTATTATTTCATGTGTCTACTCTAAGGGGATTATATCACACGAGTACCGCCAGTTATCCTATTCTTCTTCCTTTTTGATCTTGAAAATAAGCCTCATTAAACCCGATATGACCTTTTGGACTTTTTACAACTACAACTTTCATAAGTATTACCTCCCGAATAGTTATATAGTTTATATTATTCAAAAATCAAAAATCGGTTACCATTTTTGACTGTACTGACAGCAGATAGCCACTTTTGAATGATATCTCAGCGTATTTTCTATCCTGCCCATCAAAGCCTTTCACCACGTTTGATATGCCAAGTGGGAAAGCATTGGTCAGCAGACAGTCCTCTACTTCATATTTCGCACCCTTTATGGTCAGACCCTCTACCTTATCGGTATATGCCACCAGTGAGAACGAAAAGCCCTCACGGTCATATATCCTGTAACTGCCTGCACGATAAAGCCGAATTATCTCCCTATCTGCGGCTATCATTCCTTCACCGCCACAAGATAAAATATATCCCAGAGATTGATATTCCCAAGTAAGTGGTCTACTCGTCCGCCCTGTTGCACCGAATATGAGAAAATCATCACAACCCGACTCAAAGCCCTGCTTTATGGCAAGCATAAGGTCGGTATCGTCCTTTTCTGAGGGGAAGACCTCGATATTATCAAAAACAGGTTTTTCAGCGGAATCAAAAGTCGCCCATAATAATGTCCGACTTTACGCCCACTGCCTGTGCAAGCTTATAGCCCTTGTCAGCGGATATCACAAGAGAATCGTCGATAAAAGGCTTATATTCTGCCACACACTGAGCCGACACCGCTTCACCGCCTGAAAAGATAGTGCATTTCTTAGTCATTTTTGTATTCCCACTCCTTAAGCTGCTTTTGCCTGCTCGTACATTTCCACATAACTTTCATGCCTTGACTTTGCAATCTCGCCATTTTTTACCGCCTCTATGACCGCACAGCCCTTTTCCTTTGTGTGGCTGCAATCAGGAAATCTGCACTTGCCCTCGTATTTCTGAAACTCAGGAAAACAACCTGCAAGCTTGTCCTTGAGAAATAATATCATATCTGTTGGTATCAAACGACGAAAAGCCAGGGGTATCGGCAATATAACCACCGCCCTCCAGCTTGTAAAGCTCTACATGGCGTGTGGTGTGCTTTCCTCTGCCAAGCTTTTTGCTTATCTCGTTGGTGGCAAGCCCCAATGCAGGGAACATATTATTGAGCAGTGACGATTTGCCAACGCCCGTGTTTCCTGTAAATGCCGACAGCTTGCCCTCCAACACTGCCTTAACAGCTTCACTGCCCTCGCCGGTGGTATTGTCTACCTGAAAGGTCTTTATCCCTGCACCCTTGTATATGTCCACAAGCTCGTCACAGCTTTCCTTGTCTATCTTTGTAAAGACTACCACAGGCTCTATTTTTTTTTGAAAACAGCTATTGCAATAGACTTATCAAGCAACAGCAGATTAGGTCTTGGTTCGCAGGTAGACGAAACGAACACAAGCATATCAAGATTTGCAAGAGGCGGTCTTATAAGCAATGAGCGTCTTTCCTCTATCTTCTCGATAACTCCGCTTCCGTCGTCCTCCAATGAAAATTCAACTCTGTCGCCGCCTACAGGAGAAATATTCTTTCTTCTGAATACTCCTCTTGCCTTTACATTCATAAATGCCGTCGGAGGCTTCGCTACATAGTAGATGCCTCCGATAGCTTTAACGATTATTCCATTCATGAACTACTGACCCTGCTCGTCTGGCTCCCTGAGGCTTCCGGTGCAGGTGCTTCAGTAGTGGTAGTTGTAGTAGTTGTTGTGGTCGTAGTTGTAGTAGTTGTGGTCGTTGTCGGAGTAATGTCGATCAGACCGCTTTCATTCAGGCTTCCGCTAAGAGTAGCTGTCTGCTTATCATAATCTATGTCATATACTGCATAACGGCACTTCTGCTGATTTTTCGTCATTTGTGATGAAGATAGTCAGAGTTTCTGTCTTCTTTGCCCTTTACAGTTACATTTACAGAACCGCCTGCAACAGATTCTCCACTACCGATCTTCTGTGTATATGCAACGTTGCCGTTATTGTAGATGTCTATAGAATATGAGCCGTGGATACCACTTGGGAGTGGCAGTGAGAATGTTACCTCAACAGGTGAAGTTTCTCCGGTCGAAACGTAAATAGTAACAGTTGTATCACGTACGCTCAACGTATGTGCCTTCATCTGTATCCTGCTCGATGACCTTGCCCTTATCGCCCTCATGCTCGATCTCCTTGACCTCAGCCTTGAGCTTGTTCTCCTTGAGCATTGCAACTGCCTTTTTTCTTCTGTAAGACCTACAACGCTTGGTACTTTTTGACTCTTGTTTCAACATAGCCCTTACTTTACAAACAAAGCAACAGTCGCACCTACGGCATACTGCTCACCTGCTGCCGGCTGTGTTTTCACAACAAGACCTGAAGCTATATCCTCAGACCATATATCTCTTTAACGACCATAAATCCTGCAGCCTTAAGCTCGCTTTCAGCCACAGTGCCGTCTTTCTTCACCATGTCAGGGATAGTTGCCATTTTTTTTGCCCTTACTTACAGTAAGTGTGACCGTGAAGCCTTCCTTAACAGACTTTCCTGCTGCCTGACCCTGGAATGTGATTATTCCCTCGTCATACTGGTCATTATACTCTTCGGTGATATCAAATTTAAGCTTATCCTTATAATCCTGCTCAACCTGAACGATATTCTTGCCCACAAAGTTTGGCAGTGTAACTGTGCCTGTGTGCATACCGTTTGAACCGCTGAATGACTTGAATACAACTCCTACGATAACGAACGCTGCAATGATAACTACCGCAACTGTCACAGCAAGGAGTATTGGAACAACGTAAGAACGCTTCTTTTTCTTCCTCTTCTTCCTCGTCATCGTTTTCTTCGTCATCGTCCTCATATTCTTCATCGTCGTCATAGTTCTCACTATGCTCATCGTCAAAATATTTTGTTATTGTTATCAGCCACAGGGATAGGAACAGGACTGTTCTTATATCCGAAAACAACAGATGGATTGAGCTTGAATGTGTCTATATCCTTTATCATCTCTGCTGCTGACTGATAACGTCTTGCAGGATCTCTCTCCATAGCGTGCATAACTATTTCTTCAAGAGCCTCTGGGATAGAAGGCATGATCTCTCTTGGCAACCGGATCCTCCTGCATATGCTTGAGAGCGATAGCCACAGGATTTTCGCCGTCAAAAGGCTTTCTGCCTGTGAGCATCTCATAGAGCATAACGCCTACAGAGTATATGTCAGATCTTTCATCTGTCATATCGCCCCTTGCCTGCTCAGGTGAGATATAGTGAACAGAACCGATAGTCTTGTCAGAAAGTGTCTTTCCGTCGATCCTTGAAAATCTTGCGATACCAAAAATCCATGACCTTGATAGTTCCGTCAGGGAAAAGCATTATGTTCTGCGGTTTGATATCTCTGTGAACGATACCCTTGTCATGAGCGTGCTGCAAAGCACGGAGTATCTGAGTTACAAAGTGCAAAGCGTCTTTTCCACCTAAGCACGCCCTGCTGCTCGATAAACTCTTTAAGGGTGATGCCGTCGATATACTCCATAACGATAAACTGTATCTCGTCAGAAAATCCCACGTCATATATCTTTACGATATTAGGTGAGAAAGTACAGCTATAGCCTTGCTCTCGTTTCTGAAGCGTCTTAGAAATTCCTCGTTCTGTGAAAACTCAGGCTTAAGTATCTTTACCGCAACAGTACGGTTTTCCATAACGTCAACTGCCTTATAAACGTCCGCCATTCCGCCCACGCCGATAAGTTCGGTTATCTCATATCTGCCGTCTAGCTTTTTGCCGATATTAGAATCCATGTAATTCAACTCCTATATTATTCATGTTTTATTGTCATTCCATTAATTTGCTATTACCGCAGCAGTAATATTATCTTTACCGCCGCATTCATTTGCGAAAGCAATAAAGTTGTTTTATAGCCTCGTCAAGATTATTGCCAAACACAGTTTCATATATCATATTGTCTGTGCAATAATTGGTCAGGCCGTCAGAGCAAAGCAGCACCGCAAAATTATCATTTTCTTCAAGCTCGAAATAATCGACCTCAACATCTGATTCAACGCCCACAGCCTTTGTGATAACGTTTCTCATATGATGATTTTTTCGCTTCTTCTTTGGTTATCTGACCCGACCTATAAAGCATTTCCACATAAGTATGGTCAGTGGTTATCTGAGCTATACCGTCCTTGGTAAGAAGATATCCACGGCTGTCGCCCACGCTCACCATATAGACGGTCTTATCCACCACCAATGCCGCAACGCAGGTAGTACCCATGCCGTTTTTGTCAATATCCTCCTTGCTCTTGCCATACACGATCGTATTCGCATAATGCACTGAAGTGAGCATAAGATTTCTTATGGAATTTGGTTTCATATCTTTTCGGAAATTTTCCTTGATACGTTTTTACTACTGCGTCAATGGCAGCTGACTGGCAACTCCGCCTGATGACGCTCCGCCCATACCGTCACAGACCACCGCAACGGCAACATTGTCAGCTAGAAATTCAGCATGCACTCTGTCCTGATTTTCACTGCGTTTTTTCCGATGTCTGTATCAGACGCTATAAACAAGCGATTCACCACCTTTTATCAGATCTCATATTCTCGTCTTAGCTGACCGCAGGCAGCGTCTATATCCACCCAAGGTCCGCCTCACAGTAGCGTTTATCCCAAGCTTCTCCAGATATCCTCTGAATCTGTTGGCTGACTTTCTGTCAGAATGATAATTACGCTCCTTTATCTTATTAACAGGGATTATATTCACATGACAGACAAATCCGCCCAGAAGCTCAGCAAGCTCCCTTGCGTCCTCCATAGAATCGTTATGCCCGTCTATCAAAGCATATTCAAAAGAAATTCTCCTGCCTGTTACCTTAAAATAGTATCGGCAGGCGGCAAGAACTCGTTGATATCATACCTGTCATTAACGGGCATTATCTCGCTCCTGCTCTTATTATTGGAAGCGTGCAAAGAGATAGACAATGTTATATCCGAAACGTTTCACCCGACATATTAAAGCCTTTGACATGGCACCTTCAAGCGAGAAAATTCACCATTATCAAAAAAGTTATCCATAGTTCTCGCCTATCCAGCAATGTAACCGAACGAAGTGCATCGAG
>VOFK01000737.1_pt1 | contig 43856 bp, 41 predicted proteins | sample 5384121 | NCBI WGS metagenome assembly VOFK01 (sample SAMN12384730, study PRJNA508395) | human gut metagenome | isolation source: healthy gut J | host: Homo sapiens | reverse complement strand
ATACAGTATGCACACAGTCCTCCCTGTTCTTCCACCAACTTTGACAAAACATACTCATGCAGGTCGCTACTCATGGAATCGTAAGTCGGTCGTACACCAGTGCAGGATTCGCTTTCACGGTATTCCTTTAATTCCTTTGGCTCGTGTTTTTCACAATGTGTATCATATGTTTCCTCACATACGGCTGAAATCCACTGTGTGCGACACTTTACAATTTCAGGGTCATCACCAGCTTAGAATTCATCTCGTCGAGAACGGTTTCAGCAACCGTATAATCATCTTGGTCGAGAGCATGATAAAACCTTTCAAAACAATTCTTCAGCTTCGGATGCGAACAGTAACATTCATATCCGCACGGAGAATGCTGTCAGAATCTCCTACCGACATGAGTAACGATCACGTGGCTCGCTTTCGCCATCGAAAAATTTTTTCTCAAGCATAAACAAATTGTAGCTTCTATCCGCTAAAGTCTGCGGAGGTGCGTTGTAATCAAGAAGAAACTTGAATGTTTGGGAGAAGAAAAGTTTCCGAAGCACTGATAGTATTTTCCTCTGCCACGCGAAGTACATATACGAATCAAGTTTGCATCAATCAGTACGATGCCCTCTCCTCAATCAGGTTCTCACGGCTTGAGGGGTTCGCCATTGCCACGCGGCGGCTGAATGTGTCCAACGAGGTTAGCGTACGCTTTTCACCATCGACAGTTGGTCACGCGCGATATTCTTTTTATCATTGCGTATGACAACGCCTTCGGAGAGGATTCCAACGCATGATTTCTTCAGCATCGTCCAGCATTTCTTTTCGCAGCATCCAACGCAGGATCGCGATAATCGCGTTTTTATACTTTTCTGCTCATTTTTCAAAGTCTTCTGATTGAAACCACTCGAAAAAAACGACAATCAAAACTCTGTTTTCAATGCTCTTTCAATGCTGTTCTTTTTGGAGAAAAGAATGCTTTTTTGTCCTTAATGGAACATCCAAGAACAAATCTATTTGTTCCGTAATTTAAAACACAGGCATATTCTGCTTCCGGGCAATCTCCAGCTTAACTGTATCATCGTCCGCCAATAATGTTCATTAAAAACTGTGCTAAATCAACCGCTTGCTTACTTTGCTGACTTGCATTGACCGCATTCACTCGACCAGATGCGGTTTTTTCCATTCTTGTGATCTCGAATGTTTCTCCGTCGGCTGGCAACACAATACCGGTACCATATCGCGCACTACTTCCACTGCGCTGACCAATATGCGGTTGTTCCTTATCTAATGTTCGGTATCCCCGTTTCGCCCGAGCATTGTTCAGCCTGTTAATAAAAGGCCGTACGGCATAACAAACTGCACTGAGGAGAGTCGATTTACCTGAGCCATTGTTGCCATAAAAAGACTGTGGTTACCATTCCAGCGATTTCAATAAAAGCCACCATCTTCTGCTGCTGAAGTGAAATTTTTTGAAATTTTTCCTCCAATTGTTTGCAGTTTTCACCGTTTGTCCTCCCTATCCAACATAGTTTTTGGGTTGACTCTTTTACTATCTCCCATTGTAAAAAAGTTCTCGCTGGCCGTCAACCCTGTTTTACATTCATTTCTGAAGGAAGGGTGGTTTTCCACATGAACAAGCACTCACAGTTGAAAATCCGAGGACGCACCAAATGACGCTGGACTACTTCTAAAATCAGTCAGGCAATTGTTCTCCTACTTCCCATCCCCAAGGCACTGTTCCAAGACCACCGCTTCCGGCAGCTTTCACCGATGCCCGGACACTGTACGGCATTCTACTGGACCGCATGAGCCTGTCCGTGAAAAACGGCTGGCTGGACGAGCAAGGGCGGGTGTATATCATCACCGTCGGGAAGTGCAGGAATCCCTTTGCGCCCGAGCACAAAGGCGTTAAAAGCTATTCCGGGAACTGGAGGACATCGACCTCATCGAGCGCAAAAACGCCGTGGTTTGGGCAGACCCAGCCCTGATCTACGTCAAGGACTTTTCCTCCGGCTTGCCCAAAGCGCAAGTACAAATTGCCCAAACAGCAATTCAGGTGCTGCCGGCTTGCTGAATTCTGGTGCCCAAAACCGCAAGCAAATAAGACTGATAAGAATAAAACAAAAGTGGAACGATCCTGACCCTATCTATTCGAGGGCATCCGGGGAGCAGCTTGAGGATTACGGCGCATAATCAGGCGTTGGAGGGTCGGTACTCAGCTCTGCCCGGACGAGGAGGGCACCATCTACCAGATCGTGGACTTACTTTGTGGACACCTGTTCTAAACGCAAGATGTTGCAGGAATGACAAGCCTGCCGAGGTGGTACGCAGTCGGCTGAAAAAAGCTGGTGCCGACCACATCAAATTTTTTGTTAACGGATTCTCTGGCACTACCCGGTGCGGAGCATGAAGCATCTCTGCTGGCAATGCTCTACAATGCGCCCACCGCAACGAACCTCTACTATCCAGAGTAAAACGAACCACGACTTTGCGGTTCTCGAAGTGATGTTATCGCAAAAGCTACGATTATCGCCGCGGTCACCAATCAAAAGGCGGTGTGGGGAAGCACCACCTGTGAGAACTTGGGCATCGGGCTGGCGATGGAGGGCAAAAGGCCTGTTGGTGGACGCTGACCCACAGGGGCACTTACCATCAGCATGGGCTGGCAACCCGGATGAACTGCCCACTACCCTTTCCACCCTGATGACAAAGGCCATGAACGACCAGAGTCATTCCACCCGGTGAGGGCATCCTGCACCATGCAGAGGGTGTTGACCTGATTCCGGCAAACATCGAACTAGCAGGGCTGGAAGTTCTTGTCAACTCCATAAACAGGGAAAAGATGTTCAAGCAGGTGCTGACGGTGCAAAACGAGTACGACTTTATCCCTGTTGGATTGCCCCCTTCCCTGGGATGCTGACCGTCAATGCCTTGGCGGCGGCCGGACACCACCCTGATTCAGTGCAGGCGCAGTATCTTTCATTCAAAGGGTTCTGGAACAGCTTTGCAGACGGTGCGCAGGAAAGTCCGGCGGCAGATCAACCCCAAGCTGAGAATTAGCGGTATTTTGCTGACCATGACCGATAGCCGCACCACTACGGAAAGCAGATCAAGCAATCTGTTCGAGCGGCATGCGAAGGTGTTTGAGCGGACCACTCCCGCTCCGTCCTGCGGCAGCCAGTGCGGCAGGCAAAGTATCTTTTGCCTAGGGGTCTGATGCTATCATACCAAAAGACTGAAATACCTCAGAGGGGGACATTGTATGCAGACATATCGGCTCTCAGAGCAGGGCGGTTTCTCGTCCGGTAGTCGTTCTGCAAAATGATGTGGAAACCGCTATGCGCCCCACCCTTATCGTGGCGACGGTGACTTCCCGCACCGAGAAAAAGATACCAGCCCACCGTTCTGATATGTAGCCCACAATACGGCCTTTGAAAAGCCATCTGTGTGGTTCAACTTCAGGAACAGATCTTCACGATAGACAAAGCCGCATACAGCGTTTCCTAAAGGCCGCGGGATAAATACAGGAGATCGAGAAAGGGCGTTGTTTCTGAGTCTTGATCTCGCTGAAATCACATCCCTAAAAGGGCCATACTACCACTTCATTATAGAGGAATCTGTTTGGGTGAGGAAAATCTGAATCCCCGTGATGCGTACCACTTGTAATGCTCAGGATTACCCACGGATGTGCTGAACATCGACCAGATATTGCGAGATATTGAGCGTCAGCACAAAACCGGTATGCACTTTCTGAAAAGTGGGAGCGTCCAGTATTTTTTGAAGAAATGGACGCTCCTACCGCATCCCTCAAGGCAATACTTTTGACTTATCTCATCGGATTCGCACCCGGTCACGCTGTCCGGGCGTGACATCGCTTGCATTTCTCCTGCCGTTGGGGTACACTGATGGTGTCAGCGGCAGAAGTTATTATTATTCAAGTGGATGCAAAGACAGGGAGGAAAAAATTATGGTAGCAGGGCATCTGCAAGAAAAAACGACTTCCCTCTACTACATCGTTCTGAGTTACACAAGGACGCAGACGGAAAGCGAAAGACCGTGGGAAGCCACCGGTCTGTCCGTCAAGAGGAAAAGAAGAAAAAGCCGAGGTTTTGCTGGAACGTCGGCGGAATTTCATGGTTCCCACCGCGCCTGCGGAGATCCGCTTAGACGATGACATTCTTTCTTTCGGACTTCATGCTGAAATGGCTGGAAGTCACGAAAAGCACTATCCAAATCACGACCCATGCCAGCTATCAGGGGAATGGTGGAGCGTGTGATCGTTCCCTATTTCCGAAAGCGCGGCATCAAACTGGTGACCTGAAAGCCACCGACTTGCAGGATTTCTACACCAAGCAGCTTGAACGGGTCAAGGCAAAATCCGGTGATCCATTACCATGCAAACATCCACAAGGCGCTGAAGTTTATGGGTAAAGATCGACCCCGATCCCCACCAATCCGGCAGATATAGGGTCGAGCGTCCGAAGAAGAACGAGTTCAAAAGGCAGCTATTACAGTGCCGATGAGATTCATGCTTTGACGGAGATCGCAGGAGGGCACATCAAGCTGGAAATCGGTTCTGCTGGCATCTTTCTATGGTCTGCGTCGCAGCGAGGTGCTGGGTCTGAAATGGGATGCCATCGACTTTGAAGTCCAACACGCTGGAAGTCAAGCACATCGTCACGCAGGCATCCATCGACGGCAAAAAGGTTCTGGTGCAGGCAGACCGTGCAAAACGAAGTCCAGCCTGCGGACGCTGCCGCCCTTGTGCCGCCCATCCGTGACCGCCTGCTGATGCTGAAAGGTCAGCAGGAAACCTACCGCCGCCTGTGCGGTAAAAAGCTACACCGGATTATCTGGGCTATCATTCGTGTGTGGACGAAATCGGGAACATCATCCGGCCTCCAACTATGTTTCCGGAGCAGTTCCCGGAAGCCGTTGGAGAAAAAACGAAGTCTGCGTCTATCTGCTTCCACGACCTGCGTCACAGCGCGTGCCAGCCTTCTTCTGGCAAACGGCGTTCCCATGACGCAGATTCAGAATGGCTGGGGCACAGCGACTTCTCCACCACCGCCAATATTTACGCCCACCTCGATACGCTTCCAAGTTTCTCTGCATGCAGGCGATGCTGGAAGGGCTGGGCTATGGCAATGCGTCAGCATACGCCCCAAAGGATGGGCGATGTTCCGGCAAAAGAATGGACAGACGGAAAAAATTCATCTGTCCATTCGATTTGGCGGAGCATCAGGGAGTCGAACCCTGGCACCGGTCTCCCGGCCTATCGCATTTCGAGTCTTTGAAATTGTTGATGAAGCTGGTCCCTCGCGGCTGTCATTGGCAGCTGAGGGCATTCTTGCAACCCCCCAAAAGGGCACGTCACGCCGCAATTTGCAGGCGAAAATTGGCCACTTTTTTGCGAAATGACGTTAGAAAAAGCCTTTTTTTCACACGGGGCGTCAACGGCTGTATTTCATGTGTAGTTGTGTTAGATGTCCGTTAGAAATATGCAGTGCTGCCGTTGCTGTGCCAGCTCACAGCAGGCTTCCTTTGTCTGAACGCAGCGTTCCCCGAAAGCCGGGAATGCTGCGTTTTCTCTGCCTGCATTGGGCTGAAAGGGAAGCCGCCATGTCAACATTCCCGCGTCAATAAAAATGTCAACTACACCGTTATGAGCAACCACCACCTGCAGGATAAGAGACTGTCCCTGAAAGCCAAGGGACTGCTGTCCTATATGCTCTCCCTGCCGGACGATTGGGATTACAGCCTGAAAGGGCTGACCGTTGGTTGCAAAGGATGGTCTGGACAGTGTACGCACCGCTGTTCTGAACTGGAAGAACACGGCTACGTTCGCCGTCAGAAAGTCCGCAATGCCAAAGGGCAGATCATCGACTACGATTATCAGGTTTATGAATCGCCTGTTGAGGACGCTCCTGCCGTTCCCGGCAAGGAAGGGCGAGCCGTCGGCCCCGTCCGCATCCAAAAGTCCGAAAAAGCCGCATGAAACCTTGTTCTTCACCATTTTTTTGGATTTTCCAAATTTGGCTGAACCCCATTTGGAAAAGGCAACGCAACAAAATACTAATAAACAAAATACTAAAAGACAAAGTACTAATCTACCAGGGCCGACGGATGAATCCGCAGATTTTGACCAGATGGAAGCACAGGTGCGGAGGAATTCCGGGAGCGGCTGGAGATCGACACCCTTGCCCAGCGGTACGACCCCGACAAGCTGGAGGAGTTGTTGGACAACATTGTGGAGATGTACTGCTGTCCACGACAGACCCAGTACGTCGGCAAGCAGCCGCAGACCACCAAAGTTATCCGGCTGTGGCTGGACAAGCTGACCAGCCAGCACGTTGAGTACATCTTCGATGTGATGTCCAACACCACCCAGCCCATCAAGAACATCATGGCTCATCTGCGCACCACCATCCTGAACGCCCCCACCACGATGGAGCACTACTATCAGGCGCAGGGGCAACTGGCTGACCGCACAGAGCCGGAAGAAGTGAACGCCGTTTTCCACGAAGAACGCAACACCTGTTGAAAATGCAAAGGAGAATTTCCATGAAGAACACGAACGCCGTCCGCACCGAGATTCCATTATGCACAGGTCGGGGAGTATCAACTGCCACTGCTCACCCTGCCGCAGACCGATGAAGCGAACCGCTGGGCAAGTATGGCCGGATGCGGCTGGCCTATCAAAATCAGCGTCCTGTGCTGTACAAACCGGATGTTGATGAACGGTACGCTCTGGCGCATTTGCAGGATGTCCAGAAAACGGCCTACGCGTGGCTGGAACGCACGATGACCACTCTGTTAGACCAGTACCCTGCACCGGACAAAGAGCGCGCACAGCTTCTCTGGGTGGCGCACATGAACGGGCTGAAAGCGCAGGCCGTGAGGAAATGGTGGTGAGGGAAGTCGTGTATGCAGAATGATCCCTGATAGCATCCGAATGGTATCAAAAGCCGATATTTTAGATTTTATTCTTGATTTTTGCAGAATATTTGCAAATTCCAAAATCAAAATTTGACTTTTCGCCCAGAGAATAGAGTACACTGATTCAGAAAATCATCTGGGGAGGAATCGCGATGCTGCTTCAATTTTCAGTCACCAACCACCGCCCATCAAGGACACGGGCTATTATCAGCTTGAAAGCATCTACAGATAAAAGTCTGGTCGACTGCCTGATTTCACCGGACGAGAAGAAACAGCTTGTTCCAGTGCTGGCACTGTACGGTGCAAATGCAGCCGGAAAAGAGCAATGTTCTCCATGCCCTCCCTGCTCATGCGGGAAATGGTCTGTGGCCGATATGCCAAATTGCTGAAAGGCGAGTCCCCCTTCCGCAAAGAGCCGCTTGCTTTCACCGACCCAGCCTACCCACAGCCGACCAGCTTTGAAACCATCTATTTTATGGCGGCATCAAGTATGCCTATGGGTTCTCGTTTGACAAGTCCAAAGTCCTGACCGAATATCTCTATCACTGGCCTAATGGCCGGGAAGCACTGATTTTTTTCCAGAGAAAACAATGACTATCAGTTCCGCGAGAACATTCAAGAGCAGTTCTACGCTTTTGCTGGACGAACTGCCGAAAATCGTCTGTATCTGTCCAGCTCCAACGAGTGGAACTCGCTGTCCCCAGACCGAAAAGGCCCATCTGTGGTTCTTTGAAAAACTGACAGGCTTTATGGGAACCGAAATGCAGCTGGATGCTACATTTGTCTGCCATCCGGCAGGGCGGCTCTGAAAAGAGCCGTATCCTGCATGAAATGCTGTATGCAGACCTCGGTATCAAGGACATCCGCATTACAGGCTCCAAGGAAGAGCCTATCATTTCCGCACTGCACACTCTCGATGCCGAAGATGGCACTTCTAAAGGCTTTTGGCTTCCCGTTGGGGCAGGAATCCGTTGGGACACAGCGTTTCTTCTCTCGCATCGGTATGTGGCTTGCGGCTTTGGAATCCGGCTCTGTTTTGGTAGTAGACGAGATCGAATCCAGTATGCACCTCGCTGCTGACAAGGCATCTGATCGAGATGGTGCAGGATGCCGCTATCAATACAAACCATGCACAACTTATCTTCACCACGCACGATACCGGACTTCGACCTGACATTGACTGCGGCGCGATCAGATCTGGTTTGCCGAAAAGGACGAAAAGACCATGCAGACCGATATTTATGCCCTGACCGAGTTTTCTCCCCGGAAAGGTGAGAACATCTCCAAGGGCTATCTGCAAGGACGATATGCAAAAAACAGTTCAAGTCGAATTTAGAATATTAAAATCTTTTTAACACTTTTTTTCAGTATTCAACCATCAAATTTCACTTTTTTGGGGTTTGATTTCATTTTTTTGAGCGTTCATTTCACTTATTGAGCGAAAAATTTAATGTTTCTATCGAAATTTCATATTTGATTTGACTTTTTTCTACTTCAAATTTCAAAAAACAATTTGATGTTTTGATTTTTGCTATTGACCATAGTTTACCTTGTCTATCCATCCGAACATGGTATAATGGAACAAAGGGAGCGTGATACCATGAGCTCAATTGAAGTCCCTGCACAAAATCCAGTTGGTTGAAAAGCGTGAAACACGGACGAGCCGTGGAATGCTCTCAAAGGGCTGGTATCATGTAGATGATCATTGTTATGGTCAAGGGCAACTCCATCACAGAGGCCGGAACCGCTGGGTATGAGCCGTATTCTGAGGTGATGGCATCGCTGATTGCACAGGTGCTGAATTTGCCCCATGTAGAATATGCGCCCCGATGCCTGCCAAACTCTTTCCCGACATTCAGACCTATTCCTGCGATGTGGTCAGCGTCTGCCCCAAGTTCACAACGGACGATGAACAGCTGTATCATTTGCAGACTTGGCTGATGCCCATTTCCTTGCCAGCGGTCGAGCCGCTTCACCGGAAGCATTGTTCCAGTATGCGATAGAACTATATAGTAAGAAGTGGCTTTATCAAATGCTGGCATTTGACGCCTTTATCGGCAACGAAGACCGCCACGAAAAACAATTTTGATGTGATCGTCCGATGGAAAAAATTATGTTCGCCTATTTACGACAATGGCGGTAGTCTGCTTGCGTGGGCAACGGATGAAGAATTGACTGACACGAAGCTCCGTTATCAGTTCGACAAAGCCAAACCGTTCCGCAGTCACCATGCCCAGCAAATCAAGATGATCGATGAGCCTGTGCTGCCAACGCGTGACTTGGACGAGTTTTATAGTGAAATCATTCAGTCCATTCGCCTATTCTTGCATTGTTGAGCGAAAAAAAGAGCATCTGCGATCCGTCAATACCTGAAATACCGTCTGCACTACCTGAAAGCCGCCATGGGGTGATAAAATGGCCTATCTGAAATTGATGATGGATGAAAAGAAATTGCACACCTAAGCGAAGATGGGCGCAGTCTCTTTGCGCAAATGAGGGCGTGCCGCAGTACAGCCTCCCACTGAACCTTTTCATCGGTGACAAACGAAAAGTCCCATTGGTCGATGTGGTTGTTTGGGCAAAGAAGCGTATCTTTCCGAAAAAATCGGATGGATTGCAAAGAGATTTTGAAATTGATGGGGCTGCCGGACTACAATGCGTGGAAATCGTCAAACGCACCAACGCCTGCCTGATGGAAGACCCCTATTGGCTGCGATTCAGCGAGGACGAAACCTTTGAGGATACCACGCGCGGACGAGCCAAAAAAATCATGGACGAAAATCAAAAAAGCTGATACCAAAAAGCCAAACCTCACCGTACATCCTGTACAGCTTGAGGTTTGGCTTTTTCTCTTATCATCCTTCACCAGCGAGCGATGGTTGATTATTTTATCAGCTTAATCCAGAGAGAGTGACCGCCAAGGTCAATATCCTGATTTTCCAGTTCCTGAATGATGATATGCAGGTTTTCTGCGTGTTGTTGTCATGCTGGAATGCCCCAGCCGCCTTGCCACGCTTTTCAAATGGATACACCTGCAAACAAAAAAAAGCACCGAAGCGTGGGTATGCCGCAGACCATGTACCGAGATGACCGGGATCTTGGCCCGGTTGCAGTGCGTTCCCAGAACATCGTTGACGGTGGAATTGTAGGCGTGTTCCTTGAACACGAAAAATCGGCTTATCTTCAGGAACGTCCTTTACCAGTGCTGCGAACTGGATCACCGTCTGCCAGTCAATTTGAATTTTACGGACAGACGATTTATTTTTTGTTGGCAAAATCCGCCGTTTCCTTTATAATCCCACGTTTTGTTGATGGACAGCATCTGGTGGGCAAAATCAAAATCCGCAGGAGTGATCGCCAATGCTTCGGAAAAGCGGATGCCGGTTTTGGCAATCAGCAAAATCATCCAGTCCCAGTTGAGTTTTCCTTTTGTAGATCCAAGTCGCTCAACAAAAGATGCAGTTCAAACTGGTTCAGGTATTTTCACCTTTTTTTTAGGCACCGGGGGCTTGCCTTTGATGATTGCTTTTCGGGTTGGGTCTTTCACGATCAGTCCATCATCCACGGCATCCATGATAGCCCCCTTTCAGCTGATGGTGGAAGTCCATCGTGGTCGACGCTCATGGCCTACGGCATAAATCGTTCAAAAAAGCTGCTGATACGTCACTCTGGAAACCTCGCACAACTTCAAATCAGGTGCCAGCCTTTTCACCCAAGAAAGGGTCATTTTTGTACTTATCCAATGTAACCGGGCGAACTGCGCCCTCTTTTGTATACGAACCCATTGCTCATAATAATCGCAGAACAACAGGTTGTTTTCATTCATTTCGTTTAACACGTTTTACCTCCAAAATCGGTTTTATATGCTCACGCTGATGAAGGGTGATAAGGGTCAATTTTTAAAAAACTGCAAATTGTCTGTTTCCTGTTCCCTTTTTGTCGGGAATTTAGCTGGACATCACTTTTGAATCTCGGCGTCCCGAAGATGAACGAACAGATTTTCCCTCGACAAGAGAGGACCATATTGCTGCTCCAATTCGTCAAATACGAGCAAAAGACAAAAATAAGAATCATATTCGTTGGTACGCGGCGACACTATGGATTTAAATCCCTGAACGCCAACCCAGTAAAATGGCGGGCTTAACCACAACAGATGATTGAAAATCTTCCTCGCCGTTTCGCCAGAAGCTTCGCAGAACTATTTTCCGCCCTTTTGTTGTTAGTTATCTTTTGTTTGGCAAAGGTATCAACATCAAAAATGCAGGTTTCATATTTGTGTAAGGCGCCCAAAATTATCGGAGTGCCTCCATCCCATAAATCGTTCTTGGAGTAGCGTTCCTACCACCAAAAATTCGTCATCACCCAGCTTACGCTGTTCCCAAGTAGGTGTGTTTTGGGATTTTGGCGCGAAAAAGAGCCGAGGACGCGCCTCGGCTCTTGGTGAGCAGGGTGATTTTGCACCCATTTTTATGATTCTTTTGGCATTTTCAAATCGAATCCGCCACTTACGATGAACTCGCGCAAGAGTTTATCATACTTGACAGGCACCTTTGGGCGGAATAAGCTTTGTACCCTCGATTGCTTCAAAAATATGCCTTTGCTTTTGCCTTATCTACGGTGGCTTTCAGGTCATCAAAACGGCCAAACTCGTTAATGTTGGCTTCGGTGATGTTTGCACGCATGAATGCCCGCAGCTTCTTTCGTCCAAGCCGAAAACTTCAGCTACTTTGTGGATCTGGTCGTTCTGCTTTTTGGGCGATGTACTCGGCAATATACTCCCGCAAGGTCTTTCCCGGCTGCGGGACAACTGCCCCGCTCTGAATGTCGTGCAGGAAAATATTCGCATATTTCTGTTCTTCCTGCGAGAGGGTGGCAAAGGTCTTGTGCAGCTCCGTTTCGGCCTGATGAATGGCTTCTTGCTTCTGCACCCTCCTGATAGAAAAATTTTCAGGTACTTTTCAAAGCGGGAGTTCATATAGTCCGTGTCGATGTCAGCAGTATCAATGGTGGTCAGATAGCTGTTCACCGCATAGGGAACGTCATCGTCCGGGTCATTTTTCACCGCCATCTGGATTCGGCGTGAACAACTCTTTATAGCGAGTGCCAAAACTTTGAACGCTCTCTCGTCAAAGTCTGCGCATGAAGTTCTGTTTTCTCATCTGTATCCTCGATTGACGATCACAATAGGCTTATCCCACTCGAAGCCCTGCACCTTGGCTGCTTCCAGATTTTCGTTGAAGGACTGGAACAAGTCGGCAAACTTTTTGCGCTCTGCCATATCCGCAGGGATCTGCGAAAACTCTTCAATGCCCGCCGACACAAACAGATCTTTGTATCTCCGCATAGAGGGGCATTCAGTTTTTCCACTGTTCTTGTCCAGTTTATCTACAAACAGGCCAAACGGTTTATCGCCGGAATACTTTTTACCGCATCTGCGATGTTTTTCTCCATCGTGTGCGGACGGCGGTAATACTTTGCTGATGGGCCAAACTGTTTGTCATCGCCAAACAGTCGGTTGGTGCGGGAGAACGCCTGAATCAGATTTTCGTATTGCAGCACCTTATCCAGATACAGCGTATTGATCCACTTGGAGTCAAAGCCTGTCAGCATCTGATCCACCACGATCAGCAGATCGCTGTTTTTCCGGGGTGCGCTCGATGCGCTGGTAGGGCAATTTGTGCGCCAGCCGTGCCGCAATGTCCTTTTTTCATCTTGGCAAAGGTCGGAATGCTGAAGTCCTGTCCATAGCGGGCGTTATAGTCTTCTACGATCTCTTTTAGCCCTTCTTCTTTGGTGATGCCTTTGCCGTTGTTGTCAATGTTGGTCAAATAGTGGTGACTTTCAGCCATGGTGCGGCTTCTCTGAACCGCTTGTAATATTGGATGGCTTCCGGGATGCTGGAGGTTGCAAAATGGCATGAAATTGCTTGCCACTCAAAGTCTGCCAGTTCTCGCAAATGTCCTCCACCACGGCTTTCTGGTGTTCTTCACCCCTCATACTGGGTGTTGGGAATATAATCCTCGATGCCCTTTATCTCCTCACCGAGCGCATCTTTTCCGCCTGCCATCGGCAGATTCAGATACTTATAAACACCTTTTGCTCTTCTGCAGGTCTGCCAAAAGCCTCGCCCACAGAAGTGGCCTTTTAGCTTTTTCCAGCGCGACCGCTTTCCGCAAGTCACTGTCCTGAAGGTCAGCACCTTGTATGGGTCAAAGCCCAGCACGTTGTGATCCCGGATGCCGTCTGCAATGCTGTACCGATGCAGTTCGTTGCCGAAAAACGGTGGCGGTGGTGCTCATTTTCTTCTGGTTTTCGCCTTGGATCGGCGTACCGGTAAAACCAAAGAACAGTGCTTTCGGGAATGTATGCTTGATGGTCTGCATCATATCGCCAAAGGTGGAACGGTGGCACTCGTCCACGATAAAAACCAACCGCTTTGCGTTGATCAGCGCAATGTCGTTGGGGTTCAGCTTGTTTTGTGCATCATCCTTGATGTTGCTCATCTTCTGGATGGAAGTCACGATGAGCGTATCGGACGGCGAAGTACTTTTCAGCTTGTCCACAAGAACATCCGTGTTCTCGGTAGCCTGCACCTCCTCGTTTTCCTCTGCAAAGTTGCGGTATTCTTTCAGGCTCTGAGTGCCCAACTCGATTCGGTCCATCAGAAAAATCACTTTGTCCGCATCCTTGGAAGATGCAATCAGTTGAGCGGACTTGAAAGAAGTCATGGTCTTGCCAGAACCTGTGGTGTGCCAGATGTAGCCGCCGCGCTGCTGGTCATTCTCCCATTTCGCCTTGGAAACGGCATCCGAAATTTTGCTGGCAGCGTAGTACTGATAGCTGCGCATCACCTTCAAAATGCCATCGGAACCATCGGCAACGGTATAAAAACCCACCAACATATGCGCCATCGGGATAGACAAAAGCCGTTGTAACGTCTTTCCAGTCGTTCATCGGCTCGTTGTAGAAGTCCGCCCAATGGAAATAGTAGCTGGGGTTGAATTGTCCTTCCGCCGGGATTGGCAAAAAGTAGACCGTTTCTTCCGGGTTCATGGCCACAAAAAAATCTGCACCAGCGAGAACAGTCCCGTAAAATGCCCTCTGCCGCGTATTTTTCAATCTGGTTGCAAGCCTGTTTGATGGAAACACCGCTCTCTTTTTTCAGTTCCATGTGAATGACCGGCATACCATTGATGAGCAGCATCAAATCGCCGCGGCGGTCATTCAAAATTTTGACTTGGTGGGGAACTTTGGCTGCTCTGCGATCTGGTAGCGGCTGAGTCCGGCTGCAATTTCCAGTCGGTCATAGATTTTCAAAGGACACTTTTTGCCGAAATTCAGCTTATCGTCAGGATTGTCACGCTTGATAAGCACACTTTTGCCGTTGATAAATTTATTCAGCTTCATCGGCGTTTTCGCGTTCATGACCTGTTCCATGATCTGCTGCATCTCGCCATCCGTCAGCGGATAATCGTTCAGTCGGTCAATGCCGCGGTTGTTCTCAAAAAGGATGTTCGCCCAGTTCTGATCAGTTGCTGTTCGGTGTAGTTTTTCAGCACACCATCTTTCCAGCCGCGTTCTATCAGGAGTTTTACCACCGCCTCTTCAAAATCGGCTTCTTTTGTAAACGCCATAACGAGCTCCTTTCGACTTTGCAAAGCACCTCTCTGCGAAGGCTTTTCTAATTTGTACAAGCTTTTCCAGCTTACGCTGATGAAGGGTGATAAGGGTGTCAATCTTTTTCCAAAAAATCTTCCCAAGCTGTTTTTGTTCATCGATTTTAGCGGGAATCACTAGCTGCAAATTCAGAAACGTTTCCTTCGGAATATTGTACATAGAGCCACTTGTCCCGAAGCCATCGAAGTTATTTTCTTTTATAAGCACTGGACACCAGCATCATATACACAAAATATATGTGTCCACCGTATCTTTGAAATTTTAGTTTCCAGAGTCTGTCTTGAAGGGAACAAATTTGAAAAATCCGTCGATACATAGCCACAAGCTCCGACACGTTCCGGTGTATTCATTCTGCTGACAATGACACTGTTCTTTTCTCAACAGCACATTTAACAAGCTGTTGTTCACTTTTTCGCAACAGGCTTTTCGATGAGTTAAATCGATCATACGAAACACAACTTGTTTTTTAGTACGCCTATATCTCCATCGCTAATTCGCCTTCATCAGAGTTTACACTTTCTCCAGCCCGTCGTGTTATTGTTTTTTCAGCTCAGCTAACTACGCTGTTCCCAAGTAGGGAGCAATGCACACCAGCAGCTATTTTCCACCGGCTCACCGAATGTTCGCTGAAAATTTCACCTCGGTTTTGCGTATTCGGCTCAAATTTTGATTTTTGACTCCCGATAGTCTTAAAACACAGCTGTTCCAAGCGTCTGACATTGCCTTTAATTTTCATTCATCATCCAGTTTTGCATATTCTGAACGAACAGAACAAATTGTTGCAGCCTCAGCCAAACAACAAACGAGGGTACGTCCATCTTCTGGTTACGGGGCAAATTGCACCACTTGTTTTTATACAAACATCTTTCAAAGACAAGATTTCTTGATGTTTTGCAGCTTTTCCAACTTACGTTGATGAAGGGTGATAAGGGTATTAATGCCGTTAGAACCCCGGAAATCTTTGTTCTTGTTTATCCGGCAATACAAAGCTTTTTTAACTCAACGAACGCCACCTTCTTGCAACTGCCAATCCTTTGAGCTAGCGATTTGTCCAGAATACTGCCCCAAATCCATCGTTGAAAATCAGATAGTACAGAAAGCGAGTTTGGTTTTTTTATCTGCTCTTACAGCGATAGCGTGTTCAGTGAAATTTATTTTCCAGGATTTTTCCCAAAAGAATTTGGACGATACCAATCAAAATTTTTCTCCATCGGTTAAAGGATCCCGCAATTCGTTTCCTCTTCCAAAGAGGGTAAATCCAGTCGTTTGTTACGATGCCAATCAAAATTCTTTTCTCCCTGCTGGAAATAAATCACCTAACTTACGCTGTTCCCAGGGTCGGGTAAAACCCTTGAAGCGAATTTCCGGCACGGATGCCCCATTTTTGAGGACATCTTGTCCAGCATGGACTTTTTGATATTCACTAGTTTCTCATACTTTACGCTGATGAAGGGGTGATAAGGGTGTCTAATGCTTTTCAAAATCTTCCCAAGTTCTTGTTCATCCGGAAAAAGTTTTTTAACAAAGTTTCCAACTAATCAGTTGAGCAGATTGTCCAGAATACTGCCCCAAAATCCATCGTTTTGAACCAATGCCACAAAGAGCCACTTGTCATTTATCTGCATCTTAAGCCATGGCGGTTCAGTGATCACATGATTTTACGGCAAAATTCACGTTCCCACCCAGCATCATTGACGACCAATCAAAAATTATGGGTCTCCCATCATTTTGATTTAAAGTCTGTCTGTAAAACCAATTTCAAAACAAATCCGTTTCCATAGCCAAAAGCAGAGACACGTTTGTTTCTGCCAACTTTCTGGCATTTAATATCTCGATTACTTTCTCCTGCTGGAACCGGCTCCAGAATCACCTAACGTTATTGTTTTTGCTTCAGCCAATCCATGTTTCCCAAGGGTCAGTGAAGTTCCCCTTGAACCGGAGGGGGCAGGTTTCTTCTCGTTATCCTGCATAATCATTCACCTCCCAGCAACTTTTTGAGTTCTGCAATGCCCTTCATGTCAAAAAATTCATTTCCTGTAAATCGTCCAGAAGCCCCCAGCAGTTCATGCTCTGTGCTTTAGCGATCTGGCTTTCCACGTCCTCAAAGGTAGTTTTCGTATTTCTTGCAGACGGCATCAACTGCTTCACAAAATCGTCCAGAACGGCATCCGGCAGGCTGTTCAGATTTTCCATCAGGAGCAAGATCCACTTGCGGTGCAGCAGGTCACGCACTTCTTCATCGGTCAGGCGTTCAATCACGCCTTTGGTGCGCTGGTGGAGGGCGGCACTGTCGTCCTTCGACCTGCTTTTTTTCAGGTTTTCCTCGGCAAACAGCGCGTCCACATCTTTTCAGGATGCTCAAGGTAGCTGACTCTACCTCCGCGCCTTGATGGCCTTTTTTTGACCTCAGCGGCAACAAAGGCACCATCGTTGACAAAATCCTGTTCCTTGTCCTCCCTCGCTCAGTTCGTCCAGATGAAAAGCTTTCATACTCGCCTGCAATTTCGGCAAGGCGAGTTTCTTTTACCCGCAGTGCTGCCACTTCCTCATGCATTTTAACGCTCTGCACCAGCTCAAAAGGGCAGCACATGACCCACCCAGCCGTCCTGTACCTCGCATCGCTTTTTTCAGCACCATGTTGGGGTCACCTGCTTTTGCGGCAAAACCCTCGGTCTGATGATTTCAAGGTCGATGGCAATTTTTCTTCCAGTCGTCGTCCAAAAGCTGGTATGCTGCATAGCGGTCAACCAGTGGAATTCCTGCCAGCCGGGCAAAGATCTCCCGGCTCAGGCGTTCTTCCTCGCCGGCAGCATTCAGCTGCGTCATGCCGTCGATGAGTGCGGACTTCAAGTAGGCATCAAAGTCACCGAAAGCATTCTGGAAGGCGGTCTTGAATGCCACTACATCCGGGTGGGACAGAACAGCGTTCTTCAAATTGGCCACATTCAGACGGCAATAGGCTTCGTTGTCCGGGCTGAACAGAGCCGCTTTCAGGTGCGGGAATGCTGTCCAGTAGGCAGACAGGTCTTGCAGTTCGGCCTCGGGAATGCCGCCAAACATCGAAGCGTAAATATCCCAGCTCTCAGCCTTTTCCGAGGAATCCACATACCGGGGATGTTCAGGTTGTAATCGTTCTGAACGATCTCCGCACGGGATACTCTGCGTGCGAACTTTTCGATTTTCTCCGGGCGTTCCTTGTAAGCATCCACAATGCGTTTGATATCACAGGCACGCAGCTTGTTGTTTTTGCCGTCCTTCTCAAAGCCCCTTAGACGCATCAATAATCAGAAACGTCCGAATCCGTTTATTCTTCCGCAGCACCATGATGATGGTGGGAATGCCTGAGCCAAAGAAAATGTTGGCGGGCAGACCGATGATTGCATCAATGTTGTTGTGGTCAATCAGATTTTTTGCGAATTGTACCTTCTTCACCGCCACGGAATAGAACACCGTGGGCAGAACGATGGTCACAATGCCGTCATTGCGGATGTGATACAGGTCGTGCAGCAAAAGGCGTAGTCTGCCCCTTGCCTTTGGGGGCAAGGCCGTAATCCGAAAAGCGCGGGTTGTTCTCTTTGTCGTTCGGATTCCACGCCTGCGAATACGGCGGATTTGATACCACCGCATCCACAAACAGCGGGTCGTAGGTGTTGACCGGGTCGTTTTCATCAAAAAACGGCCAATCTTCCTCCAGCGTATCGCCGTTGCGCGTTACAATGTTGTCGGGCAGAATGCCGCGCATGACAAGGTTCATGCGGGTCAGGTTGTAGGTGTTTTCCTTTCAACTCCTGTGCGTAGTATTTGATGTTGTTGCCATTGCCCATATACCGTGCGGCACACTGACCAATGTTGATCAGCAGTGAGCCGGAACCGCTGGTGGGGTCGTAAATTTTGATCTCTTCCCGGTCTTTCAGGTGGTACGCCACGATTTCAGACATGAGCAGCGAAACTTCGTGCGGCGTGTAGAACTCGCCGGCCTTCTTGCCTGCGTTTGCTGCAAAGTTGCTGATCAGATATTCGTAGATAAAGCCGAGAACATCATAATCCTGCTTGCCGTCCATGGGAATATCTTTGATGAGATAGATCAGGGTCGCGAATGGCCTTTGTCCGCGCGCCGGAGCTTTCCCAGTTTGACAGGCCGGTTTGCAGCGTAGCAAAGACACCGTCAAACACCTTTTTTGTGGTGCGGGTCGATTAGTCGACTGAATGCCTGCAATGCCACCGTTACGTCGTCAGCCTTGAAGTCGCTGCCTTTGCTGATCCATGTGGAAAACAGATTTTCATAGGCGATAAAATAGCCGACATTCTTCCGAACGGTATCCAGCGTTTCGGCATCGTCTTCGGTCAAATCCGGCAAATATTAGTCTGTCCAGTCGTTCTCTTTCAGCCATTTAACTTCCTTGTCCGACAGAAATTTATAAAACATGAAGCCCAGAATGTAATCCTTGTACTCGTTGGCTTCGATTTTTTAGAGCGCATCTTGTTGGCAGATTCCCAGATTTTCGATGCGAGTTGCTGCTTGTTCATGCTATTCCTCCCAGTGGCCTACAATAGGGCGTTTTTTAGAATTTTTTAATCGGACAGCCCCTCCGATTTTATGCGTGTGTTCATTGAACCAATTATACAAAAGTGCCACCCGGTTTGCAATGCGAATGAAAAAGTTTCTCAATCGCATTCGCAGAACCATAACCGTGTTAAGCAGAGCCTTTATTGCGCACAAAAGGCTAAATTCGCACGCAGAATTAAAAATTCTGCTGTGTTCATTCGCTTGTTGGGATGCAATCCCAATCCCTGTAATCATCACAGTTCCGTGATGGCTGCGCATTCCTGCGGTGTGCTGAAAGAGCGTTTTGCAAAAAACGCGTAGCCTGCATCCATCGGATGTAGTTCAAGGGTTTGGGATTTCCCAACAAGCATTTTTGCAACGCAAAAAAAATGGTCTTTGTATATACGAAGACACTGCTTGCTACGGCTATGAACGCCTTTTTGAATTGCAAAATGATTTTTCAGTTGCTATACTGGGCTTATCAAAGTTCTTTTTCGGGAGGACGTCGCAGTGACCGCACAGACAATGCAAATCGGGAGCAGACCTTGCCGCATTTACGGCGAAGCCCATGCAGAATACCTACTGCTCCAAATGACCGGCGAACACGAGCTGCAAAGCATGGACAGCGAGGTTGCCGCTATTGCACAGAGTGCGCACCACTTTCTGTTTGCGGCTATTCCAGTGGAAAGCTGGAACGATGCACTTTCTCCGTGGGAAGCCCCTGCTGTGTGGGGAAACGCAGGGTTTGGCGGCAATGCTGCGGACACCCTGCGCTTTCTGATGGAACAGGTCATCCCACGCTGAAACAACAGTTTCATCTCCCGGAAAACGTCAAAATCATTCTGGGCGGCTATTCACTGGCCGGGCTGTTTGCTTTGTGGGGCCTCCACCCAGACAAATCTGTTCTACGGTGTCGCCGCCGCCTCGCCCTCGGTGTGGTTTCCGGACTGGATGGAGTTTGAACAGCAGCGCCCGATACAGACGCAGCACATTTATCTGAGCCTTGGTGACAAGGAAGAGCACACGAAAAAACGCCGTCATAGCCGCGGTGGGCGGGGATAATATCCGCACTCTGCACAGTCAGCTTATAGCGCGCGGTGCAGACTGCACCTTTGAATGGAACAGCGGCGGGCATTTCAAAGACGCCGATTTGCGTACCGCAAGAGCATTTCGGTGGGTGATGGAGGAAAGCCGATGAATATTTTGATCGATGCAGACGGCTGCCCGGTCGTCGATCTGACGTTGCAGATTGCAAAAGCGGTTCGGCATCTCGGTCATCATCCTGTGCGACACCTCTCACCAAATCGAGCGAGAAGGTGCGCAGACGTTGGTATTCGATAAAAGGTTCTGACAGCGTGGACTTTGCGCTTGTCAACCGGGTAAAGCCGGGGGATGTGGTCGTAACACAGGACTACGGGCTGGCCAGTATGTGCCTTGCCAAGCGCGTCCGGTGCTGAATCAGAACGGTTTAGAATACACCGCCGACAACATAGACGCTCTCATGCTGCGACGGTATGAAAGCAAAAAGCTCCTCCGTGCCGGAAAGCACCCCAAGGGGAGCCCAAAGCGGACGAAGGAGCAGGATGCCAAGTTTGCGGATACACTTGAAAGATTCTGAGCAAAAATTATTGATACATACTTTTTTTTTTGAAGGCTGGAGAAATCCAGCCTTCTTTTTTGGCGAATATCGATTTGAATGATTACATCTTGGTTACAGGTTATAAGTTGTGGGTGCAGAATGGCCTTTCCCGTCGGCTACCTATTGAGGGGCATCTTTTTCAAGACCACTTTCAACTTCAGGCACTGCCATTGTTGCCAAGTTCCGCCCTCCATCGGTCGTCCGTCCCGTAGACCGACGTTATTTTTTAACCAAGAGGCTACTTCGGCTATATTTTCCAAGAACTTTTCAACAAATTTCTTTTCGGGTAACAAAAAGCACTTTTCGTCGGCTACCAATTAGAGGGATAATTTTTTTCGGAAGTCTAAATTCTGAAGATTTTCTATAACTCCGTTCTTTTGAAAACAGAATAGTTCAATCGTCCGGTACTTCACAAAGGTACTTCTGTAATTCACAGCCCGGTCATAACGAAGACGGGGGGTGGCTGAGAAATCCAATGGTGCGGTGCAAGCCTTTGCCAGATGATTCCCCCACTCTAGGGTGCCGAGGGCGAATATGGGGGACCCATATCATATTGGCGCAACGGGATTGTAACTCTATCTGCGATGCGAGAGCTGGAATTGCTGCCAGTTCTCTTTACATTGCCACCTATCCGCAGGTGACACACTTTTGACATTATGAAGGCTTCTTTTAGGAGTTCACTTTTGATAACTGCCTATTACAATTCGGTTACAGAATCGTCTTGGATGCTATGGAACGACCTATTTCAAGGGCTCGTATATAGAGGCATCTTTTTCAAACCACCTTCAACTTCAGGCACTGCCATTATTGCAAAATTCCACCCTCCATCGGTTACCCCCCATGGACCGGCGTTATTTTAACCAAAGCTACTTCGGCTATATTTTCCAAGAACTTTTTAACAAATTTCTTTTTTCGGGTTACTTTTTGGCCTTTCTCGATGCCTACCAATTAGAGGGACAATTTTTTCGGAAGCCTTAAATTTCGAAGATTTTCTATAAAACTCTGTTCTTTGAAAACAGAATAGTTCAATCGTCCGGTACTTCACAAAAAGGTACTTCTGTAACTCGCAGCGGTCATAACGAAGACGGGGTGGCTGAAATATAATGGTGCGGTGTGAATCCGCTGCCGGACGATTCCCCCCACTCTAGGGTGCCGAGGGCGAATATGGGAGACCTATATCATATTGACGCAGATGGGCTGCAAGTCTATCTGCGATGCGAGAGTTGAAACTACTGTCAACTCTCTTTACATTGCCGCCTGACCGCCGCTTTGCTGCCGGATATAACCGCAGGTGGCAACACTTTTGACCTTAGACTACTTATGCTGAAGGAGTGCCTATGAAGTTTAACAATGCCCTATTCCCCAGATGTTTCCCCGTTACCCTGATGCCGTCAGCCTTCAGCAGGCTGGGTGAGATGCTCGGTCTGGAACCGCCATACAGTTGGAGAACTGATCCGTTCCGCCGCCTGTTTGCGCTTAAAATCGGCCGCACCTACCGTATCGAAGCTGAGGCGATCGAGTTTCCTGCTCACCGGGCAGAGCACCTTCCCGGCTGGAAATCCACCGCTGGATGTGGTATGCTGTGGGTGCAGCAACGGACAGCACGCCTGTTGACCCAAAGGAGGTTTATGATGAAAAACTACAGGGTCTGTCCAAGAGAAAATGGACGTTTCTATTTCGTGATCAATCTTTATGATGCCAACGGCAAAGCGGAAGATCAAGTGGATCTCCACAGGTTCCGACCGTCCGGGGCAACAAGCGCAAAGGGCAAGGCAATCCATGCTCCGGGGAGGCTTGCTCCACTATGATGACCGGGGGAGCTGCCCACAGGACGGGGCGGAGCTTCATGAAAAAAGTAGATGCTAAAACCGCCAAGCCCTGCCGCTGCCACTCCAGCCCGTCAACAAGTCGGAGATGTTTTTCTGGACTATCTCAACGAGGGGTGCAAGTCCATAAAAGCATCCATCCAGCCTGCAACCTTTATCAGCTACAATCGGATGATCACCGGGCGCATCACGCAGTATTTTTGAGCCGCTGGGCTTGAAGCTGTGCGAGGTCACGCCGCAGGTGCTGGATGAGTTTCAGGAGAAGATCTTGCTGGAGGGCTACACCACTAACACGGTCATTCACTACCACGCCATCTTCCACGGTAAAAGCGTTCAAGGATGCCGTCCGCAAGGAGTATCTGAAACCAACCCGATGCTGAAAGTTGACCGCCCGAAGAAGAACAGCTTCCGGCCCAACTTCTACTCCAAGGATGAAGTCCAGCAGCTGCTGGAAGTCTCGCAGGATGACCCCCTGCACCTGCATCCTCATTACGGCCTACTATGGCCTGCGCCGCAGCGAGGTACTGGGGTTGAAGTGGTCGTCTATCGACTTTTTGAGCGCAAGTCCATCACCATCAATCTGCGTGACGGAACAGTTGGTGAACGGCAAGTACGTTCCTGTGGTCAGCGATGATGAAGAACAAGACCAGCTGCCGTACTCTGCCGCTGATCCCGGCTGTGGAAGAAGAACTTCTGAGCAGAAGGAAAAGCAGCAGCTTACCGCAAGCTGTTCAAGAAGAAAGTTGCAGCAACTGAGTATCTGGATTTCGTCTGCACCGATCAGGAAGGCAAGCTGATCCGCCCGAACTTCGTGACGGAGCACTTTGATTGGCTGCTGACCAAGTACGGGCTGAAGCATCCGTTTTTCACGACCTGCGCCATAGCTGCCAGCCTGATGGTGATGAACGGCGTATCCATGAAGCAGGTTCAGGAGTGGCTGGGCACAGTACCTTTTACCACCGCTGACATCTACGCACATCGATTACAAAAGCAAACAGGGGTCTGCTGGGGTCATTGCGAACCTTTGGGAGAATCCAAACTCCCCCAAATAATTATGGATTTATCGTTCATGCATAAAGCATACTGTGATGAGGCAAAAAGCGGTCTTTCTCTGCTTGATGCAAAAAGAAAAAAGTCGCAGATTCGTTTGAATCTGCGACTTCTGGCGGAGATGGTGGGGATTCGAACCCACGTGCCCGATTAAGGACAAAACGATTTCGAGTCGTTCTCGTTACGACCGCTTCGATACATCTCCAAATATTTTCATGGCAAATTTACGATTTGTATATCGCAAATCGGCCTTTGAAACTTGGAACAGTTGCTGTTAGAATATTGTTAGAAAACGCATCGTTCAGACAGGTTCTGAAGCCTGTCAGGACATCAAAAATTGACGTTCCCTCGTGTGATATGGAGACATCCGGCGAAGCATCCACTTGATTTCGAGTCGTTCTCGTTACGACCGCTTCGATACATCTCCATATATTAGCCTTTACAGTATAGCAAAAAAGCGGTTTCCCGTCAACACTTTTCTCCGTTACGGCACGGCGGCTGCAAGCCATACCGCAGCCGTGCTGTTTTGCGTTTTTGGGGCAAAAAAGCGCGGTTTCTTTGCAAAAAAAGGCTGTTCTTTTGGGCGGGAGCCGAGTATAATAGGAACGATATTTTTCAAATGTGAAGTATAGAGGAGAGCATTCCAATGGCACAGGCAAAAACAAGATATGGGCACCGGTAGCATCAAAAAGCTGATGCTGCAGCTCATGATCCCCGCCGTGGTGGCGCAGGTGGTGAACCTGCTGTATAACATCGTGGAATCCGCATTTACATCGGCCACATTGCGGGCATTGGCGCGGCAGCGCTGACCGGCGTGGGGCTGTTCACACCCATTCTGATGCTGCTGAACGCTTTTTGCCATGCTGGTGGGCGCGGGCGGCGCGCGCGCACCGCCATTGCCCTGGGGCAGGGGGACAGGCAACGGGCCGAAAAGATCATCTCCAACAGCTTTACCGTGCTGATGTTCTTTGCCGTGGTGCTGACCATCGGCTTCTATGCCGGGGCACCGGTGCTGCTGCGGCTGTTCGGTGCCAGCGATGCCACCCCCTGCCGTACGCCCTGGGCTACAGCCGCATCTACATTGCAGGCTCGGTGTTCGTGCTGGTGGTGCTGGGCATGAACCCTTTTATCACCACGCAGGGCTTTGCCAAGACCAGTATGCTTACCACCGTGATCGGCGCGGTGATCAACATTATTCTCGACCCCATCCTGATCTTCGGGTTCGGGCTGGGCGTGCGGGGGCGCGGCCATTGCCACGGTGCTCAATCAGCCCGTGGGCGCGGCATGGATCATCCGCTTTCTCACCGGCAAAAAAGACCATCCTGCGCCTGCGCGGGACTATCTGCGCCCGGAGCGCAATGTCATCCTGCCGGTGATGGCTCTGGGCATCTCCACCTTTGTGATGCTCTCCACCGAGAGCCTGCTTTCCATCAGCTTCAGCTCCAGTCTGGCGCGGTACGGCGGCGATGTGGCCGTGGGTGGCATGACCGTCATCACCAGCGCATCCCAGCTGTGCACGCTGCCCATTCAAGGGCATCTGTCAGGGCGGACAGCCGGTGATGAGCTTCAACTCGGCGCGCAGGCAAGAAGGCCCGCGTCAAGGAAGCCTTCCGTTTTCAGCTGACGCTGTGCGGGGCCTACACCTGCTTGTTCTGGCTGTTGATGATGCTGTTTCCCGGCGCGGTGGCGGGCATTTTTCACCTCGGACACCGCACTGGATCCAGTACACCACGTGGGCCATGCGCATTTACATGGCGGGCATTTTTGCCATGGGCTTCCAGATCGCCTGCCAGCAAAGCTTTATGGCGCTGGGACAGGCTAAGGTCAGCTTGCTGCTGGCCTGCCTGCGCAAGATCATTCTGTTGATCCCCCTCATCTTCATTCTGCCGCACGTTCTGCCGGATGCAGTGTTCGGCGTGTTTCTGGCCGAGCCGGTCAGCGACATTCTGGCCGCCACCATCACCACCATCACCTTCTTTGCCCGGTTCGATAAGATCCTCGACCCGCGGTGCCGCAAAAGGTTTGATTTTTTTTTGTATGGCATCTGCCGTTTGGCGATGCCCCTCGCTGTTTTGGGAAAACCCTGACCGGCACTGAAAAATCAGTCCATGTTCAGAGCGCTCTTGAGGTTGTTTTTGTAGATATCAGCCTTGGCACCGTAGATGATCTGCACACCATCTGCGACCTGAACGACGCCGTTTGCACCGTTTTCTGCTTCCAGTCGGTATCCGGCATAACGAGAGCCTTGTCTTTGACCTTGACGCGCAGTCGAGTAAAGCAGGCATCCACATGCTGGATATTGTCTGCACCACCCAGACCTTCAATGATGGTCGCCATCATCTCGTCGCTCATTTTTCTTGTCCAGCTTCTTGACCTCCTGGCCATCATCTTCGCGGCCGGGAGTCTTGTAGTTGAACTTTGGTGATCATGAAGCGGAAGGTGAAATAGTACAGGAAGAAGCAGGGAATGCCAATGATGAACACCCAGATCCAGTTAGAGCCTTTATCCGCCTGCATGATGCCATTGAAGATCGTGCTCAGGAAAGGGCCGCCGAAGGAACTGGGCCCCGGGATCACCTTGCAAATGTAAGTCAGCAGATAGGCCAGACCCTGCATAGCCAGCGTGCACCACGAACAACAGGGGAGCTGCAAACAGGAAGCTGTACTCGATGGCTCCGTGATACCGGTAAGATCGAAGGGGATAATGGCTGCGATCAGCAGCGCGACCTGAGGCTTACGCTCGGGTTTTGCGCAATGGTATGGCCAGAGCCGCACCGGCAGACAAACATAACCAAAAAATACCTTGCCGTTCATGATAAAGCGGGTAATGTTCACGTCAAACATGGCATCCGGAGAAGCCAGCATGGCGAAAAAAATGTTCACTGCGCTCAAGGCCAGCGTGCCATCAATGACATGGAACCGCCAAAGGTTTGTGAAGAAGAACGGAGTGTAAATAAAGTGATGCGAGGCCAAAGGCAGCAGCACGCGGCTCTGCCGACCATAAATGCACACCTGCCATGCCAGTGTCAAAATGATCTCGCCCATGAAGCCCAGACCGGTCTGAACGAAGGGGCCACACCACAGACATTGCACCGACCCAGTGCAGAGCAGGCCAGCAGATCATCGGCACGAATTTTGTGCCTGAAAAAGATGCCCAGAACCGGCGGCAGCTGAATATTATAGTATTTGTTATGCAGCTTTTGCAACCAGCAGGCCCACCAAGAATACCGCCGAATACGCCGGTGTCAAGCGAAGCGATGCCCATGACCATGGACTGGCCGGTCTTCATCGCCGCAGGGTCCAGAACACCCAGACTGGTCAGCAAGATATTCATTACATTGTTCGCGCGAGGAAGCCGTCACGCTGGACAATGCCGCGATGCCCTTTTCCTTTTCCGCATAGCCGATGGCGACGGAAACAGCAAAAATGATCGGAAGATAGGAGTTGACGGTATTGCCCATGGCCTTGAGCAGATTAAAGAACAGCTTGACATAGGTATTGCCCAGAACCGGCCACAGTGCCACAATGTTCTTTTGTCGTGAACGCAGAGCCAATGCCCACCAGAATACCTGCGATGGGCAGGATCATGACAGGGTCATTAGAACTTTTCCCCAGTTTCTGGAACTGTGAAAAAGGTAACTTTTGTTCTCTCTCTTTCTCCATGATTTACCTCCTGCGGGTCTCAGTGCAGTTCAGGCCAGTAACCCTTATTGGCTTCGATCATCTTATCCAGGATCTTGCGCGCCACCCTTGGCAGAGGGAACTGTCTTGTCGTGAATGCTTCCAGTGCCTTCTGGTAGGAGTGTTCAAAATAAGCATCCACGATCAGCTTTTCCGGAAGAGACCTGCTGCATCATCATGCCCAGCTGGAACTGAGGGATATTGCCGATGGTAACAGGCTCCGGACCCCACTTGCGCAGGTAGCAGGAACTTCCACCATGGCATCATACGGCATCTGCGGGATGCAGCCTTTGTTTTCCACAATGACCAGATAGCGGTCCGCATTGTTATAGGCAATGGAACATGCCACATCCACAATAAAATCGCCAAAAGCATTGAACAGATTCAGATTTGCTTCCTTTCTTGCCGCCGCTCTCGCGGATCAGCTTTGCCTGCTCGATCATGTCCTTCTCACGGCCATCCATGACCATGTTGGCACGCGTGTAGTTGGGATCCATATCCTCGGCGCTTTCCTTGGCATACAGATAGTACTGCAGGTAGGTATTGGGCAGATACTCCGGGAAGTCGGTGAGGATTTCCTTAAAGTTTTTCCCATGTGTGGCGCCAGGAAGGATCGGAGTGGTGCTTATCATGAGAAGCAGCCAGACCGAACTTCATGATCTTTTTCCTTCAGTTCCGGCATACGGTCCACACCGCTCTTGTCGTACAGGTGGGTCCACCAGCCAAAGTGGTTCAAACCAAAGTAGACCGGGTCCGACATCGTTGTATTTTTTCCAGACCCAGCATCTTTGCGAAGGACAGCATGATCGCTACCGGCATATCGCAGATGTTCAGGATCTTATAGTTGTTGTACTTGCGGCGAGTGGCCTCAGCCACGATCGCAGCAGGGTTGGAGTAATTGATGATCCATGCCTCGGGTGCGTACTTGCGCACATCGTCGATCACCTGGAACACGCCGGGGATGGAACGCAGGCCGTATGCCATGCCGCCGGGGCCACAGGTCTCCTGACCCACAACGCCAAACTCCAGCGAGATCTTTTTCGTCCTTTTCGCGCATTTCCATGCCGCCCTGACGGATCTGAGCAAAAAGCAAAATCAATATCGGTATAGGCCTTTTCCGGGTCTGTGGTGGTGAAGTAGACGCACTCCGGGTCCAGCTTTGCGATCAGCGAACCGCACAGGGTATCCACCAGCTCCAGACGATCCGGATCAATATCATACAGCACCAGTTTCTTCAGCGGGAAACGATCAAGATTTGCAATCAGGCTCTGGATAATGCCGGGAGTGTGACTGGAACCACCGCCAACAATGACAACTTTAAAAAACCTTCCATTTTTGAAACCTCACATTCGTTTTTCGATCATGTTTCTGATTTTACCCTTGCGCGCTTTGGAGAGTGACTATAATATAATCGATATAAACATTTTTTTTTTTTAAAGGCGTTTTTGAAAGTTTTGAATCAGTTTGCCCAAGTTGAAACAATTCCAGAGTCTGAAAATATTTTCACACCTGCTAACTTTCTTCAAAGCCTTCCCGGCCGGAGGACATCATAGACTTTTTTCACCCGCATTGCAGCACACACGCCCCAGCTGAACAAAAACGATAATGAGCTTCTTTCTTACTGCATTCGCAACCACACTGAGATCGCCAATCTCAAGGTGACGGAACTTGCGGACCGGTTGTTCATCTCTCACCGGCTTCTGTCGTCCGCTTTTGCAAGAAGCTCGGTTTCAGTGGTTATTCCGATTTTAAGGCATCTTTGCGCATGGATCTGTTTGAGCCGGAGGAAACGCCGCGAAAACCTCACCCGACCGACTTTTTCCGGGATATCCACAAAACCATCGAGATGGTTCCGGAGGAGACCGTAGAGCGTATCGTAGAGCTGATCCACTGCAGCCGCCGCATTGAGCTGTATGCCGTAGGCAGCAGCAGGATGCCCGGCTCCGAAACTTGCAAAGCGGCTGCAAACCATCGGCAAGGCCGCCTTCTGTTACGATGACAGCACCCTGATGAATATCAGCGCACGGCAGCTGACTTCCCGATGATCTGGTTCTGGCTCTATCCATTTCCGGCGAAACAAGTCTGATCATTGCCGCTGCAACGGTTGCCAAAAGCCGTGGGGCCGCATTGGTTTCCTTTTTACAAATCTCGGCAGCAATACTCTCAGCGGCATGGCAGATGAAAACCTGTATGTCAATGCCACAAACTTTGTGTGCTCCGGCATTCAGGTGCAGTCCCGCGTACAGCTGCTGATGCTGTGCGAATACCTGTTCTTCCGCTACATAGAGACCTATGGCGACGAGCACCAGCAACGTATCGGTTGACGCCATTTCACCGCAGCGCACAGCCAGCGCTCTATTCCGCCGCGAACTCTCCCACGATAAAAAACAGGGCCGCCGCACAAACGATGTGGCGGCGGCCTGGCGTTCTGTTTTTATTTCCCCGCCAGAAGAATGGCCAGCACGGCTTTCTGCACGTGCAGGCGATTCTCGGCTTCGTCAAAGATCTCCGGTGCGTGCTGCTCGAACACCGCCGAGGAGATCTCCTCGCCCCGTGGGCGGGCAGGCAGTGCAGCACCATGACATCGGGCTTTGCGCTTTCCAGCAGCTTGCCGGTGAGCTGGAAGCCCACAAAATCCCGCAGGCGCTGCTCACTTTCCGGCGTGCCGGGCTTGGCGGTGTTCCACACAGCCGTTGCCACCACGTCGGCATCCTGAATACCCTCGGCAGGGTCTGCGGTCAGGTGGAAGGCGCTGCCGTACTTGTGGGCGAACATCAGCACATCCGCCGCCGGGCGGTAGCTCTGCGGGCAGACGCAGGTGACCTGCATCCCTGCCAGCAGGCCGCCTACGATGAGGCTGTTTGCCATGCTGCTGCCGTCTCCGACAAAAGCAGAGCTTCCGGCCCTGCAAAGGCTGCCCCGGCGCTCCCGAATGGTCATCAGGTCGGCCAGAACCTGGCAGGGATGGGCGTAATCCGTCAGGCCGTTGATCACCGGCACACCGGCCAGCTCGGCAAACTCTTCCAGATCGCTCTGGCGGTAGGTGCGCCAGACCACGCAGTCGTAGTAGCGGCCCAGCACCCGGGCGGTATCCTTGAGGGGCTCGCCCCGGCCGGACTGCAGCTCGGCGGTGTTCATGTAGTTGCCCAGACCGCCCAGCTGGTACACACCCACCTCAAAGCTGGTACGGGTGCGGGTGGATGCCTTGGAGAACATCAGGGCAACCGTCTTTCCTGCCAGCAGCGGGGCCGTGCCGCCCAGCTTCTGCTGTGCCTTGAGCTGGTCGGCCACATCCAGAATGTGGGTCAGCTCGGCAGGGGAGAGGTCGCTCATTTTCAGCAGATTTTTCATGCCTGCTTCGGAGCCGTCGGCTCCATCTTGCCCAGCACATCGCTCAGGATCTCCAGCGCCATGTCCACATCGTGCTCGCTGAGGGTCAGCGGCGGCAGCAGGCGCAGGCGGGTCTTGGCTGTCAGCACCAGCAGGCCCGCTTTCGCGGCAGGCGGCCAGCACATCTGCGGCCTTGAGGTCGAGAACTCGATGCCCACCATCAGGCCGATGCCGGAAATGCCTTGACATGGCAAGCTTTGTGGACCCGCGCGCAGCTGGACGGCGCGCTCGTTGACATTGGCAAGGAAGTTTGGCCCATCCGGTCCACCACCACATTCGCACCGGCGCGCACCACCGGGTTTCCGCCGAAGGTGGATGGCTGCCGGGGCCCATGCCCTCGGCCACCTTTTTTCGTTCATCAGCACAGCGCCGATGGGGCAGGCCGCCGCCCAGACCCTTGGCCAGCGTGACGACGTCCGGCTTGAGGTTGTAGTGCTCACAGCACGAGGAAGGTGCCGGCGCGCCTCACGCCGTGGTTCTGCACCTCGTCCACGATGAGCACAAGGTTTTTTTTTCGTCGCAGAGGCACGGCCCTGCACGTAGTCAGGGGTTCAGCGCCACAACACCGCCCTCGCCCTGAATGAGTTCCAGCATCACGGCGCAGGTGGTGTGGTCCACCAGCTCCTCCAGCGCTTCGATATCGCCTGCCGGACGTACTGGAAGCCCCTCATTGAAGGGGCCGAAGGTTAGTTGGAACACCTCCTGACCGGTGGCGGTCAGGGTGGCGATGGTGCGGCCATGGAAGCTGTTCACCAGCGTGATGACCGTGGTGCGGTCCGGTAGTGGTCCACGCTGTACTTGCGCGCGGCCTTAATGGCACCCTCGTTGGCCTCGGCACCGGAGTTGCCAAAGAACACTTGCTCATGCCGGTGCGCTTGCACAGCTTTTTAATAGCTTGCCGCAGGGCGCGGTGTAGTAAAGGTTAGAGGTATGCTGCAGTTGTGGGTATTCGTCGGAAACGGTGGCCTCGGCCCAGTCCAGATCACAGTAGCCAAGGCTGTTCACGCCAATGCCGCTGGTAAACCAGATACTGCTGGCTCCTCGGTCTGCGGCGCAGGAGGCCGTGGCCTTTTTCCAGCACAAATAGGGAGGTTATAGGTGTGCAGGACGGCCTGGTTGTCCCGCTTTGATGACTTTTTCAGAATCTGCTAGGTACCCCCCCTGTGAACAGAAACCGAACAGAAAACCTCTCTCTCAGGCGCTTTGGCGCGCAGGAAAATGCTGGCAAAAGGCTTGAGAGGTCATTTTTTATACCGCCTGCACGGCACCTGCGCAATGCTTATTCGCGGTGGCTGTGGCGGTACCAGCGTGCTGATGAACCTGCCGAACACACACTGCCGCAGCCGGTCTTTGGGCTGGGCCTCGTAGGGCGTCCGGTAGGTTTCCTTCTGGCGGCTGATAAAGGAGCGGATTTCTTCAATGCTTTTGGCGCTGCTGGTAGCCAGCATCTCCGACATTTCGATAATCCAGTGTCCTTGCAGCTTCAGATACACCCTGTCATCGTCCAGTTTTTTCAGGTCGTCACTGAACCACTCGTCCCGGATCGCCAGCAAGCGGAAGAAGCTGGACTTGCCAGCCCCCTGACCGCCCACCAGACAGAGCATTTCCTCATATTTGGAGCCGGGGCGGAATACCCGCCGGATAGCCCCCAGCAAAAAGTGTTTCAGCATTTCCTCCACATAGTCGCTCTCGTCCGCACCTAAGAAATGATGGAGACAGGAGCGGATGCGGGGCGTCCCGTCCCAGACAAGGCCGTTTAGCACGTCCTGTATGGGATGGTAGCAGTTCTCATTCGCCACGATGGAGAGCGCCGCCGTCATCTTTTTCTCACTGGTCAGGCCATAGGTCTGCTCAAAATAGAGAAGCAGATATTTCACGTCCGTATCCGTCAGGGCACTGGTATTCCTGCGCCAGCCTAAATCCTGTACAATGTCCACCCGGTCAGTCAAAAGGTTCAGGCGGATCGCCCCACGCAGGAGAGGGTCATGGCAGAACACCGTCCGGCAGTTGCCGATGGTGTTGGCGGGCTGGCCCTTCTCGGTGACGGACAGGCTTTCCCGCACCTCATCAACGCTCCGCTCCGGCGCTAAGGCTTCGGCTGCGCTCATGGCGGCCTGCCGGGTGGCTAGCGGTAAACTCTGATATTCGCTGCTCAATCTTCCTCACCTCTTTTCCATACTCAGCGACCACGGAAGCACGTTCCTCCATGCTGCCGGACAAGAGAATATCCAGCAGATATTCCGTGTACGGTTTCTTTTGCAGGGCCTCCACGAACAGCGGATTCCACGCTTCATCCGGCGTCTGCGGGGCGTATTCCTTCTCCCAGCGTTCCAGCAGATGCAGGTAATTGCACAGCACCCGGAAACATTTCTGCTCCGCCTGCCGGTAACGCAGTTCCTCGCTGATTTTTCGCTTGACCGGCCTCCTGCGGGGCGGGTCATGGCCTTTGGCGTCATAGTGGACAGAGAAATCCTCCGCCAGCTTCAGCGCCGCCTCCTTACTGCTCAGACTAAACAGACGGGCGGTAAAATCAATCACATCCCCATCTGCCTGACAGCCAAAGCAGTGGAACCGATGGTCAATCTTCATACTGGGATGTTTGTCATCATGGAAGGGACAGCAGGCCATGCCATTCCTGCCAACCTGCACCCCGTAATATTCCGCAGCCTGCCTTGTGGTGACAGACTCCTTCACCGCTTCAAATATATTCGATTTTCTCACCTCCAGGCAGAGAAAAAAGCACCCGTTTCCGCAGAAAATCAGGTGCCTCATAACTCCATATCGTGTTTCTTTTTCGGAGCAATCCGCCCCTCACGTTCCCAGCGTTCCCGGTTATCTCGGTCAGCGTTCAGCCTGCCTTTCGCCAGCTTCTCCCGGATGGATTCTCTGGCCTTCTCCTTAATCTGCTCCTTACCGGCCTTCTTGACCTCCGGCTGCATGAGAGTTTTCTGGATTTTTGCCAGGGCGTTCTGCATGACCCGTTTGATTTTGGTAATCACTCCATCCAGACGGGCGGCAGCGTAGTCACGCTCCTTCTTCGGGGCCTTCCGCTCCGGCGAAAGCACCCACTTTTTCGTTTCCTCGATCAGACGAATATCTTCTTTGTGTGTCTCCTGCCGGACGGTATCGGTCACCACCTCCACCGCCTTGTCATAGGCCGCATCGGAAACATCATCTAACAGCGTCTCCACGTCCTCGATTTTGAGCGTCAGTTCTTCCAGCTTCTGCTCCTGCGCCGCAAGCTGCTCCTTCTGCTTCATCAGGATATAATCCTGTTTTTCCAGATAGTCCCGCCCGCCGTAGGACGGCTCCTGATCCAGATGCAGCCCATGCCGTCTGGCGATGTCAAACAGGATCGTTCGGCAGACCGCATCAAAGGTCTGCTTGCGGTTGTTGTTCCGGCCTTTGGGCTTCTCCGGGTTGGGGAGAGGGATGCCAAGTTCTTCCAGCGCCTTTTCCTGCTGGGGGCACAGTTCCCCATAGCGGTTCTCACAGTCAAAGACGTGCCGCTCATGGATGTGGGGCGTCCCCTCGTCCAGATGGAGCGCCCAGTCCAGGATGTGGATATGGGAACCGAAGCGGCGCTCAAATTCCTGATAAAACTCATTGACGATGGAAAAGAGCGTATCCGGCGAGACGGATTCTCCCATCGTGCCGATCTGGTAGATACTTTCCTCCGGGCAGGTCTTGTTGTTTTTCAGCAAGTCCTCCACAGTGCGGTTGCGCTCGGTGTGCCGGGTTTTCTCATTCCGGGCGTTCTGAGCTTCCACATAGCCGCCGTAATGCTCGTAGTAATACATCCGCTCGATTTCCTCAAAGCTGAAATCCGGCTGCTCCGGGTTCTCCCGGAACTCATGGGTGGTAAAGCCCCGGTAGCAGTCCCAGTAGACATTTTGCCTTGCCCGTTCTGCGTCAATGTGTTCGCTGTTCTCCACATCAAACCGGCGGTCATTGTGGCGGGGATTATAGGTGCCATGCTTGCCGGAGCGTCCATTGTGTCGTGTCAGTTTCAAACAGATTTCCTCCTTCCTGCGAAGATGTTCTGGGGCCGGGGAAGGGGCGGCGAAGCCGCAAATCCTGCGAATTTTGCGTCAGGTAATACCCAATACAAGTTGACGCAGGCATCAACTTTCCCTGGGCAAGGCGTTTCACCCTTGACCCGATGGGGCGGCTGCCCTCAACCTGCCAAGGCACTTCGTCCTTGACCCGATAATGGCTGCCGCCCTTAACCTGCCAATGGGCGTTGCCCCTTGACCCCAGCAGTGCGCTGCCGCCCCTGCACCCCGCCACAAAGGGCTGGCCGCCCTCTGTACTTCCGCACCGGCGAAGCTGGCTTCCACCGCAGGAACGGTGTTTGCCAGTTTCACCGGCTCCGTATCCACACATTTGCGCCCATAGGCGGGGAGTGGATACGGAATACGCCTGCGGGGATTGCCGGTCAAAACATCGGGTGCAGACCCGTCATTTTTCCCGTAAACACCCCGATTTTAGGCGATTTTTTCTTCCGTTACCACCACCTGAAAGCCATGCTCCTTTGCGTACTCCCTTGCGGCGGCTTTCCGTTCTTCGCTGTACGGAGGCACCAGCCGGATCGACAGCCGGGACTTGTCCAGCACATAGGTCACGCTGCCCTCCGGCGTGCTGCGCTCCAACCGGCACAACAGTGGGTACTTCCGGCTGAAATCAGCCAGCCTGCGCTTCAAGCTGGCGTTGAAGGTGTAGACGCTGGCAAGGTTCTCCGCCTCGTTCCAGTTGATGATGGTTTCTTTCTCATACTTAGACAGCTTCTTCATACAGATCCTCCTCATAATCGGTGTAAGATTTCAGCACACGCAGGTTGCGCTTGAGACGGCGGTACTCGTCCATCTCCATGCGCAGATGGTGATAAAAATCCTCGTACCAGCTTTCGTTCATCTCCGTCTCCACCTTCCGGGCCAGCCCCAGCATCCGGCGTTTGGCCTCCGGGTCAACCGTCAGAGCCGTCAGCCATTTCAGCCGTGTCACCGTATTGTGGTGGCTGAGACAGCCGTAAGCGTAGAGAATCTTCTTTTCTTTCATACTCAGTGTCATAATGATTTCCTCCATTTCTTTGCTGCGGAGCCATGCGCCCCGCATGATAAACTTGTTTCCTGTCCGCCGGTCTGCCTGCAAGCCGCTCCTGCCCGGAATTTCTCCCGGCGTATCGGCCTCTTTGGTGTGCTCGATTTCTGTCCTGGCGTCACTTCCCCGGAGGCCATACCCCTTGCAGCCGGTCATTCGATTTTCAAGGTTCTGTGCCTGTCTGCAAGAACCAGTTTACCGAAAAAAGAGGCCCTTTCCCGTATATCCAAAACGTCGGAAAAACGCTCGAAATCCGCATATTTCCACGCTTATGGAATCGTGCTATAATGGGTGTAATCACTGAAAAAGATAACGAGAGAGGGGGCTTTGGATGTACGCAAAGCTGACAATCCCGGAGCGGCTCAAAGACCTGCGGGTGGTGGACAAGCACCTGACGCTGGAACAACTGGCGGAGCAACCGGCCTGTCTAAATCCGCGCTGGGGAAAATACGAAACCGATGACTACAAGGACATCAGCCCGTTTGCGATTGCAACGCTGGCGGACTTTACGGCGTGTCCACCGACTATCTGATGGGGTTGAAAAAAAAAAAATCACCCAAACACAGAACTTCAATTCTGCATCTGAGTGATGATATGGTGGAACTTTTGAGCAGCGGGGAAAAATCAACAACCGGCTGCTGTGTGAGATTACTACACTGGCTTTCCAGCGGCTGATGACGGATATTGAGATTTTCGTTGACCGGATCGCCGATATGCGGATTGCCGGGGTGAATCTGGTGCTGAGGCCACCGACAGGTGATCGCAGCCATGCGCCGGGGAAAACGACAGCTATGTCCGCACGCTGGAGCGGACAGGAGTGCAGGAGAGCGATTTTTTCAAGCCGCGATCCATGATTTGGACAGCATCAGGTCGGGACGCATTCACGTAAGGATCCCATGTTGCAAACCGCACACCACCGCCGATCCACAGCCAACTTTTACAGAGGTCCGGGAAAAATTTGACCGTGCCATGCGGATGAACGTGGCACGGGAACGGGTGATTAGTTCATGAGTTCTGCGACCAGATGCAGATTCCCTTGACAAGATTGCTGTCCGAGGATTTCTCAGCGTTTATGCGTAATACTGAGCCTGTCCAAAATGCTCGAAAAATCCCAACAACATGAGGGAAGTCCCGCCCACAGGCACCATGGGACAAAGAGGAAAGCAATCGAGTAGAGGGAGTGATTAGCTCCCGTCTCGCCATTTGACCATCGTACCGTTCGGTACACGGCGGTTTCAATAGTTGACGTGCACCGACTGATAAGCTGTGGCTAAATCGTAGAAGCCACCGTTTATCAGTCTTTCTTTTGTCATGGCTTTCTTAACTGTTGTCAGATTCGCACAATACCATTGTCCTCTTCGGCAGTTTGCTGCCATGTTCGCATAGTATTCGTGTACTCCCATCTTTATCAGATTTCTTTTCTTTGTTCTTGGAAGTTTCCACTGTTTCCATATACACATGCGTATTCTGTGATAGAGCCATCCGTTGATATCTTCTAATGTTGCTCCTCATACTTGCTATTCCGTAATAGTTCAGCCATCCCTCTTGCATATACCTTGATTTTCTCAAGGCTTGGTTTGATTGACTGACATCGTTTACGGAAGACAACTCCTTCAGTCTAGACTTAAACTTCTTCCATGACTTTGGATGAACTCGGACATAAATGCCTTTTCCGTTCCTTCCCAATGCAAAGCCAAGGAATTTAAAATTTCGGATTGCAAACACGCTGACTGTACGGCTCTTTTTCTCGGTTGACTGTAAGTTTCAGCCTCTCCTCAAGATATTTTGTACTGCTTTCCAAGAGTCTCTCTGATGCTCGCTTGCTCTTTTGCAAGAAGCACGATGTCATCTGCATATCTTATGCATGGAACACCTCTTTTCAGGTATTCCTGGTCGAACTCATTGAGGTAGATGTTTGCCAGCAATGGTGATAGATTTCCACCTTGTGGTGAGCCTTCCTCTGTGTCAATGACCACTCCGTTTTCCATTACACCGCTTTTCAGATAGCGCTTTATCAACTGTACTACACGTTCATCTTTTTACATTCTTTCGTAGAAGATTGATGAGAATTTCGTGATTAAGAGTATCGAAGTACTTTGACAAGTCAAGGACTACAGCGAATGTATAGCCTTGTTCTGCATACTCCTTAACCTTAAGTATTGCATCTTTTGCACTTCTGTTCGGACGATAGCCATAGCTACCATCTGCAAACAGCGGTTCATAGATTGGCACTAACTGTTGGGTTATTGCCTGTTGAAGTGTACGGTCTATCACTGTTGGTATGCCAAGCTTTCGCACACCACCATCTGGTTTGGGGAATTTCAACTCGTCTTACTGGAGACGGGTATACTTTCCACGATAAATGCGGTCGGTTATCTCTTGTTGATGTTCCTTTAGATATGGAAGAGCCTCTTCAATGGTCATGCCATCAATTCCCGGCGCTCCCTTGTTTGCCTTAACTCTCTTATACGCTCTGTTAAAGTTGTCTTTATACAGTATCGTTTCCAAAAGTCTCGGCTGTGCACTGTCTCTTTCTTTCCATATCCGATTGAATGACCTGGACGCTTTCACATACCCTTCATGTTCCGCATTATCTCTTTGCGAACAGCCATTGTTTTCAATGTTTTCTGCCATAGACGGTCATTCCTCCTTTCTCGGTCATACTCAAGACTCCTACTGATTCGGTCCTTCACCTCTCGGCTACTATGACCTCTGCTGACTTCTATGCGTTCAGCATTGCTTTATGCAATGGTTACCTCTTTCAAGGCATACCGCACAGACCTCCCCTAGGTACCACACGTTTCTTCCTCTCCATCCATCTGCCTCATTTATCATGCATGATTCCGTGTAGTTATTGGGCTTTAACATGGGTTGCTGTCTTACCCTCATGCATGACCTCATATGAGATTTCTGTTCGTCAGACCAGAATTTGCCCGTGAGTTGGTATATTCCTCACATCCAGCTTCCTTCAGATTCCATCTCACGATGGACACCCTTGCCTTCGGCTATATCCTTCCCACTACCGGGCGGATTCGGGACTTTAACCCGTTAGAAACGTGCGCCGCCGGCGCACAGAAAAGGAGCGCTCAAAAATAAAAATGAGCGCTTCCTTTTGATTAAATAAATTTTTCTTGGATATTAATTACGTAATTTTTCATGTTTTCCTTCTGATGACTATTTGTACTGATATAAAACTTCTGGGCAGTCCTTTTGAAATTGAAGGCTAATATTTCCTTCACCGTCGACAGGAATTGGTACCATAATGTCGTTAACATCGAAAGGATATAGTTTCGTAAATTCATCTTCTCCGTTATCGCCTTTTTCGACCTTTGTAGCTCGGAATATGGGTTCCAATGTAAAAAATTTCATATAATCGAAGTCAAATCTTGACGCCCAAATCTCCGTTAATGAAATTTACCATCAGAATAAGAATCATTACATAAAATCCATTTGTTGACCATGTCGCCTGTTTTGACATCATAATCGTAGGTATCTAAATGGGTCAGTGTCCCTTGACTTGAGCAGAGAGGTAGGGAGCCTGAGTGTAGGTTCCCGTATTTTTTTGAAGGTGTGCAGGCTTCCCTTTAATAATTATTAAAATAGCTCACTCAAGAGCCAAATGTTCAATCACTATTCGTCACAATTCGGCACAATAGAAACCTGTGAAGAGATTTGCATTTGTTCAACAACAGTTTCTTTTGGTTTGTTCCAAGTTACATAACCTGCGGCGATTTCTTTTTTGCTTTCAAGCCAAAGAGACTTCTCCGTTATGGTCTGGAACCCAGCAAATTTTACAATTGAATCATAAATGGTGTTGTGATATTGTGCTCATTCTCTCCATTATCGCCTTGCCGCCCTTTTTTAAGCTCTCTAAAAATAGGTTCCAAGGTATATTTTGCGTACTCAGGTCTATATTTGTGTCTTTCAGCAGGAGTATTCCGGTGATTTGGTTTGCGGGGAAAAAGGTGATCTACTAATGAATCATCATGGCCCCGCTAAACCATCTATTGCCCATGTCAATGCCGGAACATTATAATTATGAGGAATCGATCGATGAGCAAATGGTCCAAATGTGTTGCCAGAATAATGGATACTCACCAGTGTGTTTCATCTTTTACATAGCTTCGAGTATATTTTCCGTCGCCAAAACAATATCAAACACCTGGGTAATGGGGATTTCTAAAAACTGAGCCCTCGCTCGTTTTTTTTCAACTTCAGCCAATGGTTCATCAAAAGTTCCAGACAATGTGTTCAATCATCAACAAATGAGCTTCTAAAGTCATTTACTCCGATTGTCTTGGATTTGCTTCCTCGATACAGAGCCTGCCGTTCTTCGTGATTCCACCATCGTTCCACCAACAGGTTTCCACGTTGTAAAGTCATCAATGCTCGAAATTTTGCATCTCTGATCACAATCATGTTCAATGTGTTGGCAAAAAGCTCGTTTCGCACCCTTGAACATATTAAAAAAGATCAGATGCAACCTGCGAATCATTTTGATCGATGTCAAACGGTGCACATCACGAGTTTCTCCGATTTCCGAACACAAATAGGTAAATACTGGGAGGTTTGGCGCTGAAGCGTAGGCACACCATCCACCATAACAGGTGCTTTTTTTTGTCAGAGCAAGAATGTTTTTTTTTGTTAGTTGTGAAGAAAGTGTTTAACGGCAGAGAGATGACAGCATCAATTTTACACACTGCTCCAGTATAAAGTCACGGAGCTTTTTGTCGTTACCGTGTTCATAATACCATCAGGCACGACAATAAAACGCTTTCTTCCATTTGGTTTGAGGGCACGAATAATCCATTCCATGAACAAACCTTCGATGCCCATTGCGCTTACAGAAAAGTATTTTTGAGTGTATCATCCTTGGAAATCTCTTCCTTCAAATTACTACTTCCGCCTCATAACATAAAAGGCGGATTCGTTAAATCAGATCCTTGATGTGAACAGGCTTTGCCAAGGTTCCAAAATCGAGTTGGTCTGGAAGCAAAAAAGGTGTCGTTAAAGTTTAGCAGGGTATCTGTTTTCTGGATGCTCTCGGAGCCAAACCAGACATATAAATCAACATATTTGCTTTAGCAAGAATGATTGTTTTTTTGTTCTAGGTCACTTATCAAATCCTTTGTCAAAACCACTCAGCGTAATTTGGGGCTTTAGCTCTCATCCTCCACTTTATAGAATCAGTTACCAAGGTCATTGAAGAATCGGTTCAAGCAAAAATTTTCCGACCACACGCCAGGATCGCAAATCTTCATACCCGGGTGATGTCCATCATATTGACAATAAGCTCGAACTACCTTCAAAGGGTGTAAAGTATTGACTATTTTTAACTTTACTGATTGATTCTTTCAAGAATGTTTCAAACAACTTGCTTTTTGAAGTCGTAGTCTATGTTCTCTAAAGTCCCAAAAATCATTAAAACGCTTAAGAATTTTTGTGGAAAACAGATCCATATCCAGAAAACAGCCTTTGTCATCTTTGGATACAAAAATTGTTCCATTGATAATGGTAGTTTTTATCCTTTCGGATTGCCAGGGAAAAGAGCTTTAATCTTTTACTTTCGTACCAGTGAGCATAATATTCAAGCTTTACCTCATTCTCATTATTGCCAGAGTTTTTCCCAGCAAATCATAGAATGACCACATTCCCTTCAAACACTGCCTAAATCGCTAAGGTATTTGAAGATGAAAAATCTCAACAAAGGAATGACAAACAATTTTCAGGCGTAGCTCCCGAAACAGCCCATAAATCTTTACCTGCCATACTTTTTTCGGCCAGAGGCAGAGGATCAACAACGCAGCAGCCTTGATTTTGATTATTGGTAGCATTAATAGATGCTCGAATTTTATTGATGAGGGTAATACACTCTGTGCTACTTTGTCAAAATTTAATGTAATGCGGCTGCCATCTTCCTGTAGGAATTTCTTGACCGGTAGCGGGGTTAATCAAAAGTTTTTCTTGCCGTCAGTAACAATGTAAACTTTTTTGCCTGCAATATCTGGGCTGTCCCAATTTCTTTGTGCAATAACTTTAGGCAATCTGCTTTTCGGTTCGCAACTCCTGAGGGGTTTTATACTCGATAAGCTGCGATAATAATTAGCTTTTAACAATCAAGGCATCCGGCTTTTCCCCTCATATGCCTCATAGTCTTTATCGAGGAATAATCTTCGCTCCTTTAAGAGCTTTTAATGTGGTAGCGCCAATATTGTAGAAATTCCAATCACCCATTTTTTCAGGAGCTTCTATCAAATTATGCTGAATCAAGTTCTTCACTCAATGGTATCTGCTCCTTCCTGCCCTGTACTGGTGGCGCTTTAGATAGGCATCTTCATGTCATCTTGCGGATGCGCCAGTTTCGTCTTCCTACTTTGGAAGCAACAAGTTCTTTAGAGGCGATCATTCGTCGTACCAATGTTTTATCGCATACTTCTAAATATCTGCTTGAGCAACTGTAAATAGTCTGTCTGCCATAACACATTCACCCCATTTTGTCAAGTATATCATTATTTTTGTGGGTGCAATATGTTTTTGGGATTTTTTGCGAATTTATCAAAACTCTAATTGACAATATAGGACTGGTATGACAATTCCATTTGTGATTTGTGGCCTTCCTTTTTGAAGCTTATCAGACGGAATAAACCATTGACATTTTTTCATTTTAAGTGTTATTGAGCACAGCTTAATCACCATTATGGTGGTGTTTGAGCAGCTCATATACCTCCTCCATGCTATCATTCCCAAGGAAAACTCATACTGAAAGTGTAAGCCTCCAACTCCATAGTGAACATCAATCACATGGCGGGAAACTGGTTGACTGAAGCCCATCTTCTGCTCTTTAGGAGAGGCTTTTTCTTTCTAAACTCGTGGTGAGCAGTTCTCCAGTGTGCTCTTATGTAGCTTGCGTATTCTTTTAATGAGGAACTACCTGTTCTGCGGGATAGATATTACCACAATATAAGTCATCTACCACCATTCACAGCAGGTCTTTTTGCGTCAGAGATCAGTTCGTGACGGACAAATTCTCCGCACGGTTTCTTTCGATACTGTTCATAGTTCGACCCATGCCATCTGATCTTGGGATTTCAACTCCTCTCGGTAATTCCCTCCGCTGATTTCATTCTGGCTATGATACAATCCAGCCGGTTTTTGCCTGCTCATTCAGATCAGCCAGATATGTCCGAGGTTGCCGGACAAAACCAGATCATTATACTGAGCTGATGGCATAGTTCCAGATAGGGTTTGTGCATACCCCCCAAAGCCCAATGGGGCGGCTTTCCTCCGGCAGCCGCAAGTTGGAATGTAATAGTCACCGACCAGCGTAGGGGGCGATGCCGTTTTGACAGATTTTCGGTAAGTGTTCCATAAGCGACCTCCTGTATTCTCAATTTTCTTCGAATCCAGCTGATCGTGTCCCTGCTCATGTCAAATTCAAGGCAGCTGAACTCTTCATCAACAAGTATGGCATATCTTTACCGAGTTTTTTGATAATTCATTTCCGTAAGATGGGCTGTTACCTCTGGTGTTTGATGTGTTAAACGTATCAATAGTTTCCTTACCAAGCGCCTGATTCAGCTCTTTCAGAGTAGTAGTTCAGAGCCACCAAGAAAAGATACGGGAATCCATGTTGCCAATGATGGTATCCGCATTGTTCCTTATAGATTGCTTTTCAGCTGAGATTGTGCCTGCAATACCAGACAAGCGGAAATTTCACGACTTCGGATTGTGGCAACCAGTTTTTTCTCCAGATTGGGAATCTGCCCGATATTGGCAGCTTCATCAATCAGACATCCACATGAACAGGAAGGCGACCGCCATAGACATTATCATCTGCTTTCTCAAACAGGTTAAAAAGGGTGTAAATCATGGAAATCAGAAATTAAAGGTACTGTCCGTATCCGACATGATGAGAAACAGGGCAGTCTTTTTATCACCCAAAGTCCAGCTGCAACTCATCATAGGCAGTCATCCCGACCTCCTGAATATCAAAAGGCTAGACGAGCACCACAGGAAATCAAAAATACTTT